>Ga0190359_1001156_pt1 | contig 17033 bp, 12 predicted proteins | sample 48721823_MG_FD_161269 | JGI IMG/M metagenome (GOLD analysis project Ga0190359, IMG submission 161269) | Hydrothermal vent microbial mat bacterial communities from Southern Trench, Guaymas Basin, Mexico - 4872-18-2-3_MG | ecosystem: Environmental > Aquatic > Marine > Hydrothermal vents >... | reverse complement strand
TCCCTCAAGGCATCTATGGTTGTATCGAGGATTGGCTCATACAAAGGCCCTGAAAGATGAAATCCGCCCATGACCGCGTGAAGCCTGTACTCTCCAGTTATCTTCTTCCCATATAGGACAGTGTTGATGATCCCTGCATGAGAGCACCCTCCCACAACCACCAATCCCTTGCCCTTAAGACGAATGTAGAGAGCCTGGTCATCTGATATGGGATCTTTGACCATTTTTCCGTTTCTTTCAAGCACGGCATTGGGCATACCTTTTTCAAAAGACGTTGTTCTTTCCACCTCCCCGCTCACTGCGATCATGTCCCCTGCAACCAATGTGGGGTTTGCTGTTTCGACAATTTCAGCGCCTTGTTTTTTGATCTCTTCCCGATCCAGTGTTTTTGGAAGCCGATCCTTTCCTCCGTCCTTTCGCGTTATGTATCGCGGGAAGGTGAAAGCAAAAGGATGGACCAGCACAGGCATTGGTTTGCGCATTTTATCCAGCAAAAGATAAAAGGATCCCGTGTGGTCCATGTGCCCGTGGCTCAAAATAATTGCTTCAACACCATCCAGGCTCAACCCAAGGTAGCTAATGTTGTGAATAACACCCTCCTTGCTATAGCCTGTATCAAAAAGGACCGTATGCCCGCCCCCACCCCCGTAAACCGTAACTAAGAGAGAAAGGCCATGTTCTCCGAGCAGGGTGTCGGCAGCAATCTCTCCTTCAACCGCGTGGGGGGGACGACTGACAATGTCGGTATTTCCAAGCAATACGTCGACATAATTATCGATGATGGTGGTAACCTCAATTTTATCCGCTTCCTTTAACGCCAAGTGCTCCGTCATTTCGCTTCCTCCTCTTCTAAAATGAAGCTATTTACTATTTTGAACTTTTTGGAGTTCCTCCCAGAGCTCCCTCACTTGCCTCTGTGTGTCTTCGAGCGAGCCTTCGTTGCGAATCACGAAGTCTGCGCGCCCGAGCTTTTCATCAATAGGTAATTGCGCCCCAAGTATCTTGGCGGCATCTTCCGCGCTGATTCCATCCCTTTCAATCAGCCTTTGAATTTGCGTTTCCCTGGGGGCATAAACGAGCAGGATCTTGTGAACAAGGTGCTCCAGCCGGACTTCAAAGAGCAGCGGGATTACAGCCTGTATGATTGAAGGTGCGTCTTTGCCCAGGACGTTCTTTACACGCTTTTTAAATATTTCAATGATCCGCGGATGAATAATGCTTTCAAGTTTTTTTCGTTTTTCCGGATCACTAAACACCGCCTTTGAAAGTTTTTTTCTATCCAGCGTGCCATCAGTTTTGAGAATACCTTGTCCAAAAACCGATACGATTTCTTTCAATGCCGGCTGCCCCGGCTCAACGACCTCTCTTGCAAGCCTGTCAAAATCAATCACAGGTGCCCCCAGGTTCTCAAGCATCTCGGCAACCGTTGATTTACCGCTTGCAATCCCCCCCGTTACTCCGAGAATCAGAGGATCATCCTTATTCGCTTTTTTCTCCACTTTCCCCTTTCCCAGTTGCCAGAGTTTCTGGCTCTGAGAGCCAAAACATTTTTCCAACACTACAGGAAAAGCGCGCCCTTATTTGAATTTACCATTTCCCAGACTCCTAGAACTTTACTAATTCTTATGCCACGAAGATTTCCCTGTCAAACAGGAAATGAACTTGACCTGGGAACAAAAAAGTGGCTTTATGGGACCTGAATTCAAACATTGACGGCTTTGTAAAAAGTCCATCTGCGGCGTTGCGCTTCATCTTCAGTCACTCCGACGTACCGCTAAGTACGCCTCATTCCTAAAGATTTGCGCGCCTTGCATCTGGAGCTTTTTACTGTGCCGTCTCATAATGAGTTTTTACGAAACAATCAACATCGTTTAAGTGAAAATTGCCAGGTATTACTCAGTACCTACCTTGAGCAGATCGGTTCTGGAGTAAGAATGTTTTTTTCTGCGAAAAGAGGTGACAACACATGTACAAGCTGCACTTTGACGAAAATATCTGTAAGAAGTGCCCGACCGGTGACTGTTTGATAAAATGTCAGTACCTGGATATTGAGAAAAACCAGGTAAAAGACGAGATGGTGAAAATCGCTCAGGGAAAGGACTCCTTTGTTTTAGAGCAGTGCGTTACCTGTTACGGGTGCGAGGAATACTGCCGGAGGGGGAATCACCCCTTTTACCTGATCACGGAAAAGAGAGACGAAAAAGGCATCCTCACTTCCCCCAGAGCAATCACAAAGCAGTGGATAAATATAGGAGAGCCCCGGGGGAAATACCAGCTCGGGGAAATAAAAGAAAAAATCCTTTCCTTTGGCTTCATGCCTGAGTTTTTGGACATGGTAAAGGGAAAACTATTTGAGGATCTTATGCCTTCCTACGTGTTCGGACAGGAGTTCTTCTGCAACGTGGTTTACCTCCACTTTGCCAACACGCAAATCATCAAGCAGAGACTTCCAATGGTGGTTGAAAACTTCAGGAAGCTGGGGGTTGAGGAGGTCGTATTCATGCATGATGAGTGCTACGGCGCATTTTCCTCTCTTGCACCGGCTTACGGCATTGAAGTCCCGTTCAAGCCCATCCATTACTTTGAGTACCTCTACCAGAGGCTGAAAGATCTTGCCTCTGACATAAAGCCTCTAAATATTAACGTAGCCTACCAGAGGCCGTGCTCTTCACGCCTCTCCCCTGATAAACACCGCTATGTGCCGAAAATTATGAACTTAATAGGTGCAAACCTGGTAGAAAGAGAGTACCAGGACGAAAATGCTCTTTGCTGCGGAGGGATCTTTGCAATGGACTATGGTTATTCACTGGCACACGATGTCCAGGAAAAAAACCTGGAGGACATGGTGGCACATGGGGCTGAATATTGTGTGTTCAACTGTCCTGCGTGTCAAAATACCCTAGGGGAAAAGGTAAGGAAAAGAGGGCTAAAACCAATACACATGGTTGATCTTTGCAGAATGGCACTCGGGGAAACCCCCAAAATGGAGGAATAATACTATGAAAGATATTCTCAACAGGCTTGCTGAAATTGTTGGAGAAGAACACGTCTCTAACCAGCCTGAAGAAATTTTCTATTATGCCCGTGACCCGGGATTGATGCCTCCACATAATCCTGACTACGTTGTATTGCCAAGGACTTCCGGACAAGTGCAGAAAATAGTATTGCTGGCAAAAGAGGAGAAAATACCCCTTGTCCCCATGGGCGCAGGTATGGCTCTTACCGGCCTTATTATCCCTCTCAAAGGGGGAATCGTCATTGATATGAAAAGGATGAACAGGATTCTTGAAGTCAATGAAAAAGCGCGGTATGCAATAGTTGAAGGCGGAACATCCCAGGGTGCACTAAAAGCGTACCTTGAAAAGCACTATCCGAGGTTGCGCCACAGCATCCCTGATGCCCCTGCCACGGCAACCATAGCAGCCAATGTTGTGATTCACGGCCAGGGACGGCTGACCCAGCAATACGGCTTCAACTCCGACATGGTATCAGGACTGGAAGTTGTACTGCCGTCCGGTAAAATTTGCAAGATCGGATCATCTTCTCTCTCCTCAGCGTGGTTTTCAAAGGGAGCACCGCTTCCTGACCTTTCCGGCCTTTTTCTCGGATGGTTCGGCACCACCGGGATTATTACCAAGGTTGCGCTCAAGCTTTACCCGAGAAAGCGTTTCAGGGATGTGGATGTGTTTGTGACAGACAGTGAAGAGCTCGTGCCCGAGATGGTTTACGAGTTGACCCATACCGAGATGGCAGAAGATATCAACGTGTTCTCCCAGCCCCTGCCCATGATATTCAAGGACAATCACCATATCACCATATTTATCACCGGGGACACGGACGAAGAGCTGGAGTTCAAAAGGAAAATGATATGGGGTGCGCTCGACCCTTACATAAAAAGTAAAGACGGCGGTTTCATGGGCGTCCCTCCCACGATGAAACCGACTTTCCTAGACATGCCCCAGAGGAGTGTCAGCCGCTTTGCAGATGTAAAAAAGGGGGGTGGCTTTGAATATTCAGGCCCCATTATTCTGGTTGAAAAATACCCACAATGCACCGGAAAGATAAGGGAACTGGCCTCCAAGTATGACCTTGCCTACTCAGCAATGGCCAGGATCATCGGCAGAGGTCATTGTATGATGTTTGGTTTTGCTTTTACCTTTAACCGCTCAGATCCTGGCATGATGGAGCGGACCAGAAAGGCACTCTCTGAGGTGAGCGAGTTTGTCCTGGAAATGGGTGGAGTCTTCTGGAAACCGACAGTAGATGAACAAAAAATGGCTCTCAACAAAATGGACCCCAATACGCTCTCTATTTTGAGGATGATAAAGGAAAACCTTGATCCTTACGGCATAATGAACCCCGGAAATTGGGAGGTAGCGTAGATGAAATACGAAGAGATAGTCCATCGCTGTTTCAGGTGCGGGTACTGCAAATTCACGGGCGACTATTCTACGTTTAATTGCCCTTCCTACCGGAAATTCGGGTTCGACACTTATTCTCCGGGCGGCAGAATGTGGTTGATTAGGGCGTGGCTTGCTGGTGAAATCGAAAACACCACGCGACTGCAACACATACTTTTCTCCTGTGCCACGTGCGCCAGTTGCGTGGAGCATTGTGTGTTCACCTTCAGTGATGATCTAGTTAATGCCTTTGTTGCTGCAAGAGAAGAAATGGTAAATGGGGGTATTATTCCACCCCGGGTAAGAGATTATCTCAAGAGCATTCACATTAACGGCAATCCTTACAGGGCACCTGGTGAAGAGAGAGACAAGTGGGCAGAGCGCATGTCAGTCCTGCCATACGATGGCCAGGAGTACCTCTTCTACGTGGGGTGCGTAGGCTCCTATGATGAGCGAGCACAGAAGATTGCTCGCTCTGTAACCGACTTGCTCCTCAATGCAGGTGTCTCTTTCGGTATTCTTGGAAAAAGAGAGATTTGCGATGGAAACGAGGTCAGGGCCCTTGGAGAGAGGGGCCTATTTCAATCCCTTGCAGAACAAAATATCGCTTTATTTAGAGAGCTTGGAATACAAAGAATTATCACCCTTGACCCGCATGCTTTTAATGCCTTCAAGAATGATTATCCGGAACTTGGCGGCCATTACCAGGTGTTTCACTACTCCCAGGTCCTGGCACCTCTCCTGCGAGGCGAGGCAATGCCTTTTCGGGAGTTGAGAGCAAGGGTAACTTATCACGACCCATGTTACCTTGGGAGACACAACGGGGAATATACCGCCCCGCGAATTATCTTGCGTTCAATTCCCGGGCTTGACCTTGTTGAAATGGAACAAAGCAGAGAAAATGCCTTTTGCTGCGGCGGAGGGGGAGGCAACTTTTTTACCGATATCCTGGGAGGCGGTGAAGAAAGCCCTGCCAGGGTCCGTATCCGGCAGGCGCTTGATACCGGCGCTGAAATCCTGGCAGTTTCATGTCCCCAGTGCGCCAAGATGCTGGATGATGCTCTCAAGGCAGAGAACGCCGCTGAAAAAATGAAGGTCTTGGATGTATCTGAAATCGCCTCCCTTGCCCTCCCCCAGTCTCAGGATTCCTGTAGCAATGGCCTATCACCTTGATGCTTTTTTCTTTAGAACCGGGATGGGCTCACCTCTGCGTTCGCGCTCCAGTGAAGGCTGATCATTCTTGACACACAAGCCCTATGTTTCTATACTGAGCTCAGGTTGAGAAAAACGATTCCTGAAAACCGCTGAAGCCCTGGGTCAAGCGATAAACAGTCGACAGATCCAACCGTTACCGCCCCCCTGCTGGGAGGCTCAGAATATATTGTAAAACCCCTATCTTGCCGGCAAAAAGAATGCCTGATTCCAATTAACTCCCCCGCCGCAAGCGGACGGGGTATCACTCGGAAATTTTCTTAACGCCCCAAGGGGCGGGGAATTGAACCCTCGTCCGCCTCTGGCGGATTAATCCGCCTCTGGCGGATTGACCGAAAGGAGATGCCATGGGAAGCAAGCGTTTTGTTGATTTGAGCATAAGCATTGAGCCCGATTTGCCAAGTGACCCTCCAATGATGATCCCCAAGATCGATTATGTTGATCACAGGGCAGGAGCTGAACAGATGAAAGACTTTTTCCCGGGAGTGAAAAAAGAGCAACTTCCCGAAGGACTCGGGTGGGCTGTTGAGTTCATAACCCTTACCACACATTCAGGCACCCACCTGGACGCACCTTACCACTACCATCCTACAATGGACAAAGGACAAAAAGCGTTAGCCATCGATGAAATCCCGCTGGAATGGTGCTTTAGTGACGGCGTACTTTTGGATTTCCGGCACAAAGATGACGGCGAACGTATCACGGTGGAAGATCTGGAAAAAGAGCTGGAACGGATCAAGTATGAAATTAAGCCGCTTGACATTGTTCTTATTCAAACCGGCGCGGATGAGGCATGGGGCACCGAGCAGTACCTGGTAAAAGGTGCCGGCATGGACCGTGAGAGCACCCTTTTTCTCACTCAAAAAGGGGTAAGGGTTGCCGGGATAGATGCCTGGAGTTGGGATCGGCCACTGCCTTTTCAAGCTAAGGAATTCAAAGAGACCGGCGATTCCCGGGTGATATGGGAGGCCCACTTTGCCGGTATTGAAGTCGGTTATTGCCATATGGAAAAACTGGCCAACCTCTCCGCAATAGGGAAACCGTATGGCTTCACTGTATGCTGTTTTCCTATCAAAATCAAGGGCGCCAGTGCGGGATGGACAAGGCCTGTGGCAATCGTTGAAGACGACTAGCCTGCAGGTATTTGCCTCGGCCGCAGCCGCCATTGTGGTCATGGCATCAACTCAACCAGACAAGGAGCTTCTCTTCAAGCATGCTCGAGGGTGAAAAAGTCACAAAGCACTTTGGGGGTCTCGTGGCTCTTTCCGAAATTGATTTTGAAATCAACCGCGGCGAAATCGTCGGCTTAATAGGGCCCAACGGTTCAGGCAAGACTACGCTTTTCAATGTCATTTCAGGTCTTTACAAGCCGGAGTCAGGGCAAATACGATTTGAGGGTACTCTTATCAATGGCCTTCCACCTTACAGAATAGCACAAATGGGAATCGGCAGAACATTTCAAATAGTTCGCCCTCTAATGGATTTGAGCCTTATTCAGAATGTGGCCATTGGGGTCATGTACGGAAGGGACGATATCAATACGTTGCCGCATGCCCTTGAGCGAGCATCAGAACTGCTTCGCTTTGTTGGTCTTGAGTCCAAGGCATATTTGCTGCCCGGGAAACTCGCACTTGAGGATCTCAAGAGGCTGGAAATTGCACGCGCGCTCGCAAGCAAACCTGAAATTATTCTCCTGGATGAAGTTTTCGCGGGGCTAAACCAGAAAGAAATTGAAGCAGCCATTGCCCTAACTTTTCACATACGGGACCGGTTCGGAATTACAGTTTTTATGATCGAGCACGTTATGAAGGCCATCATGGAAACCTGTTCGCGAATTATGGTGCTCCACCATGGAGAGAAAATTGCTGAGGGTGAGCCGCAAGCCGTGGCAAATGACCCGCGGGTCATCCAGGCTTATCTTGGAGCCGGGTATGTTGGTCGTTGAAGACTTGGAAGTCAGGTATCAAGAGCTGAGAGCTTTGCAGGGCGTTTCGCTTCGGGTGGCGGAAGGCGACCTTGTGGCTCTGATCGGATCCAACGGAGCTGGGAAAACAACAATGCTAAATGCCATTTCCGGGTTAATCCCGGCAGCAAGTGGGCGGATATCGTGGCGAGGAAATTCCCTGGTCGGTCTTTCTCCTGACAGGGTTTGCATGGCCGGCGTTGTCCAGGTTCCTGAAGGACGGAAACTCTTCCCGAAAATGACTGTTGAAGAAAACCTTGAAATGGGCGCGTATCTGCCTGCTGCGCGCAAGCATTTAGCGGAAAGCAGAAAGGCGGTATTTGAAATATTTCCTTTGCTGGCAGAGCGTGAGAAACAGCTCGCAGGAAGTCTGTCGGGCGGCGAGCAACAAATGGTAGCTCTGGCCCGGGCGATAATGGCCAAGCCCGGCCTTCTCTTGCTTGATGAGCCCTCTCTGGGGCTCGCACCGGTAATAGCGGCTGAGATCTTCCAGGTAATCGAGGAGCTGAACCGTAAAGGAATTACGGCGTTGCTGATTTCGCAGGAAGTCTTGCACTCCCTGAACATTGCAAAGTATGGCTATGTTTTGGAAAACGGAAAGATCACGATTCACGGGAAAGCAGGGCAATTGCTTGATGATCAGAGGATAAAAGAATCCTATCTGGGCCTCTAGGAAAGAGTCCATTGCTCAATCAAGGTACAAAAACACATCACGAAAGGGGGAAAGAAGATGAAACAGAAACCATGGGAAAAAGTTGTACTTTTTTTGCTGGCCCTTGCTCTGACGCTTTTTCTGTCTCAGAGCGTTGGAGCGGCAAGCAAGCCTATAGTCATCGGCGGTTCCCTGCCGCTCACGGGCAAGTTTGCCGAGACCGCCAAGTGGATCGAAAAGGGCATGAAGTTCTGGGCGGAAGAGACCAATGCTAAAGGGGGCCTTCTCGGGCGCAAAGTTGTTTTCAAGATCTATGATGATGAATCGAATGCAGGTAAAGCGGTTACCTTTGCCGAAAAGGCCATCACTGTTGACAAGGTTGATCTGCTTTTTGGCGGATATCCCGGTACGGCAGCAAGGGCCGTAATGCCGGTTGCTGAAAAACATAAGTATGTTTATGTCTCGATGGGCGGCCATATGAAGAGCTTCCTGCAAGGGTACACATATTCTTTCGGTGGCCCGCCCCTTATGGGAGAGTGGTGGTATGAGGGGTTTTACGAGTGGCTTAAAAGTCTTCCCGCTCAAAAGCGGCCCAAGAGAGCTGCGGTCTATACGATGAATAACCCGATTGGGACGTCGCTGACGGATTCTATTGGCCGCATTTCCAGGGACTTAGGAGTAAAGCTGGTAATTAACGAAAAGTATAATTTGCCTCTTCCCGACGCAACACCGTTGATCGTGAAGGCAAAGCAGATGAACACGGACATCTTGTTCTCAAACGGCTTTTTTGCCGACGGTGTAATGACCATTCGCGCAGCCAAGGCCCTGAACTATAACCCCAAGGCAATAGTCCAAGGTGTCGGGTCAGTGATCCCTGCCTGGGTTAAAGAACTCGGCAAAGATGGAGATTATGTCTTCTCAGGAACCTCGCTGCATAACAAGCTGAACTACCCTGGAAATGATAAGCTCAATGCCTATGTAAAGAAGAAATACGGTTTACCCGGGTATCCCGTATATTTCGGTTTCGGCTATTGCTGGATGCAAACTCTTTCGCAGGGTGTAGAAGGAGCCGGATCACTGGATCAGACAAAGATTAGAGACTGGCTCAAATCCCATACCGTGCATACCATCGCCGGGCCGATGAGTTTCAATGAAAAAGGCCTGCCCAAGCCCATCAACTTTTGCACCCAGGTCATAAACGGGCAGGTCGAGCTGATTTGGCCTATAGAGGTCCGCACTGCTGATCCGGTATACCCTCGTCCTGCCTGGAAGTAGATTCGAGGCAGGAGGATTAACGTTCTCCATGCCGATATCCGGGTACCGAACAAGGCCCTTGCTCTTGCAGGAGGGCATTAATAGGAAGGCATAGAGCGAAGCGAGATGCTGGAGGTACAGCGCGCTAAGGAGCAGGTGTTTCCACTTAATCCGGAAGTCTTGAGCGACTAAGAATGAACCTGACACTCGTGTTTCAGTCCATGTTCAGCGGAATCATGATGGGATCCGTTTTTGCCCTCCTGGGAATCGGTTTTTCACTTGTGTGGGGCGTCATGAAGGTAATCAATATCTCCCACGCTGCTTTCGGGCTGCTGGCAGCATTTATGTCTTACACTCTTCTGAATGTATGGGGAATTGATCCGATACTCTCTATAGCTGTATCAGTTCCCCTTCTTTTTCTTGCAGCCTGCGTCATATATCGCTTTCTTATCGCCCCTCTTACCAAGGCCAGAGACATAATCGTGCCTTCAATGATTCTTACCTTCGGTATTGCAATCATTCTCGAGAACCTGATGCTCTTGATCTGGAGTCCGGATCCGCGCCTTTTGACTACAGCTTATACCAGCAAGGTGGTGATACTAGGCCCGTTCTATTTTCAATACCCAAGGATTGCTGGTTTTCTCCTGGCATGTGCCGGCGTTGTGGTCATTCATATGTTTCTGAAAAAAACCTACACGGGCAAAGCCGTCCGCGCTGCCTGGCAGCAGCGTGATGCGGCCCAGCTTTACGGGGTTAATCTCAGATGGATCAGCATGATAACCTTCGGGCTGGCCGTATCTTCCGCTGCTGCAGGTGGTGTTGGAATGGCGCTATTATACTCTTTTGAACCTCACACTCACAATCTCTGGCTCATATACTTGTTCCTCGTTGTGATAGTTGGTGGAGTAGGAAGTGTGCTGGGTGCTGCACTGGCTGGACTGACCATTGGAATAATTACCGGCCTTTCCATGGCATTCCTGCCCTACCAGTGGGTTAATCTCCTTACGTTTGCCCTGCTAATGATCATTCTGATTTTTAGGCCACAGGGACTATTTCAAAGCGAGGTTTAAGGCCATGCCATCTTGGCCGCGTTCCAGTTTGTTTGCAGGAGCCATGATAGTTTTGCTGGCTTTGGCAATATTCCCGTGGCTGGGAGCTCCCGTTTACTTTGTCTCGCTGCTTTTCACTGTTTTCATGTACGTTTGCCTTGCGACTTCATGGAACCTGATAGGTGGCTACGCCGGGTATCTGTCTTTCGGGCACGTAGCTTTTTTTGGTATCGGCGCTTACACAACAGCCCTGCTTGTAAAAGGATTTCACCTTTCTGCCCTGGAGACCATCCTTTCATCAGTACCTGCAGGGTTCGTAGCCATGCTCGTCGCCCTCCTGGTCGGATATCCCTGCTTGAGACTCAGAGGACCCTACTTTGCTGTTGTCACGCTTTGTTTTGCATTCGTAATGGATTTGCTGATAAAAAACCTCAATTTTCTGGGAGGACCGGAAGGGCTCTGGCTAAAATCAATGGACCTCCCCATTCAAACAGTCCGTGCAATCTTGTTTGAGGCCATGCTTGGGGTAACTGCGCTTTCGATCGCGGTTGCTTACTGGACTGACCGTTCAAAATTCGGAGCAGGTCTCCGTGCCATACGCGAAGATGAAGAGGTGGCTCAAACCATGGCCATCAACGCACCAAAGCTAAAAATGCAAGCATTTGCACTTTCGGCGTTTTTCCCGGGCATGGCAGGTGGTATCTATGCATACTACTTGACCTATATTCACACAGACGTTGTTTTTGACATGATGATTTCAATCCTGATTGTACTGATGGCGCTCTTTGGGGGGGGTGGAACACTTCTGGGCCCAATTATCGGCGCTGTATTGCTGACATTGATAAACGAGGGCCTGTCCACATTTGTAAAGGCCGAACTGGCCCGGATTATTTATGGCTCTCTGTTTGTTGGAGTCATAATCTTTCTGCCAAACGGCATCATGGAATTCTTCAGGAGAACGCAAGGGGAAAGTCCTCATTAATTTACCGTAAACATTAGATGTCAAAGTCCAAGACATCGATGACTTAAAGGAATTGAAAAAGTTAGATTCTAAGACACCAGGATAAAGGGCAGAATATCCCAAATCGCCAAGCTTTTCTTAGAAGATCACTCTTCTTTCCACTGGGGTTTGCGTTTGTTGAGGAACGCGTCCACCCCTTCTTTTGCATCCTCTGTCATGCAAAGTGCGGCAAAAACCTCATTTGAATAGGCAAGCGCCTTGCCGTATTCCATGTCTGACATGCCGTAGAAGGCTTCTTTCCCCATCTGGAGAGCAAGCGGGCTTTTTTCGGCCAGCTTGTTGGCCAGTGCCATGGTCTCTTCTTCAAGTTTTTCAGGGGGAACGACCCTGTTTATCAGACCCCACCTTTCAGCTTCACGAGCATCTATCATATCGCCTGTCATGACCAGCTCAAGGCACCGCTTCCTGCCTATTGACCTTGAAAGCGGCACAGCCGGTCCCATACAAAATAGGCCCACGTTAATCGCAGTAGCACCTATTTTGGTACCCTCTGCAGCAATCGCCAGATCGCACGCCGCGATAAGACCAGCCCCGTTTGCCACAGCATATCCATGAGCAGACGCTATGACCGGTTTTTTCATATACGCAATCACATGAACAACGCGCTCCATGAGGCTGATCCACTCCCTGTATTGCTGCTGCGTTTTGCCCGGGAATTCCGCCAGGTCGATACCCGTGCAAAAAGCTTTACCCGCTCCCCTGATGACAGCAACCCTGACGTTTTTATCCATCTCGAGTTCAAGCAAGGCCTTGCAAAGCTCCTCGGCAAGAGAAGTATTAAAGGTATTGAACTGCTCAGGTCGATTGAGAACAATAATTCCCACGTGCTTATTGCGCTCTATCTTTACACTAGTGTAATCCATCACACACCTCCTCGTAATTTGCCGTTTCCCCATAGATTCCCACAAACCCGTGTACTGCAAGTGAACTCTTTCCATGTTTTGCTCAGAATCCGGCGCCAGTCTACTTGAACATGGCCATATCTTCAAGGCAGAATGCGGCAAACATCAATCTGGAGATTCTTCTTTTTCAAAAAAATGTATTACCCATTGACACGAATTTTTCAATGAGAAATAGTTGCTCTCATGAGATTTATTGCAGACCTTCATATACATTCCCATTTCTCCAGGGCGACTTCCAGGGACCTTATTCCCGAGCTACTGGCCTTCTGGGCGCAGAAGAAAGGAATCACTGTTATCGGAACCGGCGATTTTACCCACCCCGGGTGGGTGGCTGAACTCAGGGAAAAGCTTCTGGAAGCCGAGAATGGACTCTACCGTCTCAAACCCGAACTAGAGAAAGAAGTCAGTGAAAGTATTCCCATATCCTGCAGGGCCGCCCCCCGCTTCCTTCTCAGTGGAGAAATCAGCTGCATTTACAAACGCAAAGGAAAAACCAGAAAAGTTCACAACCTGATACTGATGCCCGATTTTGACTCTGTCCAGAGATTGAATGAACGTCTCGAACAAGTAGGAAACATCAGGTCGGACGGGAGGCCTATCCTTGGCCTTGACTCCCGGGATTTACTCGAGATTGTGCTGGAAGCTAGTGAAAGGGCATTTTTCATCCCCGCCCATATCTGGACTCCCTGGTTCTCCGTATTCGGTTCAAAATCAGGGTTTGACTCCCTTGAGGAGTGTTTCGGGGATCTCGTCTCACATATCCATGCCCTGGAAACCGGGCTCTCCTCGGATCCGCCCATGAACCGTACGCTTTCCAGCCTTGATGACTACCTGCTGGTTTCAAACTCTGACGCACATTCTCCTTCAAGGCTGGGCAGAGAGGCAAATATCTTCGATACCCCTCTTGACTACGATCTTATGCTGGGGGCGATGATCACAAAGAAAGGCTTTGAAGGCACTGTAGAATTCTTTCCCCAGGAAGGGAAGTACCATTTTGACGGCCACAGAAAATGCCAGGTCAGGTTACACCCTCGCCAGACAGTAGAAAGTGGAGGAGTCTGCCCGGTTTGTGGCAAACCCCTTACCATAGGCGTTCTACACCGCACCTTTGAGCTATCAGATCGGGAGAGCCCAAAATTATCAAAACCCTTTTACAGCCTGATCCCTCTTCCTGAAGTCCTTTCTGAAGTTCTTGGGACAGGTCCATCATCCAAAAAAGTAAGTTCTCTTTACGAAGAGCTTCTTAGTGATCTGGGGCCTGAGCTTCATATTCTTATGGATGCTCCGCTAGATAAGATACGAGAGGCAGGCGGGCCGCTTCTTTCCGAGGCGATCAGTAGAATGCGTGAGACCCGGGTCATAAAGGAAGAAGGTTATGATGGAGAATACGGAACCATCCGTCTGTTTGATCCGCAGGAAAAAAAGAGGCTCTTAGGGCAGTTCTCACTTTTTGGCACCATGAAGGAAAAAATCCCCCAAAGGCAAAAGCCACCCTCTTTTGCAAAAAGAAAAAAGAAGAAGGAGATGACTGCGAATGAGCAGGACCTGTATCCCCGGTCGGATCCAATATTGGGAGTATTAAACGAGGCGCAACGAGCTGCTGTCCTCCACCAGGGAAGCCATGTTCTCATTGTTGCCGGCCCCGGCACGGGCAAGACCATGACTCTGTCGCATCGGATTGCTTACCAGATTATCTCTGGTGCAATCGCCCCGCAAAAGGTTCTGGCCCTTACCTTTACAAATAAAGCAGCAAGAGAAATGGCCGAAAGGCTGGAGGCTTTACTGCCAGAGAAGACTTCCAGGGAGATATGGATCGGTACATTTCACGGTTTCTGTCTTGATGTTCTGAGAAATGCGAGTGAAAGCCTGGGCATCCCCAATGATTTTGGCCTTTGCTCTGAACCAGATAGCCTCCTCCTTATAAAGAACGTGTTAAGAGAATCTGGCAAAAGCACGGCAAATATTCGTACGTTTTTAAGGGCGCTATCCACTTGCAAAAAAACGATGGTCCTGAGCGAAAAAAGGGCTGAGTATCCCGAGGAGCTCCTGGAGCTTGTAAGCAAATACCAGCAAAAAGTTAGGAGCCTAGGGATGCTCGACTTTGATGACCTTGAAATAGAGACCCTGAGGCTCTTCAGGGAAAGACCTGATATTTGCCTCGAGTATGCAGAGCGATTTCCAAAGATCTTTGTAGACGAGTATCAGGATACCAGCCCTTTACAGGCTGCCATCCTGAAGTCCCTTGTTTATGGCGCCTGTTCTTTCCAGGGAAAAGGTTTAGCTCCCGGCATTAAGACCAAGCCAGAAGGCTTAGGGCATCGATCCTTTGAGGCTGAATTATGTGCAATTGGAGACCCGGACCAAGCCATTTATGGGTTCAGGGGAGCTGATGTCAAAAACTTTTACCGTTTTGCAGAGGATTTTCCAGGGGCGGAAAAAATCAGCCTCTCTGAGAATTATCGCTCAACGCAGTGTATTCTTGATAGCGCCTGCTCGGTCCTCGGGAAAACGGGGATTCTCAAGGCCCACATGGGGAGTGGCGTTCCTGTTGGTATTTCATCCTGTGCCACTCAATCTGAAGAAGCTGAATTTGTTGTGGAACAAATAGAAAAACTCATTGGCGGGACAACTTACTTTTCTCTGGATAGCGGCAGGGTAGCCTCTTATGAAGAGGGCCAAAATATCAGTTTTGGGGACATAGCGGTTCTTTTTCGCTTAAATGCACAGGGAGATGCCCTTGAAGAAGCCCTTTCTAGGGCTGGAATTCCTTTTGTAAGGTCAGGAGAAAAGCCATTGATAGCGCGCTATCCTGTGGATATTCTGTGGCGCTTCTTTCAGGCGTACCTGCACCCTGAAGGGGGCCATTACCTGGAAGCTTACCTCGAGCTTGTTGCAGGAAAGGGCTATGATGGCAAAAAGATCCTCAAGGAATTCAGTGCACAAGGCCCGCTGGAGGACTTAATCAACAGGGCCATATCTCTGCATAGTCTGGAGGGTCTTTCAGATGAATCAGAAGAACTGCTCCGTCGTTTTAAAAGGGTGGCTGAAGAGTTCGAAGGCGATCTTTCCTGCTTTGTAGATATGCTCTCCCTTGAAAGAGGGATCGATCATGTCGCCTTTTTCGGGGACAGGGTGGCACTGATGACGATTCATGCTGCAAAAGGTCTTGAGTGGCCGGCAGTGTTTATCACCGGGTGCGAAGATGGGCTTCTGCCCTGTTCCCTTTTCGGCGATTATGATGAAGCAGAAGAAAAGAGGCTCTTTTATGTGGGAATCACCCGCGCACGCACCACGGTTTTTCTTTCCCACGCTTCACGCAGAAAAATCGATGGCCGAATACTTGAAATGAATCCTTCCCCTTTTCTTTCTCTCATCCCCCACAACTTTCTCTTACCCGTAAAGCGCTCCAAATGGAAGCCCAGAAAAAAGTCCCACAGACAACTCGACCTTTTTTGAATGTGCCGTAATCCCACACTGACAAGTTCGCGAAGTGAGTCGCTCGGGGAAAGTTTTTCATTTCCATAATAAGGCAAGGCTATCCACTCTCTATGGAGAGCTTCCCGTTGAGTCATCGTGTCAAAGGCCTGCAAAAAGACAACGCTCCTGCTGCAGAAGCCTAACAAAAGGATGGAAGGGGTTTTCTGGTGCGACTGGCGGGAGGGCACCGTGAAGCAGGGCAGGTGAGGCCTTTTCGGGAGGTGTCAATGTTTGAAAGCACGCTGTCCCGTAAACACCATGGTTACAGGGGGATCGGCCTCGTTGCAGGCCTGTATTGATTCAAAATCCCTCAAGGATCCGCCCGGCTGAACTATGGCCCTGATCCCTTCCCTGATGCCGACATCCACCCCGTCTCTAAAAGGGAAAAATGCATCAGAGACCATGGTGGCCCCAATAAGTCCTCCCCTGGCTTCCTTGGTTTCCCTGTCAATTTCCTCCAGCAAACTCCGGTCTTTTTCTCCGGATGCGACCCTGTGTTCCAGCTCTTTATGAGAGAGCCCGTACCTGCTGAAGCACAGCCAGTCCGCGTACTTGGTGTAAGCCTTAAATACCGCAATTTCAGCCACGCCGACCCTGTCCTGTTCACCAGTGCCAATGCCCACGGTAACGCCGTCTTTCACATAAATAACGGAGTTTGAGGTAATTCCCTGTTCCACGTTCCATCCAAAAAGCATGTCGGCGTATTCTTCCTCAGTGGGCTTCCTTGCAATAGTATAAGTTTTTCCTTTATACTCGGCACTTGCAGGCTTGAAATCCTGCGCCGATCTGATTTTGTTGATTGGAGACTGTTGTACTATTATCCCCCCGTCAATAAGGCTCTTGAGATCCACAAAACGCGTGTCAACGTAGGAGGAAAGCTGGTCAATATGCTTGATGCGTATTATCCTCAGATTTGGCCTCTTGGAGAGGGTGGAAACCGTTCCCTCTTCGAAATCAGGAGCGGCCACGACTTCCAGGTAGTTCTCTGATATTGCCTCCGCTGTTGTTGTGTCCACCGCCCTGTTCAATGCGACGCATCCCCCGAACGCAGCGATTCTGTCCGCTCTGTTGGCTCTTTCATAAGCCTCCGAAAGGCTAGTCCC
>Ga0190359_1001155_pt1 | contig 17036 bp, 12 predicted proteins | sample 48721823_MG_FD_161269 | JGI IMG/M metagenome (GOLD analysis project Ga0190359, IMG submission 161269) | Hydrothermal vent microbial mat bacterial communities from Southern Trench, Guaymas Basin, Mexico - 4872-18-2-3_MG | ecosystem: Environmental > Aquatic > Marine > Hydrothermal vents >... | reverse complement strand
CTGTAAAAGTCAATCCTTTATAAATTATCCATATCCACGATTTAGTTGATCGGCATTTTTTATAAATTATCCATATCCACGATTTGGTTGATCGGCATTTTTTATAAATTATCCATATCCACGATTTGATAATTTACGAGTCGAAATTGCTGTAGATGCGAGGCACAGGGTGCGAAGCTGTGGTCCTTCACCGCGAGTACCCTGTAACGATGCAGATACAGTGAGATCGGCTCGCCTGTAAGGTAAAAAATGCCGATAATAAGATAAAATAGGCCATCTATCATTCATCTCAATTGTCAGGCCTAAAAAATAAACAACAATAATTATAAAAATTAAGTCTAATAATGAATAATGTATCGGCATTTTTTATAAATTATCCATATCCACGACTACTTGGGAATAGTCCGCAACCCTTGAAAACAGCTGGCTGACAGCCCGAAGAAGCGCAAGCCTGTTTTTTCTTATCTTCGGATCATCTGCCATCACCAGGACATGATCGAAAAAGCTGTCTATGGTTGATCTGATCTCAAGTATATAATTCTGGGCTTTGCTGAAATCCCCTGTTGATATCAAAGGCATTATTTTTTCCTTCAGCGTGGAATAATCCGTGTACAGTCTTATTTCTTCTTTTTCGATAAAAAAGTCCGAATTCATGCTCCTTTTCGGCTGCCCTCTGAGTATGTTGTTCACTCTCTTAACAACAATGATCAATGAATTGAACTCCGGGCGGTCCTTGATCGCATCCAGAGCTTTCAGCCTGAGATAAGAATAATATATATTATCAAATCCTGCTCCAAGGGCTGCATTAACCAGATCATACCGATAGCCCTGTTTCTCATAAAGATGGCTGAGGCGGTCCTTAAAAAAGGCTTCACAGTATTTTATGATATTCTGACTGGGTTTATCTAAAAGATTTTTGTATTCAGAGATCGCCTGATGGACCAAACAGGATAAGGAAAAGCTCATTTTTTTGTCAAGAATAGTCCTGCATATACCTTGAGCGTTTCTTCTTAATCCAAAAGGATCTTTGGACCCTGTAACTTCTATCCCGATCCCGAATGCTCCTACTATGGAATCAATTTTATCTGCAATAGAGAGGATGGCCCCGTTCAGAGTGGAAGGAGAAGGATCGTCCTGGCTGGTCGGCTGGTAGTGTTCATAAACTGCTTTCCAGACCTGTTCCGGGTAGCCCTGCTCTTTCGCATAAAGGCCTCCGGTTTTTCCTTGAAGAGAGGGAAACTCTCTGACCATTTCCGTGATCAGATCCACTTTACACAGCTCAGCAGACTGCAGCAGATACTTGTTTTCTTTAACACCTGTCTTATTTGAAAGAAATTGAGCGAGCCCTTTAATTCTTAACGTCTTCTCTTTATAATTTCCCAATTTTTCCTGATAAAGAATCCTGCTGAGAAGGGATCTCTTTTCTGCCAGAGGTTTTTCTAAATCATGTGTCCAGAAAAAACGCGCGTCCTCCAGTCTTGCTTTCAGCACTCTTTCGTTCCCTTTCTTTACAAGCAGCTTTTTATCAGGGCTTCCGTCAGAAACACCAAGAAACACAGGAAGCTGTTTGTTGTTTTTATCCACTACTGAAAAAAGGTTCTGCCCCACTTTCATGGCTGTACTGAGGACCTCTATGGGTAATTTCAGATAATCCTTAGGGAACTCCCCCATGAAAACATAAGGATATTCCACGTCATAAGTGACCTTATCCAGAAGTTCTTTATCAGGATATACTTCTGCATCCAGAGGAACGAGCTTTTCCTTTACCTGTTCTTCAATCCTTTTTTTTCTTTCCCCAGCATCTATAATGACCCTTTGTTGTTTGAGTTTGGATAAGTATTCCTTAAATGAGCTGACCTCGATTTTCTCCGGAAAAAACAGCTTATGCCCGTATGTATAATGAGTTGCTGAGATATTTCCGACTGTGAATGGGATGGGATTCCCATCGCCCAAACAAAGAATATTTTTAATCGGCCTGGAAAAACGCAGGGTGCTCTCCCCCCACCTCATCATTTTGGGAAAAGAAAGCTCTTTAATCAGCTCCGGAAGAATATTTTTCAGCAGTTCGACAGCCTTTTTCCCTTTGATTGATTTTTTGACCCCGACATATTCGCCTTTTTCATTTTTTATGATCTCCAGGTCACTGACTCTAACCTTGTTTGCCTTAGCAAATCCTTTAGCTGCAGAGGTAGGATCGTTGTTCTCATCAAATGCGGCTTTTTTGGGAGGCCCTATAACGACTTCCTCTTTGGGCTGCTGCTTTGATACGATCTCAGCATACAAAACCAGCCGCCTGCATGTCCCGAAGGTCTGAATATCTCCGGGTTCGTCCGTCTTGTCAACCAGGTGAGCATCCACGAGCTTTCTGTGAAGCCCTTCTTTTAGCTGGTCCAAAGCTGTTTTCACATGAAGAGCCGGCATCTCTTCTGTATTTATCTCCAGTAAAAGTTCCATACGAACTAAGACTCCTTTCCGGCCGTGTATTTTTCAGTTATTTTTATAACCAGGGCTCTTATCTGGGAAATAGTCTTGACTCTCTCTGTCACACTGATGGCGCCGCGGGAATCGAGAAGATTGAATATATGCGAACATTTCAAACACATATCATAAGCGGGAAAAAGAAGGCCTTTTCGTATCAATCTTCTTGCTTCCCGAACATTCATCGAAAAGGACGTGTGCAGCGCATTGATATCGGCCTGGTTGAAATTGTACTCTGAAAATTCTTGTTCCTCCAGAAGTCTCAGGTCTCTGTATGTCACATCTTCGGACCACTTCAAGTCATATATATTATCGACCCCTTCCAGAAACATTTCCAGCCGCTCAAGCCCATAGGTTATCTCCACGGGGACCGGGAACACTTCCTGCCCTCCGGCCTGCTGGAAGTATGTGAATTGGGTGATCTCAAGCCCATCCAGCAGAACCTGCCATCCGACTCCCCATGCACCTATGGTGGGCGACTCCCAATTGTCCTCGTCAAATCTGATGTCATGCTCCTCTAATCTGATTCCCAGAGATTTCAGACTTTGCAAATACCTCTCCTGAATATCTGACGGAGACGGCTTCATGACAACCTGATACTGAAAGTGTTTCTGGACTCTATGAGGATTCTCTCCGAACCTCCCATCCGTCGGCCTTCTGGACGGCTGAACATAGGCCACATTCCAGGATTTCTTATCAATGACCCTGAAGAACGTATCCGGAGTCATGGTCCCTGCCCCAACCTCCACATCATAGGGCTGTGCCAGGTAACAACCCTGAGCAGCCCAAAACTCCTGGAGCTTCATAATCAGATTTTGAATGCTCATGGGTCTCTTTCGCTCAGGGCTCCCATCTCAGCTTTGGATTTCTTGCCGCAGCTGTCTCATCCAGACGGCGGACATAAGAATTATGAGGCGCTGATTTCAATATACCGGAATCCTCTCTGGCTTCTTCAGCAATCTGCTTCATGGCTTCAATGAAGGAATCCAGGTCAGCCTTGCTCTCCGTTTCTGTGGGCTCTGTCATCAAGGCCCCGTGCACGATCAATGGAAAGGACATGGTCGGAGGATGGACTCCCAGATCGATAAGCCGTTTGGCAATATCAATATTCGATACGCCGTATTGCTTTTGATACTTATCTGAAAAAACACATTCATGCAGAGTGGGTGTTTTGTATTTCAAGTGATATTCTTTCTCCAGGCTTTTCCTTATATAATTAGAGTTTAAAACCGCGGTTTCTGAAACCTCTCTCAACCCTTCCGGCCCCAGGGATAATATATAAGCCAGTGCCTTTACCGCTACCAGAAAATTTCCGTAAAAACTGTGGACGCGGCCGATGCTCTTTGGACAATCCTCGTCAATAAAGTACTGGTCGTCCTTGTTTTTGACTCTGGGTACAGGAAGGTAAGGCTCCAATATTTTTTTAACCCCCACTGGTCCGGCTCCTGGACCTCCCCCTCCGTGAGGGGTGGAAAATGTCTTGTGCAGATTCAAATGTATCGCGTCCACACCCATATCACCGGGCCGGCAGATACCCATGAGAGCATTCATATTCGCTCCATCCATATACACAAGCCCTCCTTTGGAATGGACGATCTCAGAGGCTTCCTTGATCTGGTTCTCAAAAACGCCCAGCGTGTTTGGATTTGTGATCATTATGGCTGCCACATCTTTATCCATGTTATTGGACAGGTCATCCAGGTCTATAGTCCCGGAATCATTGGACTTTATTTCCTTGACTTTGTAACCGCATATATGCGCGCTTGATGGATTGGTGCCGTGGGCTGAATCCGGAATAAGAACAAACTTCCTTGGATCTCCCCTCTCCTCCATGCAGGCTCTGATCAGCATCATCCCTACCAGTTCCCCCTGAGCTCCGGCAGCAGGCTGAAAAGTAAATGCATCCATTCCCGTAACCTCTCTCAACACATCTTCCAGAGTCTTAAGTACCTCCAGATTACCTTGTGACATCTCCGGGTCTGCGAAGGGATGGGATGTTATGAAATTTTCTATCTGAGCAATCCTCTCATTGATTTTGGGGTTGTACTTCATGGTGCAGGAACCTAATGGATATATTCCCTTGTCAACACAATAGTTCGTCTGAGAAAGGCGTGTGAAATGCCTGACCACTTCCACTTCAGATACCTGGGGAAAATCCTTTATGCTATCCCTCATAGGGATCCTGTCATTAAGGCTCTTATTTTCAGGGACATCAAGTTTGGGAAACCTGAACCCATTTTTGCCTTTATCGCTTATTTCAAATATCAATCGTTCACGGATCATCTTAATTTCCTTTCTTCTCCATTTGTCATCCTGCGAGAATACCTTTCAAAATCTCTGCAAATCTGTCTATATCCTTTTTTCGGCTCACTTCAGTTACGCACACAAGACCACAGTGTTCAAGCTCAGGATAAAATCTCTCAAGAGAAATGCCTGGAATGATGTTTTTTCGCATGAATTCGCTTTCAACTTCTTTCCATTTTTTCCCTGTCTTGATGACGAATTCATTGTATATCTCTCCGGAGAAGAAAGCTTTGACTCCGCGGATATCTTTAAAAAGGTCATAAGCATAGTTGGCCTTCTGTATATTCTGCCGGGCCCACTCCCTTAATCCCTGCTCTCCAAGAATTTCCAGGAATATGGTTGCCCTGAGGGCACACAATGCTTGATTTGTACAAATATTAGAAGTGGCTCTTTCTCTTCTTATATGCTGTTCTCTGGTGGATAAAGTCAACACAAATCCCCGGTTTCCATCAATATCATTTGTCTCTCCTGAAATCCGGCCTGGAAACTGCCTTACAAATTCCTTGCTGCAGGCCATAAATCCCAAATAAGGGCCTCCGAAACTCAAAGGAATCCCAAAGGACTGGGCTTCTCCTGTTGCTATATCCACTCCCATCTCACCCGGAGCCTTAAGCAGTCCAAGAGAGCTGGCCTCTGCTAATACTGCTATAGAAAGGGCTTTGTTTTCATGGGCATAAGCTGAAATCTTATCTAAATCTTCAATGACACCGAAAAAATTTGGAGTCTGACACACCACTGCAGACGTATTGTTATCCAGGTTTTTTTCAAGTTCAGTTGTATCGATCCTCCCTGTCTCATCATAACCAATCTCCCTGACGGAGATACCAAGGTTCCTGGTGTACGTATTGATGACCTGCCTGTAATGAGGATGGAGCGTTTTTGGAACCAATACCTTTGACTTTCGATTAATGCGCATGGCCATCAATACAGCTTCAGCCGCACCTGAAGCTCCGTCATAGAGGGAGGCATTTGCAATGTCCATTCCCGTCAACTGACATATCAACGTCTGAAATTCAAATATCGACTGCAGAGTCCCCTGGCTGACTTCTGCCTGATAAGGAGTATAAGGGCTGGCAAACTCTCCCCTGCTGCTCAAATAGTCCACAGCAGCAGGAATATAATGCCGGTATGCTCCGGCCCCCTGAAAGGATATGTATTCACTGTTTTTGTTTTTTTGGGCACATTCATTAAAATATCCCATAACTTCAGGTTCTGACATTGCTGTCGGAATCTTCAAATCCCTGTTCAGCTTTATGTCACCCGGAATGCAGTCAAAGAGCTTCTTTGGAGAAGATACTCCAATGGCTTTGAGCATTTCTTTTTTGTCTTTCTCACTTAAAGCAATATAACTCATTTTTTGTTCTTTCTTTAAAATTTATTCCTCATCTTTGAGCCCTTCCAAATATTTTTCATATTCGGAAGCAGACATAAGTTCATCCAGTTCTGATTTATCCTTTATTTTGAGTTTTATGATCCAGCCTTTTGAATGAGGGTCCTGATTTAAAATTTCAGGGACATCGTTCAATCCTTCATTCACCTCTGTCACTTCCCCGGATATGGGAGAATAAATATCAGAGACAGCTTTTACGGATTCCACCACTCCCAGGGTTTGATGAGACTTTAGTTCCTCTCCGATCTCAGGAAGTTCAACAAACACCACATCACCCAACTGGCTCTGGGCAAAATCCGTAATACCAACGCTTGCTGTGTCTCCTTCGATCTTAACCCATTCATGGTCTTTCGTGTAACGAAAATTTTCCGGATACATTATAACCTCCTTTTCTTAAGGTATATTTATCATTACTTTTATTTATTATAACTTAAATTGTTTAAAGTTTAACGTAAAACCCGTTTTTTTGCATTTCACTGATTATCCTGACCTATCCATAAAAAAACGGCGGCTTGTGAATAAGCCGGATTATTCCTTTTTCCTGGAATAAAAGGGTATTTTGACTATTTCGGCTTCCACCTTCTTATCCCTGATTCCAATGGCGATCTGAGTCCCTGGTCCCAAATATTGGATAGGAAGATAGGTCAGGCCTATGCTTTTTTTTAAATAAGGAGAAAAAGTACCTGATGTTACTTTTGAAACCTCTTTCTCTCCAATGAAAACTGGATAGCCATGCCTGGCAATTCCTCTTCCCAGCATCTCGAACCCTGCGATTCTTCTCTTTACTCCTTCCTCTTTCTGACTGAGAAGGCGATCCCTTCCCATAAAATCTCCTTTTTTGAATTTGATAAGCCATCCCAATCCCGCCTCGAGGACAGTCGTGGTATCATCTATATCATTACCGTAGAGCATAAGACACGCTTCCAGGCGAAGAGTATCTCTTGCACCCAATCCGATAGGCTTTACCCCGAATTTTTTCCCCTTCTCAAATATGGATTCCCATATCTTCTCCGGTCTCGGCGAAAGAGTATAGATCTCAAATCCGTCCTCTCCCGTATATCCGGTGCGGGAAACAAGGGAGTCCTCCCCGCACACTCGGCCCCGTCTGACTCGAAACGGCTTCATATCCTCCAGTTCGATGTCTGTAAGGGATTTCAGAATGTCTAGGGCCTTTGGTCCCTGTAAAGCAAGCTGTGTGTACTGATCACTCACATTTTCCACTTCCACATTAAAACCGCTTTTATGGCTCAGGACCCACTCATAGTCTTTATCCGTATTTGCTGCGTTGACAACCAGCAGATATTCTGTATCCTCAAGTTTATAGACCAGCATATCATCAACAAAAGTCCCTTTCGGGGTGGTCAGTGCTGAATACTGTGCTTTTTGAGTATCCAGCCGGGAGGCATCGTTGGGAGTTAAAAATTGAACATAATCAAGGGCTTGGGGTCCGGAAACAATGATCTCTCCCATATGGCTCACATCGAACAGGCCGGCCTGTTCCCTAACGGCAAGGTGTTCCTCCCTAATGCCTGAATACTCCACAGGCATTTCCCAACCGAAAAACTCGACCATTTTTGCTCCCATATCCTTATGATTCTTATAAAGCCTTGTTTTTTTCATATTTATCCTCTTTCTTTATTGAATTGGATTCTCTTCCTATCATGTAGCTTAACCTTATCTTATTAACCTGACCTATTCATAAAAAAATGGCGATGAGCATTTTTTTATGAATAATCAAGGTTAATGATTAATATGAAATTATTAACTACCATATAACACAGGGTTATGCAAGAAAATTTGCTATCTCTCGGCTGCTTTTACTCGACGGTGAAAATCAGCGGGCTGAAGGACCAGCTTGCATGACGAAAGTTGAGAGCACAAGATCTGACATTAGCTCGTGAATTAATCCGGATATGTGTTATAATGATGCGAAAAAAAAGAACAATGATCGCATTAAAGACAGAATTAAAAAAAAGCATATACCAGATACTTAAGCAAAAATATCCCATCCAAATAGATGAACTGGAATTATCTTACACTCCGGACATAAAAATGGGCGACCTTGCTCTTTCATTTCCGTTCAGGCTGGCAAAGAAACTGAAAAAAAATCCCCGAATAATTGCGGAAGAAACATCTCCCCTCCTTTCATCCCTGAATATCATAAAAAGAGTTGATGTGGCTGGAGGGGGTTATATAAATCTCTTCATAAACCGGAAAGCCTATTTTTTAAAAAGGCTTAAGACTGCTGATGAGTCGTCTCTCTCTGCCGATGAATCAAAAGTCATTGTCGAACACACATCCATAAATCCCAATAAAGCAGCCCATATCGGTCATCTGAGAAATTCATGTCTCGGGGACACACTGGCACGCTGCCAGAAATACAAGGGAGAAAAAGTCGAAATCCAGAACTATATCGATGACACAGGAGTCCAGGTCGCTGACGTAGTGTTTGGTTTTTTAGAAGTCGAAAAAAAGACCTTGGAAGAAATAAAAAAAATAAAAGGAAAATTCGACTACTACTGCTGGGACTTGTACACAAAAACAACCCAGTTTCTTCAAAATAATCCTGAGGCTGAAGAAAGAAAATCAGAAATATTAAAAAACATAGAGGATGGGAAACATCCTGAAAGTGATATCGCCCTTTACATTTCAAGACGGATACTTAAAGACCACCTTCGTACCATGCAAAGGCTTGGGATCACCTATGACCTTCAGGTCTGTGAAAGCGACATCATCAAACTTAAATTCTGGGAAAGCGCTTTCAATCTTCTGAAGGCAAAAAAAGCCGCTTATTTTGTTGACAAGGGAAAACATAAGGGATGCTGGGTCATGAAGCTCAAGGGGAAAACGGATCAGGAAAAAATACTGGTCCGCTCAAACGGAACCGTTACCTATGTGGGGAAAGACATCGCATACCAGCTCTGGAAATTCGGCCTGCTTCAAAAAGATTTTTTCTTCATCCCCTTTATCAAGCAAAACAATAAAACCGTATGGATCACCTCTTCTGTAAAAACTTCTCATACAGTTGATTTCGGAAATGCCAGCAGTGTCTATAACGTCATAGACATCCGCCAGTCTTATCCTCAAAAAGTCGTGGCTCAGGGGCTGAAATCCTTAAAATTTTTAAGGCAGGCAGAAAAATCTATCCATTTTTCATATGAAATGGTGGCCCTTTCCTCAAACAGTTTGAAAGAACTGGGGTATAAAGTCACAGAAGATGAAAAAAATAAAGGTTTTCTTGAAGTCTCTGGAAGAAAAGGACTTGGAATCAAAGCAGATGACCTCATAGACAGGCTCAACCAAAAAGCCTTCAATGAAGTCAATAAAAGAAATCCGGAATGGTCTGACAAAAAGAAATCCGAGACAGCAAAAAACATTGCCTGCGGGGCGCTGAGATATTTTATGCTGAAATTCGCGAGAAATTCTCTTATCATTTTTGATTTTGAAGATGTGCTTAGCTTTGAGGGGGAAACAGGTCCTTACCTGCAGTACACTTTGGTCCGGATAAACAGTATATTCAGCAAGCTCAAGAACACGAAAAACATAACAAAAGAAGAGATAATATCCAAAATATCAGCTCAAAAATTATCCCTTGACAGCATGCCCGATGAAGAACTTGACGACTTCTGGGAACTTGTTCTCTATGCCTCTAAACTGGATGAAGAAGTACTTCATTCCATCGATACTCTTGAATTCCTGCACCTGGCTAAATTCACGTTCAACCTCTGCCAGAAATTCAATGCTTACTACCATAAATACTCTATTATCCAGGAAGAAAACGAGCTCCTGAGAAATGCAAGGATCCTCACCATCTCTTACATATATAAAATCATAAAAAAAGCTCTGGATTTGATGGGAATCCCTCAACCTGAGAGAATGTGACGGCTGGTACGAAAAAACAGCCCGTCTATTTGAGTTTCATTCTTTTTTAGGTGACGTTTCTTCTTTTTTCTCAGTTACATGAAAGCTTTCTGACAGCATATCCATAATCTCCGAAACATTTTCAGGGCCAAGCGATCTCAAATCAATATTTAAGGTATAGCTGACTTCTTTCTTCTTCTTTATTTTCATTTTTTCTCCAGCCACTTTTTTGACCCTCTGCCTGACATTCTCAGCTTCATGTTTTTTTGTATTCGGCATAAGAACCATGAATTTATTCCCTTCATACCTGGACACACTGTCAATTTTTCTTATATTTGTATTCAACACATCAGCTATGTTTTTAAGCACTTTATCTCCGATTTCAGCCCCATGCTCCTTGTTGATGTCTTTCAGATTCTCAATGACGATAATCATTACAGTCAAAGGACGCCCATAACGCTTACACCTATCTGCTTCTCTCTCTATGACCTTGATAAAATGCTTGGGATTCAACAGCCCGGTCAAAGGTTCGACCCTTGCCATATTTTCTATGGCACCTAAATAATATAACTTCTCAATAGCCAAAACAGCGTACTCTGTTATTGTCTCCAGTATCTTTAAGTCATTCTCAGTATATTTCTGTTTATCGGTCTTATTGATCAATTCAATGACTCCGATAACATTATCATTCACTTTGAGAGGCACGCCCAATACAGTCTGTGCTTTGAATCCGATCAGCTTTTCAATGTAATTGTGAAACTTTGATTCCTTGCTGACATCTTTTACAACCTGAGACTTTCCACTTTTAAAAATCCAGTTTGCCAGTCCTTTCCGCTTTGGAACATCCTTCCCTTCTAAATCTTCCGCACCTCTGCCTCTGGATTTTTTGAAGAAAAGCACATCTCTTCTTACATCATTAAGGATTAACGACCAATGGACCGGAAAAAGCATTTCCCCGATTTTCTCCATGACCTGATCCATAGCTTCATCTATCTTATTTGCCGCTGCCAGGCCAAGTTCCTTATCAGCAAACAGTGAAAGCTCCAAATATTCATCCAAGATTTTGTATTCATTTTCTCTTGCCATCTTAACTCCCCCCTTACTCTTTATATCTCCATTATTTTAGTATTTGCAAAATAATCAAATGAAAATGATGTCATATCACCTGCTTTTTTCTTTGGAATCGGCATTAACCTTGCTGACAAAGGCTTATTCAGTTTGACAGCAAGAGAGGCAACATCAAGTAAAAGAGCATATAATTTCCTGACTGACACATCTCCCGGGAGAGGGATCGTGTCCAGACCTGTCCCGCAAACAGAAGAATAAAGCAGGATATGAGTAATATTGAATGCTTTTTCCATGTTTCTCTCCGCCAAGCCAAAATCCTCCAATACAGGCAGCATAAGCCCTGAATATCCGCATCTCTTTATATTAAGTTTACCAAGACAATCAGTCACGCATTTAGCCGCAGCCAAGGTCCCCACCTCTCCGAACCGGCCAAGTCCCAGTTTCTCAAAAGCATAAGCTGTGCTTTCATTCTTTTCAATGGAACTCGCAATAGAAACATCTATGCCGTTGTACTGAATGTTTTCTTTCCTGCTTATTTTTTCTGCTATCTCTTCTACCTTTGCAAACTCCTCTTCAAGCACTTTTTGAAGTATCCTTCCAGCATTTTTTATGTCTCCGGCCTCGGAAAAAGCTCTGTTCACCAGGTCACTGTTTTCAGTCCCGATCCCAAAAGAAACAGGTCCTTTATGATAAGCCGCCGGAAAAAAAGGGCTGCCATGCTTTGTATTGAACAGCGCAGCAAATCTCAAGTTGGCAAATCCGTCTTTATCTATAAAGGCAAGTCTCCTTATGAGTTCTGCTGTTTTTTGAGCGGCCTCATAATCCACTTTTTTCTCATCAGAAACCATGACAGTGCAAAATGCAGTGGAAGTCGACTTTATAAGATCATATATAAGAGGAATGTTCTTTGGGTTATACGTCGTCCCGATATTGAAATAATCAATCCCGCTGGAAAGTGAGAGCTTCTCAATATTTGGGACTAACTTCCTCATCTGAGCAGGAGAAGAGAAGTACTCCTCCCATGGCTGAGTGGCCAACCGCAGGGTTTGAACATCAAATCCGTTTTGAATAAATTCATCCTTGACTCTATTGGTAAAACCAGCAATTTCTTTAATTTGCTTTTCGGAAAGGGGCACCTCCAGATTGAAGCCTGTAGTGATTGTTCTAATCTTCATGTCTCAGTCCCTCAATATAAAATTACAAATGGAATCTGTCCTTAAAACCTGACCTATTCATAAAAAAATGGCGATGTTACTTTTTTTGTTTTGATATCAAGGATATGCATACTTTTAAAAAAAATGACAACTGAAATATTTTTGTTTGTTTTTACTTTCATTCTAATCGCCATTTTTTTACCTTACAGGCAAGCCGATCTCACTGAATCTGCTTTGTTACAGGGTACTCGCGGTGAAGGACCACAGCTTCGCACCCTGTGCCTCGCATCTGCAGCAACCTCGACTTGTGAATAATCCAGGTAAAACAAGAATCCATGCCCGCCCGAAAATTCAAAATAAACTCGATATTCATTATACCTGATGCCCCTCAATGAGACAAGAGTCATTTCAGGAATACACCATAAGAAACGAATCTGTGTGCGGCTCATATATATTTTTCCCGAGGTTTACAAAAAAAAAAAGATAAGACTTTAAATAAGCGCTCAATTGGTTTAAAATTGCACAAATGAACCAACAAACCGCTGTCACCGGATTTCCCAGAATAGGGAAGAAAAGAGAACTTAAAAAAGCACTGGAGAACTATTGGGCAGGAAAAACCTCTGTTGAAGAGCTGCAAAAAACATCATCCGATCTAAGAAAAAAACAATGGCTGGTACAGAAGGAAAAAGGAATTGATTTTATTAGCTGTAATGACTTCAGCCTTTATGACATTATGCTGGACACAGCTGTAATGCTTAATGCTGTCCCCGAAAGATTTAGAGATATCAGCGACAAAACAGAGAGATATTTTGCAATGGCAAGAGGCAGTGATTCGGCTGCTGCCATGGAAATGACAAAATGGTTCAATACGAACTACCATTATCTTGTTCCGGAACTCAACCGCACCATTCGATTCAGGCTTGACGCATCAAAAATTATCTCAGAGTATAACGAAGCCAAAGAACTGGGGATAAATCCGAAAATAAACATTATAGGACCTGTGACATTTCTCGGTCTATCCAAGGCACAAGACGACAAAGACCCCTATTCTTACTACGATAAAATCATTCCTGTTTATAAAGAACTAATGGCGGCACTTTCGAATCTTAACAAAGTCGTTTATGTCCAGATGGAAGAACCTGTATTTGTTAAAGGACCTGATGAAAAACAGCTCGAGCTTCTCAGAAAAAGCTGTGATCAGCTCGCAGAGGTGAGGGAAAATGTAAAGCTCATTATAACGACTTACTTCGAGCATTCCAATGAAGCGACATCGGTATTGAGTGACACTCCTGTATGGGGCATAGGCCTGGATTTTGTGCACGGCACAAAGAATATGGAAGCTCTGAAGTTCATAAAAGATAAAAAGCTTATTGCAGGAGTTGTGGACGGAAGGAATATCTGGATCAATGATTTCGAAAATACTCTGGATAAACTCACACATCTTAGTAAGGAAATGAACAAAGAACAGATAATCATATCATCGAGCTGTTCTCTTCTGCACATTCCCTACACTACTGACACTGAACCAGAAAGTAAAATCAAAAAATGGATGAGTTTTGCCTATGAAAAGCTCGATGAGATCGTGCTTCTTAACAGAATGTTCCGTTCGTCTGAGCTGTCCGGTCCGGATCATAAGTCTTTGGAAAAGAACCGTGCCCTGGTAAAAGAAAGAAAAACATCTCCTCTTATAAAAGATGAGAAGACTCTCAATAGAATCAATAAGATACAGAAGGTTGAAAGAGAAGGCGCATTTTCCGAACGGATCGAACTGCAGAAAAAAAGGCTCAAACTCCCTTGCCTCCCGACAACGACTATTGGAAGTTTCCCCCAAACAAAGGAAATCCGGCAGCTAAGAAAAGATTACAGGAAAAAAGCTGTTTCCAGGATCGAATACGAGAAAGGAATTAAAGAATATATAGACGATTGCGTGGCCTTTCAACAGGAAATCGGTCTTGATGTCCTTGTCCATGGTGAACCCGAGCGCAGTGATATGGTCGAGTATTTCGGAGAAATGCTTAAAGGATTCCATTTTACAAACAACGGTTGGGTGCAAAGTTATGGAAGCAGGTGCGTGAAACCACCGGTAATTTATGGAGATATAAGCAGACCGGAACCAATGACAGTAAAATGGATCACCTATGCTCAGAGCCAAACCAGCAGACCCATGAAAGGAATGCTTACAGGACCGGTAACCATAGTCAACTGGTCGTTTGTAAGAGATGACAAGGACCGGTCAGAGGTCTGCAGACAAATAGCGGTTGCTCTAAGAGATGAGATCCACGACCTTCAGTCAGGGGGCATCAAAGTCATTCAGGTCGATGAACCAGCCTTTAAAGAGGGATATCCTCTGCGCTCATACAATATACCTGAATATGAAAAATGGGCTGTTGATAACTTTAAACTCGCCGTTTCTAAAGCAAAAAAAGAAACCCAGATCCATACCCACATGTGCTACAGCGAATTTAATGATATTATTAAAACCATTGAGGCCATGGATGCAGATGTCATTACCATTGAAAACACGCGAAGCGGTAATGAACTGCTGAAAGTTTTTACAGAAACCGGTTATTCCAATCAAATCGGTCCCGGGGTTTATGATATCCATTCCCCTCGAGTGCCGTCTGTGGATGAGTTTATAAAGCAGATCGAAAAAATAATGAGTGTTCTTCCAGCTGAACAGCTGTGGATTAATCCTGACTGCGGTTTAAAGACCAGAAAATGGGAAGAAGTAAGTCCTTCTTTAAGGCACATGGTTCAGGCGGTCAAAAGTGTCCGTTCCAGGTCTTTCTAATCTGATCCCTTTTCCGAGGACTTTAATGAAAAGAGTGGCGGAGAGGGTGGGATTCGAACCCACGGTACCGATATTCGTCGGTACAGTCGCTTAGCAGGCGACCCTGATCGACCGCTCCAGCACCTCTCCGTTTGTTCCATAAACGCCAAAATATTCTACCATTTTTTTATGAATAAGTCATGTTAAAGGATGATTCCAAAAGGAGCCCAAGTCACCATGAATTTCGTTGCAATTTCATTATTTATTTGTATAATGGATGAAAGGATTAAAATATGCCAAAATCGAACCGCAGGATCGATGTCATAGATCACACGCGAAGTGTGTTCAAATCCATCTCCTGGCGCGTTGTTGCGACCCTCACAACCATGCTGATCGTTTATTTCTTTACAAAAGAAATATTCCTTTCCATAGGAGTCGGAGTCGTCGAGGTCGTTGCAAAGATTCTTCTCTACTATATTCATGAAAGAATGTGGAACAAGATCAAATGGGGGAAAAAAGACCATCCCTTATCCGATATTCCTGTAAACCGCAAGCTGGACCCCAAGGACAGGGAGATCATTGTTAAAAAGTTGAAAGATCTAGGCTATATAGATTAACCTGACCTACTCATAAAAAAAGCTCTCCCCCTTATAAAACATAAAGGTATAAAGCCTTAACTCGCAGCCACCATCTTTTTCTTCAGGCTTCAAACTGTGTTATAATCATGAACCAAAATGGATAAAGTCGCTATCCTCTTCAATCCTTCTTCCGGGCGAGGCCTGTCTTTAAAAAAAAAGGAATGTATAAAGGAAAATTTAAAAAAAAACTCCCTATCCTTTAAGTGGTTTGATTCTGAATCGGAAAACCATCTCATGCAGCTTGCCAGAGAAAAAGCCGAATCATTCCAGGCCATTATAATCGTGGGCGGAGATACATCCTTCCAGATCGTTGCTTCTGAAATCTATAAAACTCCATATAATCCGGCTCTTTGCATGATCCCTACAGGCTCAGCAAATGACATAGCCAAATCATTGGACAGCTGTTCCTCTAAATCCATTCTTGCTTCTTTAAAAGAGGGCAAAACACATAGGATGGATATCTGTCTCCTTGATATAAAGGGAAGATCTGAAAAAATATATTTCGTGGGTTCATTAAGCCTTGGATTGGGAGTTACCATAAATCAATTCATATCCGAATACTGGAAACGCCATCCCGTGCAGGCAAAACTTGGGAAAGGGTTTCAGGTGATGGCCGGATTTTTAGGGGGAAGGGATTCTTTCAAAAAAAACAAAATCCCCTTGAAAATAAGGCTGTCAGGGGAAAACCTTGAAACCGAGGTCGCTTTCTCTATCATCATATTTTCCAATGTTCCCTGTTATGCAGGGGGTCTGAGAGTCTGTCCGGACACATCCCCTTTTGACGGAAAAATAAACTGCAGTATTGTCAGCAGCACATCTCTTCTTCAAACAACAAAACTGGCATACCTTGTATTGAGGGGAAAACATGTCAAAAGAAAGGAAATCCAATTTTTCCGCAGTAAAGACTTCACGGTTAAATCCCATGAGCCCATGAGCGTCCAATATGACGGGAAAGTCATTTCAGGGATCAAAGAATTTAAAGTCTCGGCCCTTTCCTCTGCCATAAAAATCCTTGGATGATTATCTGTTTTTAAACAGATGTCTCCTAAAATAATCATTTGCATTTCAAATATTTGCTGTTATATTAACCTAAAAAGTATTCAAAGGATATTGTGTGAAACTTGCAGATGAATCTTCGCACCCCGAGACTCCTCTCGAGTGGTGGTTTTTTCAAGGGTTTTACGAAGGCCGTGTTATTGAAAAAAAACACTTCATGCTCTCTCTTTTTCGCCAAAAAATAGAAAAAGAGCCTCCCAAAGAAGAAACGCAAGTGTTCTATCTTCTCAAGTCCATCACTGATTCGAAAGACAATTCTTTTCATTCGGTCAGTCAGATACACAAAGATGTCCTGGACAACCTTAGGAAGGATAGAA
>Ga0190359_1001154_pt1 | contig 17039 bp, 14 predicted proteins | sample 48721823_MG_FD_161269 | JGI IMG/M metagenome (GOLD analysis project Ga0190359, IMG submission 161269) | Hydrothermal vent microbial mat bacterial communities from Southern Trench, Guaymas Basin, Mexico - 4872-18-2-3_MG | ecosystem: Environmental > Aquatic > Marine > Hydrothermal vents >... | reverse complement strand
TGGGAGAAATCCCTCTACAGGAGGTTAAAGGAGATACCGTGTTAATGCCCCGTATAAAATTTTACAGATAACGCTTGTTTTATGAACCTCAATAAATTTGCTTCATTCGATAAAATAGAGGACGAAATTTTTCCTCCCTCCGTCCATGTGAGAAGAATACAGTATTCCCAACCCTTCTCAATGGATTTTACGAAAATTTTTGTATGTTGTGTGAATTTTAAGGGAAAGGTATGTACTTGACACAAATCCTCTTTTCCCTTAACATTACACCATGTTGGATAAGGTGTTTATGAAGATTGCTGAATATTATCTACAGCTTTTTACTCTTAATAGTTCAGGCCTTTTTACTGATTTATCTCTTATTTTAAAAAAGGCAGAGGAGAAACAATTTAGTATGTCAAGAAAAGTTTTGATTGTAAGAGATTTTCTTTTGAAGCATGCGTTTATTGAAAAAAAATCTAATGCTTTGGAATACTTTTACAACAGGTATATTTATTCTATCTTTCGATTTGTTCGAAAGAGATTTTCAGGACTTCACGATGAAGAGATCCATGACCTTGTGCACGATTTTTTATTGACTTTTATCACCTCAAATGAGTTGAAAAACTATGATGCTTTAAGTACCAGTTTTGTATTTTATTTCAAATCGAGATTAAAGTTTTATATACTGAAGAGGCTTAGACAAACTAAAGTTGAATACCTTGAATCGCAGACGATTGACTGTTCTGGTAGTGATGATGACGACCCACTTGATTTACTTGTTAGAGAGTATGAAGTTAATGGGCTTGTTAAAGCACTTGACTATCTTTCCACGATAGATAGATTGATTCTTTCTTCTCATTATGAGTTTGTTAAGGAAACACTTAACATAAAGACTGCAATAACTGTAAACAGAAAAAGGCTTCAGGCTGCAAGGGACAGACTTCTTTTTGCGTATCTTTATACCCTTCATATGAAATCAATTGATGACTTGAAAGAAGATGGGTTTACAGAAGCCGAAAAATTCGTTTTCAAATATATTCTTCCCAGAAATGGGGTTATAAGATATTCCGCTGATTATATACGTAGCATGTGGAAGATAAAAAAGGGACAGACTATTTCTGCAATGGATGTTAGGAAGATAGCTATAGGAATATATCAAAGGATTCTGACAGGAAAGGGTGAAAAAAGATGAAGAGAGAAAAGCATCTCTCGTGGGAGGAAATTGTAAAGGTATTTGAAGGAGAAAGGCTTGAGGAGGCCAGAGAGAAACACTTTTTCAGGTGCTCCCATTGCCAGAAGAAGGTCGAACTACTTATGATGCTTGATGAATCAGAAATTAATTTTTGTCAGGATGTGTCTGCAATAGTATTCATTGATCAGAATTTTGATTGCTTTGTCCTGAAAGGTGAATATGTCCATGGATATGTTACAAGGGGACCTGAGAGATTTTCAAAAAAGATGATGAAGGAATATTCCCATTCCATAGATTCTGACAGGTATTTTGTTGATATACAGAAGATGGAAAATGGAATTTTAATAAAGGACCTTTATGGGAAGAAGTTCAGATACACTGTACTTTCTCCTGTAAGAGGCGAGGTAATTGCGGAAGGGATGTGTGCTGGAGAATGTATGATTGATGGGATCAAAGATGGTATTTTTATAGTAATTAAAGATGAACCTGAATAGCTTACTTTCCCTTGGGCCTGATAATTTCTGTAAGAAATACACAGAGGAAGAAGGTTTTGAAATCCTGTGGAATATCCATGAATCTATTCCCAAATTACCCATACAAAAAATCGGTGAGTGGGCAGACTTTCTTGAGAAGGTAATAGAGTGTTCCAGGCTCTACCAATACATGTATTATTTAATAAAAATTATTTATTACAGTGTTGTAAACTACGGGAAAGCAAAGGAATTCTATGATACCCATTATAATGAAATTTTTGGACATAAATGGAAGACAAGAACCCCCATTCAGTTCCATGTGGTTTTTTCAATAATAGATCTCAAAGCAAAAAACGGCGATATTGAGAATATTGATAAAGAAATGGAATTTTTTGAGGAACTTGAAAGGGAATTTTACGGCCATCCAGGTATTGAAAGCATAGCATTAAAGGTAAGGCTTGCACTTCTCAGAAATCTTCCTTACAACATTGAGGAGCTGGAGAAACAGGGACATCATCTGATTGAGACATACCGGTACCCACCAGCAAACAGGATTAAATATTACTTTTTCATGGCAGAGTTTTATGCAAACAGGAAGGATAGGAAAGCCATTTATTACTATAAAAAGGCCATAGAGACAGCTTATAAGAACGGCATGATGGAGGGCGTAGGAGCCTGCCTTAGCAATCTTGCCCGTTATTTTGTTTTTACTGGCAAGAATGAACAGGCACTCATTCTTATTGACAGGTCCCTTGAATTTTTCAAAGGATACAGGGGGGGGCAATGGAAAGCAAATTATGCGGTCATATTACAGATAAAGTCAGTGGTTTTGAGGAGAATGGATAGGTTAAGGGAGGCTATGAAGGTTCTGAAGGAAATGGACCTCTATGCCAGTGACAAGTTGCTCCCCTACTATTACCACACATTGGGTAATATCTACATTGACTTAGGGGATTACAGGAAGGCCGTAGAGTTCTGTGAAAAAGCATTGCCATACATGAACTATTTCAGAGGGAATGAACTATTCAACCTTTATTTTTCACTGGCTTATGCGTCAATTCTTTCAGGAGACAGGCAAAGGGCACAGGAATACCTTGATAGGATGTCAGAGTTTTCCGGGAGAGATATGGAACTAACCATTGAAATGCTTTTCCTCAGGGCAAGATATGCTGAAACCTTAGGTGATATCCAGGGTGCCATGAAGATCTACAGGGATATTTTAGAAAGGGAGAAAGAGTGCAAGAATGCAATGGTCCGGGAGTTTATCTTTGAGGCAAGTGTGAGATATCTGAGGCATCAGTTGAGGAAAGAGGGAATGGATAGAAGGATCTTTGAAGAGGTATCTTCAATGGCCCGGGAGGAAGGGATAAGCAAAAAACTAAAATACGATTTCCTGAATATAAAAATTGAGAAGGACATAATGGAAGGAAGGTATGATGAAGCCTTAAAGAAATTAGAACCAGAATGGGATGGCTCCTGGCCTTCTGATGGATTCACATACCTGAAATACATATACACAGACAAGGATATATACATATTTACTGGGGAGGGGCCTGAACTTATCAAGGTGAGGTTTAATGAGCCTGATGGATATCTCTATAAAATTGCCCGTGGAAGAAAAAGGTTCCAAAAGAGTGTATTGAAGAGACTTTATTCTCTCCTTATTGAACCTGTTGCAGATAGATTGGGGGAAAAAGTTGTTGTACTTCCATACGGAAAACTTTTTTCTGTTCCATTTCACCTGTTGTATGATGGAGATAGGCACATTTTTGAGAGATACAGAATTGCATACATGCACCATCTCAGAAAACCTGCGGACAGGAGGAAAAATTTTAAATCAATTGTGTCCATTGGAATTTCCAGATTTGAAGACAGGGTATTGAGGTTCATTGAGCCTGAGCTTCGGCTTGTAACATCAAAGTTTGAAAGGGGTGAGTACTATCTTGATGATGAGATAAGGAGGAGAGATATTTTCAGAAAGATGAAGAATTATGACATCATTCACTTTGCCACACACCAGATTCCTTCTGAGGAGTGTGAACTCAACGAGATACTATATATCCTGAAGAAAGGGAGGGCTGTTTTACCTCTTGAATCAAAGGACTTCAAAAATGTAAGATTTCTAAAAAAACCCCTTATAACCATATCCAGTTGTTTATCCGGGTGGAATGGATACCATGCCAGAGGAAGGGTTCTGGAACTTGTTAAAACCCTCATTGATGCAGGTGCCATGGGTGTGGTCTTAAACCTTGGTGAGAGTTATGACAAATACACCATGAAATTTATGGATTGGTTTTATCAGGAACTGTCAGCCACAGGAGATATTTTATTATCCATCCAGAATGCATATAAGGCTATGAAATATGACTACGGGATTGATGATCCCTCCATCTGGGGTGGATTTGTGCTATATATGGGGTGAATGGGTAGCTGAGCCCTTTTTGAGGTATATACAGGTATATATAGAAAGAAACCTTATTCAGGATTAAGGTAGGAGATTTTTATATGGAGCTCTGTTTTTTTGTTTATTGGTGCAAGTTATAGTCTGTCTTAACAGTAATTGGAATGGAAACAGATATAGACTTTGTTGCCATTGGTGGTAATTTTCAATATTACTATATACTTCAAAAAACGATCTATACGGAATATATTATATTTGTAATGGAATTATCAGATTTTATGGATTTAGAGACCAAGAGATTAACAAATGACACTTTTGTTTACAGTAGACCAAATTTTGCCGAATATAAAAATGATAACAGATGTGAGGTGTCTCTCAATATGAAAGAAACAAAAACCTTCTGCAAAATCTAGTGCTGGAGTTATTAAAAAAACTTTAGGTAAACAAAGGAGGAGATCAAGTCTCCTCCTAAAAACAAACAAGAATTTTTTACTTTATAACATTTACTCTACCTATCCACTTCCTTCCTGTGATTTGCCCTTTCATTATGATGAAATACACACCTGAAGAAATCCCTCTACTATCCAGTACATAATGGCTCTGCCCTGATGGTATTGTAAAACTTAATACCCTTCTTCCACAATCGTCTATTAGTGCACATTCAACATCCTCGTCAACCGTAATAGAAAGAGAAATTTCAATTGCTCCTGGACGGATATAATTCACAATGAGTAAGTCATTTTCATTTTTATTACTTTCGACACCAGCTATCCAATCTTCTGCATCAAAGCACCACTCGCTATAGTTATCTGTCCATGTTATTTTCGCATGGCCATCACCACAGGTAATGCCATCAAAACTAAACCAAGGCATGTATGAATATGAATTCGATGAGACATAGGAGGAATACCACTGGCTTGGATCACCGTAAGATTTCAGTACACAAACTTTCCCGCTATTCCAGGAAATAATATACATATAATTGGAAGTATTAGCGATTATGGGAGCTGGTCTTATATACTCTGAGGTGAACCTATACGGGCCTACGAAAGATGCACCACCGTTAGTTGAGTAAGCGTAAACAGTATAATAATTGTTTTTTTCCCATGTTATTAGGACCCTGTTTCCATGTGCATCTACCCGAGCCAGTCTGTAGTAATCACTTGATGAAGGTGACCATTCTTTAATACTGCTCCAGGAATTCCCATAGGAACTTCCCACCCTGTAAACAATACTATTTTCTGTTTGATCCCATGCAACTATATGGACCCTGTGAGAACTGGAGTTGTCATAAATTATGTCAGGATATCTAAATGTATGATCACTCCCTGCCCCAAAAATGCCAAAGGTATCGCTTATTATCTCAAGATTTTCACTTAGGTAAACAAAATATATTTCAGTTCCGAGTCCAGCATCATTTCTGTAAAATGCCAGATAAAGGTATTCACCAGTTGGATAAGACTCTGCATCTGTACATATTGACGGGTCTGTCTCTGTATAAACGGAAGAAAATACAGTTTTTGTCATAACAAGATTGCCAGAATAAGTATATTTTTTACAGATTATGTCCCCAGTTGAATAAACTACAAAAACATATTCGTTTGTTACAGCAAGGTCTATGTGATCTCCAGCAGACCCATAATAAGAGATAGTTGCTATTTCATGCCATGTATACCCTCCATCTGTAGTTTTCAAAAGAAATATATCGTTTATTGAAGAAAAATTACGGAAGGCAACAGCAAAAAAAGTTGTATTTGAACCAGGTGCTCGTTCTATTGAAACAACGTCGACACTTCCATTCCTCAAGATCTTGTCAGTGCCCCATAAAGGCTGTGGATCTTCTGTAATATTAAAGGCAGGTGTTGAGATAACTTGTTCGTTTCCCGGCATTTTTTGTACAACGTCTGCTTCATTCATCGAAGGAAATGTTGAAACCAAAAAGAATACAAACAAAGTGCTACTTAAAACCATCATAATTCACCTCCTTTTTGTATTTTTCTCTTTTTAATATATATACCCCAATTGTAAAATGTTGTTACCCAAATTTTACTTCTATTAAGATAAGAAGTTAGTATTCGAAAAATTGAGCAGAAAGCATGAAAAGTAGCTTCTATAATAAACGACATACCAATAATTTTTTATAAATCTGGATGAGGGTTGCCTTTTTATCAAAACCCTTTATATTCATATAGAAACTTATCTATATGAGGAGGTGAAATATGGAGGAGATCTTCAGGGCGCTATCATCTAACATCAGGCTGAAGATACTTGAATATATTGCAGATGAAGCAAGGACTGTCAGCGACATAGTTAAGAGGTTTTCCCTCACCCAGCCCACAATCTCCCATCACCTGAAGGTGTTGAAAAAAGTGGGTTTGATTGTGGAAAGGCGTTATAAGAAGTGGGTTTATTACGGGTTGAACCACGAACTTTTTGATAATGTGAAGGGTTTTCTGGAAAAATTGTTCAAAAAAGGGAGGTGATGATGAGCCTGTTTGTTGTATCAAGAACAAAAATAAATGTTATAGGTCTTAAATCCGTTCTTGACAGCACAATCTCAAAAAAGGTGATTGCTTCTTCTTTGAAGAAGGACAGGGATGGAAGGTATGCCTTTGAAAAGGTGCTTGATGCTTACATTGATGGAAAGATTCCCCCTGGTATGAAAATCAGGTATTACCCGCTCATAAAACTGCTTGATGTTGTGAGGAGGAGTTTCAACAGGGACATTGAAACATTCAGGGAGGAACTCAAAAATCCCACTATCAGGAAGATTTTCAGGAATGCAATGCGTTCCCTTGATGAGCACGGTTTTGGAACACCCCAGATTTTTGCAGACCCGTTGATGATTGTCTGGAACTACACAAACAAATGCAACTTGAGATGTAAACACTGCTACCAGAGTGCAAGTGCCAAGGGCAAAGAAGGCGTGAGGGAACTCACCACAGAGGAAAGACTAAGGGTGGTTGATATACTTGCTGAAAGGGATATTCCCAGCCTTTTCTTCTCAGGCGGAGAACCGCTCATTGAAAAAGACTTTTTTAAGATAGCAGAATATGCAAAGAAGAAGGGATTATACATGTCCATTGCAACAAACGGCACATTGATAACAGATGAAATCGCAGAAAGAATTGCTGATATTGGCTTTGGCTATGTACAGGTAAGCATTGATGCTGCAGACCCGATGAAACACGATGAATTCAGGGGTGTGCCTGGCATGTGGAAGAGGGCTGTTGATGGGATAAAAACCTTAATAAAACATGGTGTTATAACCTGTATTGCCTATACCCATACAAAAGAAACCCATGATGAATTCAGGGGGATATTAAAATTGAGGGAGGAACTCGATGCATACAAGGTGATTGTGTATAACTATATACCTGTTGGAAGGGGTGGATTTGAAAACGACCCAACACCAGAGCAGAGGGACGAACTATACAGAATCATGTATGACCAGCTGGATGCTGGACACCATATAATTGCAACAACATCACCCGTGATGGGTGCGTATTGCAAGATGTTTCAGGGTGATTCTGTGATACTTGCCCACTATGCAGACCTGAAGGTGAAGGAACTTGGTGTTGTTGCAGAGATTATTGGTGGATGTGGTGCTGGCAGGGCATACGCTGCGCTTCAGCCTGATGGAACCCTTACACCCTGTGTGTATATGCCAGAGGTGTCACTTGGTAATGTTCTTCAAGATGACTTTGACTATCTCTGGAACAAGCATCCAATAATGAAGACCCTGAGAAACTATAAAGAGAATGCATGCAGAACATGTCCATACTTCACTGTTTGTGGCGGATGCAGGGCAAGGGCATACCAGTACTTCAATGACTTTCTTGCACCTGACCCGGGTTGTATTTTTAACAAAGAGCATTATTATAGATTCATGGAGGCAAAAAAGAAGGGTGAGGAATACTCCCCTGAAAAGACTCAAAAAACAGTAGCATAAAAAGGAGGTATAATGAAGGGAAACGGAAATGGTAAAAGGAACGGAAAGAAAATAGGGCTTACAAAGAAGATTGCAGCAAAATCCATACTCACGCTCTCATCTGCTGCACTGCATAATGATGGATTGAGGAGATGGGTAATAAAGAACATGGAGAGGAAGATATACGAAGACCTCATTGTTGGTAATCCTGACAACAGACCTGTCAAGGTTCAGGAAGACAAGTACTATATGGGAAGGGCTTTACTCAGGTCAATAGACAGGGCAATAGCAAGTGGCAATATATCAAAAAGGGCATCAAGGGGACTCCTTGAGGTATTCCTCGGGAATGTTTTCTTTGGTGGTTTCTACAAAAGGATGGAATTCCTTGAGAAGTATGGTTACAGACCACCTGTATTCATGACAATCAGCCCAACCAAGATGTGCAACCTCCAATGTATCGGATGTTATGCAGCCAGCAGTGGAAAGAACAAGGAAACACTCCCATGGCCAGTGCTTGACGAGATTATCTCCCAGGCAAAGGAATTCTGGGGTGCAAACTTCTTTGTGATTTCTGGAGGAGAACCACTGCTTTACAAGAGTGAAGGAAAGACAATCCTTGACCTTTATGAGAAACACAACGACTCTTACTTCCTGATGTACACCAATGGAACACTCATCACACCTGAAAAGGCAAAGAGGTTTGCAGAACTTGGCAATGTAACACCCTCCATTTCTGTGGAAGGAATGAGAGAGGAAACAGATTACAGAAGGGGCAAGGGCGTGTTTGACAGAATCCTCCAGGCATTCCAGAATTTGAGGACAGCAGGCGTGCCTTTTGGGATATCCATCACAGCAACAAGGTGGAACATAAACACCATAATGAGTGATGAATTCTATAAATTCTACTTTGTTGAGCAGGGTGCAATTTACGGATGGATATTCCAGTATATGCCCATTGGCAGGGGATTTACCCTTGAACTTATGCCGACCCCTGAGGAAAGGCTTAAACTCTTTGAGTGGGAATGGCATCTTGTACGGGAGAAGGGCATATTCCTTGCTGACTTCTGGAATTCTGCAACCTCCTCTGATGGATGTATTGCTGCTGCAAGGTCAGGTGGATACTTCTACATCAACTGGAATGGTGATGTTATGCCCTGTGTCTTTGTTCCATACACTGTGGACAACGTTGTTGAGGCATTCAAGAATGGAAGGAACCTAAACGACATCATCAACTCTGGTTTCTTCAAGGACATAAGGGATTGGCAGGATTCCTATGGTTATCAGAGACCTCCCCATGAGCATGGAAACTGGATGAGGCCGTGCTTCATCAGGGACCACCACAAGGAGTTCCTGGAAATTGTAAAGAAGCACAAGGCAAAACCCGCTGACGAGGATGCGAAGGTGGCACTCACCGATAAGGAATACCACAAGGGACTGATTGAATATGATAACAGAATGGCAGAACTGACTGATAAAATCTGGCAGGAGCACTATATTGCTCCAGAACTTGAAAAGGTGAAAAAATGATTGGACTGCTCTTATTTTCAATGAGTCTTGACTCCACCCTTGCAAAGGTGGACTCATTGTACCAGATTTCCTGGAAGGATACTTCAGCGTTTGAAACCGCTTACAGCATTCTTGATTCGCTTCTCAAGACAGACCCTGAAAATCCAGAGATTGTCTGGAGATATGCCTACTTTTGCTACAATAAGGGGTCTTATGCAAAGAACAAAAAGGTGAGAATGGAATGGTTTATCAAGGGCAAGGAGATCTGTGAGAAACTTCTGAAGAAGTATCCAGAGAATGCTGAACTCCATTACTGGCACGCAGTGAACAGGGCAAAGGAGGGTGAGGCAAGGGGTGTGATGAGTTCCCTGTTTATGGTGGATGATTTAAAGAAGGAGGCCAACCTTGTCCTGAAATTGAACCCAGAGCATGCAGGCGCACATGTGTTGCTTGGAGGCATCTACGACGCACTTCCTGGATTTGCGGGTGGAAGCAGGGACAAGGCAATCCAGCATTACAAACAGGCAATCCAGAATGATTCAACATATGTTGCAGCATACACAAGGCTTGCAGAGGACTTAATCAAGAAAAAGAAGTATGATGAGGCAAGAGAGATTTTGCAAAAACTTTTGAATCTGAAAAATCCAAATGATGCAAGGCTTTATTACCTTGAAGACAGGCCAAAGGCCGAAAAGATGCTGAAGGAACTGGAGGGAAAGAAGTGAAAAATCCCATGCCGGTCCTTCAAAAACTTGTCAAGGATGAAGGTGGAAAGATTATACTCCTTGTGATGGATGGATTGGGCGGACTCCCTGTGGATGGGAAGACCGCCCTTGAACTTGCAAGGACACCCAACATGGATAGACTTGCCTCACTTCACTCAGTCGCACTCATGGATCCTGTGTTCCCTGGTATCACCCCTGGAAGTGGACCTGGCCATCTTTCACTCTTTGGTTACGACCCGCTTGAGTATGATATAGGAAGAGGAATACTTGAGGCACTTGGTGTGGATATGGAGGTTCTTCCAGGCGATGTAACAGCAAGGGGAAACTTCTGCACAATAAAAGAAAACATTGTTGTTGATAGAAGGGCTGGAAGGATACCCGATGAAAAGAACAGGGAACTGATAGAGAAATTAAAGGAAGGCATCAAGGAGATAGATGGTGTTCAGGTGATACTTAAAAGTGGTAAGGAGCATAGATTTGTTGTTCTATTCAGGGGTGAAGGACTGACTGGTTCTGCAACAGACACAGACCCTCATAGAGAGGGTGAGCCTGTGCTGAAGTCTGAACCAGTTGATGGTGGAGGAAGAATAGCAGATGTTGTGAACAAGTTCTCCGTGCTCGCAAGGGAGATTCTGAAGGATGAGAAACCTGCAAACGGTGTAATCCTGAGAGGGATAACAGGTGCGCCCCACATTCCATCATTCCCTGAAATCTACAAAATGAAATCACTGGCCATTGCCACCTATCCCATGTATCGTGGAATTGCTAAACTTCTGGGTATGGATGTTGCCCAGATGACTGGAACCAATGTTAAAGACGAGATAGATATTCTGAAAAAACATTACAATGATTATGACTACTTCTTTGTCCACATAAAAAAGACGGATTCCTATGGAGAGGATGGCAATTTTGAAGGGAAGGTGAGTGTGATTGAAGAGGTTGACAGGCTGATCCCTGAAATTCTGAATCTCAAGCCAGATGTCCTTGCAATCACTGGTGACCATTCAACCCCTGCATCATACAAAGCACATTCCTGGCATCCTGTCCCGCTCCTTCTTGTATCAAAGTGGACAAGGATAAGTGGTGTGAAGGGGTTCAATGAGAAGGAGTGTGCCTTAGGGGATATGGGAAGAATCCCTGGTATTTATCTTACTTCCCTATTACTTGCACACGCAGGCAGGCTTGACAAGTACGGTGCATGATAGTCTTTCTCATTTCCCTCATAAAGGTATTATACTTCTTTGACCCGCACTGCCCTGATTGTGAGGCAGTGAAAGAGAATGTTCTCTCACAGGTTGAGAAATTATCCTATGTAAAGATAGTTCCCCTTTCTGTTGAAAAGATAGAAAACATGAAACTCCTTATGGAGATAGAAGATGAACACAGGGACTATGACAATGCCATTCCCGTGGTAGTTGTTGGTGATAAGATCTTCGGGAATAGAAAAGAGATAGAGGAAGGACTCGTCAAATACCTCAAGTCTCTAAATCCTGAACAGAACATAAGTGCAAAAACAAAATTAGAAAAGGATACCCTGAAACTTGAAAATCCCGTTTACATCCTGTATTTCTATTCAAAAGGATGCCTGAAATGTTCAAAGGTTGACCTCTACCTGAATACACTTGTGAAGGAATTCCCCGCCCTCCACATTAAAAGGATGGATGTGCTTGAGCATGCAGGCCTTCTTCTATCAATAGAAAAACGGCTTGGAATAGATAAAGAAAAATATCTGGTTACACCTGTTGTAATCCTTGATACCCTTGTCTTTTTCCAGAGCGACATCCACCGGCTGCGTGAAGCAATTGTCCAGACTTCAAAGGGTGGAGGGAATCTTCCCTTCTGGCAGGAATACAAGGAGGAAAAGGTCTATGGTCTTCTGAAAGGCATGAAGGCAACAGGGGTATTTCTTGCAGGCCTTATTGACGGGATAAACCCCTGTGCATTTGCAGTCCTTATATTCCTCATGGCATTCCTCTCCATGAGAGGTGGGAGGCGTGAGATACTCTGGGGAGGTATTCCTTTCATCATTGCTGTTTATATCACTTATCTTCTCATTGGTATGGGACTCTTTTCATTCTTCAGGGGTATGGAAGGTGTTAAAAATATAGGGAAGGCAATCTATATCCTGAGTGGTATTTTTGCCCTGGTGCTTGGGATTTTGAGTTTCAGGGATGCCATCCTGTACAGGAAAGGCAGGGACATGGCACTCCAGATACCAGAGAGATTCAAAAAACTTGTTAAAGGAACCATAAGAAAGGGATTTGGTAAAGGAGCAATACTTTTTGCAGGTCTGCTGATTGGGTTCCTTGTTACACTCTTTGAATTCACCTGCACAGGTCAGGTCTATTTCCCTGTGCTTGCATACCTTGCAAAAGACCCGCTGGTGAGGCTGCATGTATTCAAAATGCTCCTCATCTACAATATTGGATTTATCATTCCCACAGTTATTGTGTTCTTCCTTGCCTTGTTCGGGTTTGGTCAGAGGGAATTCAACAGGTTTCTTATAAAGAGGGTGGTCTTTATCAAGGTATTAACAGGCGTTTTGCTTCTGGCCATTGGGACGACAGTCCTCGTTTATTCCATTTAAAATTGAAAAGTGTCAAATTGTCAACAGGCTGTTACGGAACAGATAATAAGCGAGAAAGAACATGGATTGGTGGACATTTAGAAGGTTTGGATGAAGGTTACAAGAAGAAAAAAGATTTCGTTAGTATTCTTTTTTTTCCAGTACATCATAAACATATTGATTATTTAAATCAAAATAGCGATGTTGTTAAAATAGAGTTGGAAGATTTTATAGGGCATAAAGAATATCCTATAATTGTTATTTTTTATCCACAACATAAATTTGATCACGACAAATCCCATATTTTCGAATCTGCAAAAGGTAATGCAACGATTTATTTAATGGACCTTTAACCTTCCAGGGGTTCACTTCCAGGGGGACGGAGGTGGACAATTTGACAGTTTGATTCTGTTTATTTTAAACATGAATAAAACCCTGCAGCATATTTATGAAGTTTTTATGAGGTTTCAGGATTTATCCTTGACATATCCTTGAATGGTGGTAGAGGTTTTAGAAGAAATAACCAAAAATGGAGGTGAATGGTGGGATTTTTGTTTATCTTTGCGATCAGTATCACAGGGGAAGAACTCCTGTCAAAGATTGACAGTGTATCCCGTTATCCCCATTCAATTGGTATGTTTGAACAGACAATCATCACAACATCCGGTAAAAAGCGAACCTTCAGGATAAAGTCCTTCACAAAGGATGGTAATGATAAGCAGATTATGGTTTACCTTTTCCCTCCACAGGTCAGGGGAGATGCATTTCTTATTAAGGGTAACGATGTCTGGGCATACTTTCCAGAGACAGGGAGAATAAGAAAAATTGCTTCTCATACAAAGAAACAGAAGATGATGGGTTCTGACTTCACCTATGAGGACATGACCATTGGAACATATAAGGAAAACTTCCGTCCTGACCAGCCAGTGGAGAAAGATGGATATTATATTCTTACACTGTATCCAGCAAAGGGTTCGGACATATCCTATGAAAAACTTGTCCTCACAGTGGATAAAAACACCTTCATTCCAGTCAAGATTGACTTCTATAGGAAGGGGGATAACCAACCATACAAGACACTTTTGCAGGAAGATATAAAGGTTGTTGATGGAATACCAACACCCATGCGCATCATCATGAAAAACAACACAACGGGTTCGTCCACAGAGATAAAGATGCTCAATATTGATTATAAAACCCCTGTTGATGAGAAGATGTTTTCACCTGAAAAATTGAGGGAGGTGTCAGAGGAATGAACATATTAATCATACTGCTTTCATTGAATCTGGAAGGCTTTTATGAGTATCAGGGACAGCTCCTGAAAAATGGGGATGACTTCTCCTATACAGGATACAACAAGATAAACCTGACACTGAAGGAAAAGATTTCATCTGCATACTTCAGGGTCGATCTGGATTATACCTCATACCACGGGAAAACCCTCTTTGATTTGAGGAATTTTATTCCTGAATCAGTATCTTTTCCCATTCAATACGCTTACTCATCTAATCTTCACTTCAGGAATGCCTTTCTCAGGTTGAGGGCAGGGAAACTCACCATACAGATGGGCAGACAGCAAATTGGCTGGGGAACAGGCTATGCGTACAATCCAACAAATGTGTTCCAGAGGAAGTCCATTCTTGACCCATCCTATGAACTTGATGGGGTTGATGCCATCAGGATGTTCTTTGACCTTACAGATAACATCTCCCTTGATGCCCTCTTCCTGCCTGACCAGAAGATTGATTCCTCATCCTATGGTTTAAGGGTGAAATCCAGTTTTCCCTTGATTGACATCTCGCTGGGTTATCTTTCCTATGAGAAATCCTTTGTAAATGCATTTCTTACACTTGCAAGGATGAGGAGTTACAACATCACAATGGATTTTTCAACAGATATCCTGGGCATGGGATTTCACGGTGAAGGAATCTATGATTACAAAAACCATAAATTAACAGGCATTATGGGTATGGATTACACACTCGGGGATGGAATCACCTCACTCCTTATTGAGTATCTCTACAATGAAAATGGAAAATCATCAGGGAATTACTCGCTCCAGGACTGGCTGGGATACCTGATGGGTGTTGAGGTTTCCATGGCAAGGGATGAGGTCTTTGTGAACCTTGAACGAACGTTTGAACTCCTGAAGGTGAGACTGTCATGTGTTTACAACATTGGTGACAGGAGTGCATTGATTATACCAGGTGTTGTTTATTCCTTCAATGATTATACAGAGGTGACCATAACAGGATACCAGGGGACAGGATGTAATGGAACCCAGTATGCAGATATGGGCTCAGGCCTGATGTTCCGCATAAGAACATGGTTTTAAGGGGGTGATATGGAGAGATTCTTTAGATTCATAACCCGTATATCAATGAAAAGACCAAAACTTGTTCTCACAATCTCTGTTATATTTACAATAATCATGCTTTTACTCGCCTCAAGGCTGAAACTTGAGATGACATGGCTCAACATGATTCCGCAGACAGACCCATCTGCAAAATTGTACAATGAGGTACTGAAGGAGTTTGGTAATGAGGGAGGATTTCTCATTGGGGTTGAGCACCCTGTTCCAGAGTCACTCATTACAATTGCCCAGGAGGTGAAGGACTCTGTTGAAGAAATAAGCGGATTTACAAAATCAGTAACCATGGGTGTTCCTGAAGAATTTATAAAGAATCACGGGCTCATGCTGATTGATTCTTCCTCCATTGAAAGGGTTTCAGAACTCCTCACAACTGCAAACCTTGATAGTTTCATTTTCAAGTACAACAATATTCTTGAGAAGGAGTATATAGAGAATGAAGAAAATTTATCTGCACAGGAACTTGAGGCAGTCCAATCCATCATTTCCATTGAAGATTTTATTTATGGTCTGAACAGGTATATCTCCTCAAATGGCAGGGATGATGCCATGTTTAAAATCGGAACAGAGGAACTTATTACAGGACCGGTGTATTTCAAGTCCCTTGACAACAGGATGATACTCCTCTCCATCCAGCCCAACTACAGAATCTCTGATATGACTTCATTTCCCCTCATAGTTACAGGGGTTGATAGTATAAGGGCACTCCTGAAAAGGATTGAGAAAAGACACAGGAACTCAAGGATAATGGATACAGGGATATACTCGGTTATGAGGGATGAGTATGTGACTGGAATGAGTGATATGAACCTGACAACGATTATCTCATTTGTCCTTGTGATTGGACTTTTCATCTATGGGTTCCGCATCCTGCTTGCACCCATATTCGCTGGAATCCCGCTGATTATGGGAATTATATGGGCACTCGGGCTGACAGAGATATTCATTGGAAGGCTGAACATGATGACAGTAATGATTGGTGCAATCCTCATCGGTCTTGGTATTGACTATTCCATCCACATGCTCCAGGCAACAACAGAGAGGGAAGGGATTCAGGGGACACTTTCAAAGGTTGGGCGTGGACTTGTGATTGGTGCACTCACAACTGCCATGGCATTCTTCTCCCTTTACTTCACATCCTTTGACATACTGAAGGAACTGGGTATTGTTGTTGGACTTGGTTGTATCACAACGGTTTCAGCCACCATGTTTGTGCTTCCTGCACTCATTTCACTCTGGGGTAAAAGACTGGGTGGAAAGAACCTGAAGACACCCGCATTTGGAAGGCTTGCAGAATTTCTTTCACACAGGTGGATTATACCTTTAATCATTGGTTTGTCTGCCCTTTCTCTAATACCCTATGGGTTGAAACATCTGAAAACAGAGGCAAATCCCATAAAACTTGAGGCAAAGGGTCTGGCATCTGTTGCTGCCAATGATACCCTGATAAAGAGGTTCGGAATGTCAACGGACTATCTTATGGCAATTGCTGGAAGTTATGAGGAATCAGACTCGCTTGCCCGCCTCTTGAAGAAGATAGACGGTGTGAATTTTGTTGAGGGAATCCACATCTATTGCCCACCCATAAAACAACAGGAATACACAAGGGGTTTTGTTGAGAAGGTCCACAGGAATGCTGTGAGGATGAGGTATCATCCTGCAAACAGGGAATTTCTCTTAAAAGAGATTGAACGCCTGAAGAACAACATCATTGAGATGAAGTCCATTGCATTCCTTTCAGGCCTGGACAGGGTTTATGAGAATGCTGATGATTTCATAAAGAGCGGACTTCTGGACTCACTCATATCAACCGTGAGGAATGTAAAAGCAAATCAGATAAAGAATGCCTCTCTTTTATTCTTCAATGTAGCAAAGCCCATCATAATTTCTGC
>Ga0190359_1001153_pt1 | contig 17093 bp, 16 predicted proteins | sample 48721823_MG_FD_161269 | JGI IMG/M metagenome (GOLD analysis project Ga0190359, IMG submission 161269) | Hydrothermal vent microbial mat bacterial communities from Southern Trench, Guaymas Basin, Mexico - 4872-18-2-3_MG | ecosystem: Environmental > Aquatic > Marine > Hydrothermal vents >... | reverse complement strand
AAATCATCCGCACTATTGAACTTATAGTAATAATCTATGCTTTCATAAATGCCTGTCGATGTTTCATACAGATATAATGTTTCATTGTTAACCTCTATACTCACATTCATACCGCCTAAGGGAGAATTATCAGAAGACCTTGAAACCCTTATTTTAAAATCAACCTTATCTCCTATTTTGAAGACATCCTTTTTTGGATAAATAACATCTACTTTTAGATTGCTGGTTGGCTTTATATTTATATACCTGTGGCCACTTCCAGAAAAATTATCCTTTGTGACAGCACATGCAAGGATTCGTCTTCCTGTTTCCACATTCAATGGAATTGTATATGTGCCATAGTACCTTCCATTTTCACCTTCGTCCAGCCTAATGAAATTACTAACATTGTATGGGTCCTGGCATGTTGCACTGGCTCCCAAGATTATGTTATCATCCAAAAAAGACATTAAAGCAATTTCTATTTCATCATCTTTTTCATAACTCTCCCCCTCTCCAGGACTGAAAAAAACCATGTCAAGCTTCTTGCCATGGGATACAACGGTTATATCTTTACTGGCATAACCGCTGTTTCCAAAACTATCTGACACTATTACCTCAATCCTGCATATTCCAGAAGGAATACCAAAAAAAGACGAATTAAAGAGATATTCACCATTTTCATCTGTTTCAATCATCTCACCCACGGGTTTCTCCAGACTCCCACAAACAATTCTCGGTGTCACATTTGCTTTTTTTGCTTTACCTGATTTAGAAACATTACCACTAATCATCACACTCTCGGATTGATTATAGATATCTTTATCAGTATGCATTGCCACATCAAATCTATCATCAATATGAATCGTTCTTTGCGCAGAGCCCTCAGAATCACCCACCCGGGCTTCTATTGTAACAACGTAGTATCCTGAGGTAACATTCTTCCCAACATCCACTATACCCCTGTAGACACCCTCAGAATATTCCAATTCTGCATCAAAGAAATCCGAATAAGCTCTAACATCCGCTCCTTTTGGAGCAGTTGCCATTAGCACTAATTTGCCTCTTAAATAAGTATAAGCGGATTTATCCATTGGACTATGAATAGTAACAGTGACAGGCTTAACCTCTATGGTCTCACTCTCTGATGTATTATAGGAAGGAATAACAGAAAACACACCCAGCATATATCTTCCAGACTGTTTTGCAGCAACATTCCATTCAACTGAATGTGATTTATCTTTTGCCAAATCAAAGGACTTTGGATTATTATCGTTTATTGCCAATGGCGTGCTCTGGCTTAAATCTATCCATGTGTTGCCATTATCAACAGAATATCGTATATAATTATCCACTTTTCCGCAATCTTTAAAATTGCAGCTAATAGTTGCACTTAATACAAGGCTTTCGCCTGCAATAAAAGAATCAGGCAGATCATGCAAATCGGTCTCTAAAGTCGGTTCAGGATTAGCAGGATCCTGTACTTTTAATCCTGTATATCTTATTATACCGCTTATCTTGCTCTCATTAGATTCTGCAAATAATGCAATAGAATAATCCCCAATTTCATTGCCCATTATTTCCCAATGAGGAAAACAAGCGTTTTTATTAATACCCATTTCACCACAACCATAATGAGGGTTTCGCGTTGAAATATCACCATCGGTACCTATTGGTTCATTCCCATTCCGGATAGATTTAGCTGTAACATTCACATTCCCACAGTATTTTCCACTGCATTCAATTTTTCCTGAAAGCTCTGCTGTTTCACCCTGAAGTATTGCATCAGGAGACAAAGAAACCGACTCAAAGTACAATGTGCCCAAGCCTTTCTCAACAAACAACATTGTATTCCCAACAGCAGAAAGAAGATACTCACTATTAATAGCTGTTAAATTAATCTCATACTCCCCTTCCAGGTTACCTTTCACTTCCCAAGAAACATTGCAACTTGTATCATTTTCATAGCCAAACTCCCAGATATCAGGCCCCAGATCAGGAAAATTCCCATCCCAGGTCATGATTATATAGAGATCAAAGGACACATTGACATAGGTATGTGAGGGAAGATGATCGAGATTCAAAATAATATCATTATTTGAAAACTCTCCTAGGAAACTCCCATAATCATCTTTATTATGTGGTTCTGTCCTGCTTGCATTTGACCATTTTTTGATTTTTTTCACGTCATATTGATTGAAATCATAAAAATAATAAGATTCAGAACCAGAATCATTAATAAGGGTTATATTAACATTATCCAAACCCCAGCTTTCATCCTCTATACCCTGAAGATTGCTTGCAGAAAAATGGAGAACAAGGGAATCACCTGAATGCGGAAAGCTAAAGTTCAGCCTGTATACAGAGTCCGCAGGGCGAGGTTCATCATTATTATCATCAACAAAACTATGTGTATAACCAAGAGTGCCATTTTCAGCAGACCCTGTCTGAGGATGATTATGAGAATATTCCTCATCACTGATATATTCACCAGGATAGCTCTGATTACGATTACCATACGTCGATATGTTTGGGTGATTGCTGAACGTTGTGCGCAGCAATGTTATTTTATTATCCAGAGTTCCACATGTTTTAATGTCACTCCCTCCTATCAATGATTCGTCTTTCCTATCGATATCTGTCGCCACACTAATTATCCCACAATAGCCATTATTGCACGTAACCGATCCGGTCAGATTCGTTTTATTCCCCACCCCAATCCTGGATGGGCTGACATTGGCATTTACAGATAAACTACCTATTTTTTTATAATCTACTTTTAATCTGACCGAATCTATATTCAAATTCCCCCCATCATCGTTTTTAATCATTATTTTATATACACCTTCCTGCGGATCTATCTTGTCTTTTACATCAAAATTAAATACATCATTTATTTTTGTCATTATTTCTTCCCATCCAAAACTATTGTCAGTTTCATTATATTTGTTGCCCCAAATAGAAAAAGGTTTACTACTAATAATAGTATATATCAATCCAATATAACTTATGTTAATATTTTCATTCTCTATTGGAGCATGATCCCACTCAAGTATTAATTTATGACTAGAAGGCAAAATAACATATTTCCCACCCCTCCCACTATAATCATCATAGCACAATGAATATAAATCATGATTTGGATTCTCCCCACGGAAATAATCATATGTTAAAGATAAAGAATCTCCGCCAGAGGGTACAATTGAATAATTGCTGGGACATAGCTCAGCCTTGTATTCGTGTGCATAAGCACACTCCCCAAAGACCATGAGTGCTATAAATGATGCAAGAACCAGCAAGAAAGGCCCTTTCTTTCCCCCATCCATATTAATTATATTATATTTCCTTCATAATATAATAAATTAAAGAGGAGTTGCAGGTTGGTTCTATCGGAAACCGAGCCAAAAACCACCGGTTAACATTGGATGGAGGCAGGGTTTCGAGTTATGCCGAACCAACAAACCACCGGACTTATCCAGTGGTTGCATAGGAGGCGTTGATGTCAAAGGCGCAATCAAGCATAGAGTTTATGATAATCTTTATTATCCTTGTACTGGCCCTTCTTGTAAGTTTATGGATAGGCCTTATGAGGGTGAGAGAGGTCAGCACGGCCCAGACAGACCTGGAAGTGGAAAGGCTTCTTAATGACGCCTCCAACAAAATAAACACTGCTTATCTTGAAGGACACGGATTTTCGATTAATCTTACAATGCCAAATAAAATCTTTGGTTTAAATTACACTGTGCAGATAATATCAAACTATATCTATCTGACTATAAATAATAACACGTATCCAAAACCATTACTAACCCAGAATATATCAGGCACCCTTAAAAAAGGAGAGAATCTGATCAAAAATGTGAGGGGAGATGTGTTAATAACATGAGAGCACAGATATGGTCAATTGATTTTGCAGTATCGATACTTATATTTATGTCAGTTATTATACTGGTGTTTTTCACATGGAGCTATACAAGCACACAAAGCTCTGAACAAGTGGAAATAAACAATATGCAGACCTCTGCCCTGTTGATTTCTGATTCTCTTATAAGAGTGGAAGGACTGCCCCGGGATTGGAATGCAACCAATGTTAAGGTTATTGGCATTGCATCCAGAAATGAAAATGTATTAAATAAAACAAAGGTTGACAGATTCCTTAATCTAAGCTACAGCAAAGCAAGGGGTTTACTTGGCATAGGAGCTTATGAGTTTTATTTTGAATTAAGCTATATGAATCATACTATTATGAAAAATCAGGACGGAAACAACATAACCAAGGGCAATTACCCAGATTCTTCTGCAAGCATAATCGTACCAGCAGAAAGATACGTCCTTTATAATGGAAAGATTGCAAGATTAAAGTTCTGGCTCTGGAGATGAATCAAACCCTCTGGCCTTAAAGGTAAAACTCTATCCTCTTATACTTTATCTTAACTTTATACCCCATTTTCTTGAGCTGCTTAAGCTTTTCAGAACCAACATGCTTCTTCTTTAACATCTGCTCTATGGCCGCTTCAACAGCCAGGACAGGGTTTTTTATATCCACTACAATTTCCTTTTCATTTATGATAATTTCTGCAGCTGGTTTTTTCCCAACAAAGATATAAAAATGAACATTACCAAAAATCTTTTCCAGAAAAGAATCTAATAATCCCATGATTAATTAATCCCTTCCAAAGAATTTAAATTATTACAGATTTATTCCTTTTTCTCTTCTTTTTCAAAGGGCACGAATGTAAATTCTATCTCACCATCGAGTTTAAGTGCAGTGCTTCCTACCTTGAGTTCTATACCATCAAGCCTTACCTTTGCTTTTGCTTCTTTTCCTTCAAGAATCTTCAAAAAGCTGACTAATATCTCCTCTTTGTTTTTTAACAGTTCCTCTATCAAGCCCATAGAATACCTCCAATTAGATTCTAATTCTATTATTTATTAATAATCTCCTATATATTTAAATAAGAATTCCGCCGGTCTCTGACCGGTGGTTCCAAACAAGGCAATCGCTAACAGTCACCAGTCACTATGCGGAATTGCTCTCAAACAATTAACCAGGAGCTCCGCATCCCGCCAGTCTTATTAACCAATTGTGTGTGACTGGTGGTAAGGAGCTAATCAATTAACCGTTTGAGATAAGAATCCACTGGTCACAGTCTTGCAGCTTTGCTCAACAGATGTGCTGCATCTCGTGCTGATGCACGAGAACCAGTAACATCAACAACCAACAAGCGGCCTGCACAGGCAGCCATGAGGAATTCTTCATCTCTTCAAAGGTTAGACCAGAGATGAAGAGGTGTATAGTGCCTTTAATGCAAAGACGAGGCATGATACCCTGTCCGATGAAAAAGAAGAGACAATATGCTCTCAAGCGCTAACTCATGGCGATATGAGCTAACAAATAACTGTTTGAGATTATTAATAGAAATCCGGATTGTTATGGCACTGGAGAAGATAGTTATTGGAAGAAATGTTAAGGATATGCAGGCATTTGGTCTGACTGGAACCGCTTTTATAGGTAGGCACATAGTCGGAAAAGGTGAAGAGGCCCATCTGACAAACCCCATATGCATGGATGTGGTAAGGCCCCACATCGTTCTGATAACAGGAAAGAGAGGCTCAGGAAAGAGCTACTCAGCATGTGTTATAGGCGAGGAAATAACGATGCTGCCTCCGGAAATAAAAAACAATCTTTCTGTCCTCATGATTGATACAATGGGGATATTCTGGTCAATGGGAAAGCCCAATGAAAAGGATACTGAATTGCTTAAAGAATGGGGCCTGAAATCAAAGGGAATGGATGTAAGGCTTTTTGTCCCAAAGATGTTCGCAGAAGAATATGAAAATATTGGGATAAAGGTAAACAGGAAACTTAAGCTTCCATGCGGTGAACTGACAGCCCTGGACTGGATATTAACATTCAGATTCGATCCAATGGATGCACATGGACTTGCTATAGAAAGGATAATCAAATCCATGAAGAAGAGATATGAAAACATATATTCAGTGGATGATATAATAAATGAAATCCAGGAGGACCAAAGAACAGATCAAAAAATAAAAAATGCTCTAACAAGCAGATTCGAATCAGCAAGAGACTGGGGAATATTCGAGAAAAAAGGAACCTCTGTTAAGGACCTGTTCCAGAAGGGAAAAGTTTCTATAATAGATGTTTCACATTTCCCAAGAACTGAGTCCGGGTGGGGTGTGAGAAGTATGGTTATAGGTATGCTTGCCAGAAGAATCTTCCAGTACAGGCTTCGGGCAAGGAAGGGTGAAGAGTTTGAGATTATGAGTGGTGAAGCAGAAGAGACCATACCCATGGTATGGATGATAATTGATGAGGCACATCAGTTCATTCCTTCTGAGGGGAAAACAGCTGCAACAGAACCTATGTTAACCCTGGTAAAGGAGGGAAGGGAGCCTGGCATATCCCTTGTCCTGATAACCCAGATGCCTAATAAGCTTCACCCAGAGGCACTGGCTCAATCAGATTTAATAATATCCCACAGACTAACAGCAGAGGCTGACATAAACGCTTTAAGAAGCATAATGCAAACATATGTTTTAAAAGATATAAAGGAACTGATAAATTCACTGCCAAGGCAAACAGGTGCTGCAATAGTTCTGGATGATAACTCAGAGAGGCTGTATTCTGTACAGGTAAGGCCAAGATTAAGCTGGCACGCCGGAGGCTCTCCGGCAGCAATAAAGGAAAAGGGCCTGTTTGATTAGCTCTCCAGATACCCCTTCTTTTTATGGCCCAGATAATCAGTCTTGGCGGTGTCTATATAGGTTCCTGAGAATGTTCCATAATCGGCAATGTCTCTTTCCTCCCCCTTTTCTTTTTCGGTTTTTTCTATTTCAGGTGTCCACACAACTTCAAATGTTCTAACCCTGGAACCTTCTTCTGGCTGTAAAGGTGCCTGATAACTTAGTGTTATGTCTAATCGGCGGCGGATTTTACCGAAAAGAATCGATATCTTTATATCTTATTTAGGGGCTGGTAGTTCAGATTAAATGTAAATGTAATACATGAAAGTTTTCATATTGCTTGCTTTGGTAATCAGTGTAGTTCTTGTAAGTGGGTGTATCCAATCATATGGTCAAACTGGCCCGGCTTTATGGGTATATAAAACAAAAGCGGATTATACCAATATGATGAGTTTCGTTCTTGACGACAATAACGAAGTTGGATTACTTCCTGCTTTACCTCATCCCGGTGTTGTTAATTATAAAGATGGATTTTACTATGCAAGGAGACCCAAAGCTCCATACATTCTTAGTCACACAGTTATTGTTAATATGACGCTTGATGAATGGGAAGTTTGGACCCAAACCCATGATAACAGTGATTTGGTTAATTATATAATTGAGATGAATCCTATCACTGAGGCATATCTGTGCGAAAGCCCAGATGACATCCCTAGTCTTGCGGTTGGTGAGGTCCCTCACACATGTGAGTCCGTACAAATTATGACCGGTGGTGAGGAGTTGACCAATTAACCGTTTGAGATTCCTCCGGTGTATTACACCGGCCAGAATGCCGTTCGCAGCATCGTTTATATAATCTGCTGTTTGCCCGATAATTTCAGATATTCTGCCTGTATATTCCTTTTCGTATCTGGATAAGACATTGTTTATTCTAATGCGCATTGCTGTAACACCAGCTTTGTTATCATCTCATCCTCACTTCCTCGAATTCCACTTTCTTTTTAAGAATTAAATCCTTTATCCCCTTCTGTTTGGCTGTGAGCCTGGAATCCCCTGTCTTGAACTCTATGAAAACTATCTTGTCTTGCTCAAACTGGATACCGTCTATTGGCGTGCCCAGGAATCGGAAGTTCTGGCTGTCGTACGGGTAGTCCTTTAGAAACGGAATGAACTGTTCTGTCATCTTTCCATATTTGGCGGACAAGCTGTGCTTGTCGAACTTCAGCTGTGAAAGCTGCCTCTGCAATCTTCTGTAAAGGTAAAGGATTATTAGGAAGAGGATGAGTGTCACAGCAAACAAGACTTCTAAGAGCATGGTTATTTTTTGTTTTTATGATTAAAAATCTATTTGTGCAGTTCTAATATATCCTTGTCCTTTAGGGTATGATCCAGACCCACCTTCTGTCCTGGAAACCTTGCTGTGGGCCCCCAGATTCTGGCAAAGGTAAAGTCCTTGGCAAAATCCCCATGTATATGGTTGCACACGTCCCTTATCCTACATCCTGTTTTGAATATGAACGGTTCCCCAAGATCCGGCTGCTTGCCAGCCTTTTTCATGTAGATTCTGATAAGGCCCAGTTTTCCCCACATCTTTCTTTTTAAATCCTCAATTCCCCTTCCATCTGTTGCTGATATGGCCACAGAATTATTATTCAGTTCTGGTTTTCCGCCCAGATCTATCTTGTTATAAACGGTCAGGGCAGGAACATAAACCCTGTTCTTCATGATGCAGTCTATCAGCTGCTCTGACGTTATATCATCCCTTATAAGGACATCTGCGTTCAGGATCTTGAACTCTTGCAGTATGGACTTTATCTCTTCCCTTCCCATCTTCAGTTTCTTGGTGGATCCTATTGTCAGACCCCCTGTATTTCTTTTCTCTATCCTGACATCAGGCCTTCTCTGGTTCAGTCTGAACCCTGCCTCATAGAATTCTTTCTTTATAATGTCTGCTTGGCCAGGTTTTTTCACATCAACCACAATCAAAACAAGATCAGCGTTTCTAATGACAGAGAGAACCTCCTTGCCCCGGCCCCTGCCAGAAGCAGCTCCCTCAACAAGACCAGGAACATCCAGGAGCTGTATCTTTGCTCCGTTGTAATCAAGAACGCCTGGAATAACCTCTATGGTTGTGAAGTCATATTCACCCACCCTGGACTCGGCATTTGTCAGCCTGTTTAATAGCGTGGACTTTCCTACAGAAGGGAATCCTACCAGGATGACTGTGGCATCGCCTGACTTCTTTATTGCATATCCAAGGCCCTTGGCACCAGATCTCGCTTTTTTTTCCTGTTCTGCCCTCAGCCTCGCAAGTTTGGCCTTGAGCCTGCCTATATGCCCCTGGGTGGCTTTGTTATACTTGGTCTTTGCCAGCTCTTCTTCAATTTTTCTAATCTCTTCCTCTGGTGTCATAATTTAATTGGGTATAGTCCCATTCCAGCCAACTAATACCTCCTATTACTTAGTAGATTCAATAACTTTTTAACTTGAGTATCAACAGACAGTTTCCTATGATTATACCTCCAAACATACTCACCAAGATACAGAGCTAACCGCTCCCCCCTTATACCGCCCTTAGCAGCTAACCTGCGCTTCAGGTAACCCCAGAACCCTTCCAGACCGTTAATATGCGTTCCTTTCTTGTCACTATACCCCCCTGCCGTGTTCAATCAATCTGTGAACATACCCTTGCGTTGCAATGCCTGTATAGCCTTTTCATGTATCCGAGCATATAGCAGAGCCTTTCTTGACTTGTTTCTTGATTAGCTGATGGAAGTAGAACAACTCTTTCTTGCCCGCTTATAACCAAATTATAAGCGGAGGTGACAACATGAAAAAGGCTAGTATTGGTATTTTACTGGTGGGATAACTTCCGTTAGAGCTGATCCTGAAGTTTGTGACTATGCAGATAACGATGGCGATGGTTATGTTTAGGCGGTTCAAATGATGGCAATATATGCACGAGTTCCGGTGACTGTCCGGGAGGGAGTTGTTTGATGGTTGATGAAGATTTTACCTACAACGGGATTGCTACTGGCTTATCTTGTGATGGTGTCGGAGAGTGTGGGATTGGTACTGTTTATTGTGTAGACACTAGTACTTCAGATTGTAGTACTAATCCTGGGGGACCAGATGATGAATCACAACCAGAAACCTGCAACACTCTCGACGACGACTGCGACTCTGAAGTGGACGAAGGCGGCGTGTGCGAAATCCTTAGCATAACGCTAAGCAACGCTCCGGTTGTATTTTCAAATATGAACCCAGGAGCGACGACGAATGCAAACATAGGGAATGAATTCCCCCTTACCGTAACAATTGATTCTGAAACAACCGTGACTGATGTTTCTGTATCAGTCAAAGCCAATGTTTCTGATTTTGTTTGCGATGGGGGTGGATGCAATATTGGCACTGACAAATTTGCAGTAAGCAATATGGAATGGAGCCCAAGCTCAACTTTCCCAGGAACAGATTACACTACGTCTGACGCAACTGTGTGTACGGGATTGGTAGCTGATGATACGTGCAACATTTATCATCAGTTGTACGTGCCAGCTGGCCAAACGGCTGGAAGCTATGGTGTTGGCATCACCATAATCGCATCAGGTTCGCCGCCGTAGAATGCTAAGCGGCAGGCAGAAAATTATTTTTGGACGTATGAATGTGAAGTGGCTCATTGTCAATGATGCCAGGAATAAGTGAAATAACACCTTGCAATTACTCTGCTAAAATTAAAAAACTTTAAATAATAGTAGGGATATTATTAAATATGGTTAGTGTAATGCAACCGGCAGAAATGCCTCCAGAGATATATGTAGAGAGGGAACTGGAAAGGGAGATATCCAGATACCTGCGTTCAAGAGAAATTATAGCAGTGGTTGGAGCAAGGCAATGCGGAAAAACAACAATGATTAATAACATTTTAGGCAGATTAAAAAAACAGGGCAAGAAAATAAACAGTATAAGCTTTGATGACCAAAAAATTCTCGAATTGTTTGAAAATGACATAGACTCTTTCATTGACCTGCATGTCAATGGGTTTGACATTCTGTTCATAGATGAAGTCCATTATTCAGAAGACAGCGGAAAAAAATTAAAATACATATATGATAACCACGATATCAAAATATTCATATCAGGATCTTCTGCTGCAGAAATTTCAATCCACAGCCTAAAATATCTGGTTGGGAGAATCTTCACCTTCACACTATATCCGTTCTCCTTCAGGGAGTTCTTAAGTGCCAAAAACCCGAAATTAGTCAACCTTTATGGAACAGGAAGATATAAAGAGGGCATCATAAAAGAACTGAATAATCACCTAAAAGAATTTCTTTTATACGGGGGGTATCCAAGAGTGGTTTTAGCGAAAACCAAAAAAGAGAAAAAGAAAATATTGGAAAACATTTTCAATATTTATCTATTGAAAGAAATAAGAGAAATACTTGATTTGAGCAAGGATTACCGCCTGATGAGCCTCTTGAAGGCCCTATCACTGCAAATAGGAAATATCGTGAATTATAACGAGCTGTCCCGATTGACAGGATATCCTTATTATGAGCTGAAAAAATACCTTAACATTCTGGAGAAGACATATGTGTGTAACTTAATCATGCCCTTTTTCACGAATAAGCGGACAGAGCTTGTGAAAAACCCAAAGGTTTACTTCATTGATGCTGGTTTCAGGAATATTTGTATTGACAATTTCAGTGAAGAGAGGTCTGATATGGGAAGTTTATATGAAAATTTTGTTTTTTCAGAGCTAATCAAAAAGCATGGAAAAGTAAAGTTTTGGAATACAAAATCAAAAGCTGAGGTTGATTTCATTGTAGAAAGTGGAGGGAAAATAATACCAATAGAAATAAAGGCAAATGCCAGCGAAGCAAAAACAACAAAATCTTTCAATTCATTCATCAAAAAATATAGGCCAAAGGAAGGGTATTTTCTTTCATTGGGTTTTGAGGGAAAGGGTAATATAAGCAATTGCAGGATAGATTTTTTGCCTTTTGTGAAATTTTCCGGCAATACAATGGCCAAGATTTTAGAGCCATAAATACAGCAAGGCACAGAGCCAGACTGGTGCGGTTCAGGGTTCAGACACAGTCTAAGATTAAAGCATATCAGTTAAGGGATGACATTCAATACAAGAGAAAACTATGGAACAGCGAAGGCGTTGGTTGGCTTCAAAACCTCAATGATAAGAACATAACCAACTTCCTACGCATCTACATGATAATATGCAGGGAAATAAAGGAAGTTACGGCAGGGGTTAACAGGATAGCCAGAAACAGAGAGGTAACCAATTATTGCAGACAATACCAGGCATAGGCAGTTTACATCCTTGCTTATAGCAGCAGAGATAGCAGATATAAACAGGTTTGAAAATCCAAAATCACTGGTAAGCTATGCTGGACTATGCCCTGGAATACATCAGTCCGGACCAAAGAGCTATGCTGTGATGAGAAAGGAATACAGCCACTGGCTTAAATGGGCTGTTGTTGAGTCATCAGGAAGGGCTGCAATTATGCAAACCAGGTATGCAAGACATTACTGCACCATACTGGATAAGGCCAGGTGTGAGGACGGTCCTGTGCCTGAACTGGGTTGTTATTGCGAAAATCAGTTTTATACACCTGGCTACTGCTTAAGTGGCGAATGGTTTGAGAATATGCCTGAAGAATTCCCATGGTATTATCTGATAATATCTTGTGTGGTTATTCTTGTCGGGGGAGCTGCCTGTTCGCATACCAAGAGCGGGGAGAAAGAAAAGAAGGAAGTCATGTGGGATGGGTTGAAGCAAATTTATAAAGTTTATAAATTTGTTTTACTGAAAAGGATGTATGGAGTGCAGAAAATGTCCTTATTTTGAAAAGAAAAGAAAAAACAAACTTTTAGGTGGCAAGGTTATTATGGGTTTCTGTAAACTAAGGGAAAGGCATATAAGTGATGAAACAATAACCGCTGAGTTTTGTAAAGACAGGGCTATTTTAACATTGTCTGAAAATGATACCCCCCATGATTTTATTGAAAAGATAGTTAATGAGGAAGAGGGAAATAAAGAAAGAGCATTATCAGAAAACAGAGAGCGATCCGGCGCTGAACAGGATGGTCAGAGTGTATTTCTAAGCCAGAAACCTAAACTCAAAAAACAACTATCAGAGGAAGAAGAGAAACTTATAAAAAAAGCTGCCTGGGGATCCTGACCACCTTTCCCGGTAAAGCTTTTACCAGCAATTAGAAATATTTCTATTAACAGTAAAAAGTTCTATGGTAGGAAATCCTTTTCCTTTATTTTCTGCGGCAGATATTTATCAGAAATAAACTTTATACCCTTTGCAGACAAGGCCTCAAGTTCAAGTTTGTGATCCACTTTAAGCATGTGATTAAGTTCTTGCTGCCATTCCTTTGGCTTGAACCATACATATTTTAGCATTTCATTTGTCCTCTTAATGTCACCCTTGTTCAGCTTTATAGTAACGTTTTTTGGAATGTTGAATTTTTCTACATCCTGTGTTGTTAGGCCAATAAACCTTGCTTCTGGTGTGCCCAGCCTGTCTGAAAGAAAAGACAGGTTTATGGAACCTTGTTTGATAACAGAATAGATGTAATAACCCCATGCATCAGCATCTGTAAGAACATAGACCGGCAGCTTGAATTCATTATGAAGTCTGTTGATGGCTCTTCTTGTGCCCCTGTCCGGCTGACCCTTGCCTGTTATTATTATACAGTTTTCTTTATCCCAAAATTTATCCTCGTTCAAACGCTGCCACACAGCATCCTTCTCTATAACAAGAACATAGTCTGCCTTTACATCAGCAAATTTAATTTTTTCTGGCTCCACATTGGATGGTATTGCCCAGCCAGAGCTACCCATCTTGCTTGCATCTATAGTATCTTTGCCGTCAATTATCTTTATTCGTCCTGCAAGATAACCTTTCCTGTCCGCCTTAAGGTTGAGTCTTTCCCTCAGTGTGTTAAGCGCAGCTTCCAGATCCTCTATGATAGGGTCTGATTCTGACTGGTCTTCCACGGTATTTTCTTTGGTTCCAGGTATGGTCCTTTTCAGCGCATAATAAAGATCCCTGATAGAAGTGGTTACACCCTGCTCTATTATTTTCTTGCACTCAGCAGCAACCATTAAGGTCTGCATAAACTTTCTTGTGTGGGCCACATTAAGGTATGTTCTGTGTGACAGTTTGTCACCAAGTCTTACAAGGCCCGATTTTTCATCAAAATATATATTGGAAAGAACCCTTACAGGCAGTTCTATATCAGGATTCTTTTTCTTCTCTATCTGGGCTAATGTTTTATTTCCAAGTTCCTTAAGCCTTTCCATTGGTTTTTCTGTTATTGGCATAGTAAACGGCCGCTATCTGATTATATCTTAAGCGGTCACACCTCCTTTTCTGGTGAAGACTGGACGGATTTGTCTGCTTTTTCCTTATCAGGTTCCTTCTTGTTTTCTCCCTCTTTCATTTCCTTTTCTAATCTTTCAGTCGCCTGTTCTGAAAGCTCTATAGTCTTTATATTCTTTTCAGCAATGTCTTTTATATCTGTTTCTATTTTTTCAATTGGTTTTCCTGTTAACTCACTGAGGGCAACTGCTGTTTCATGTGCATACCTCTCGAATATGGATCTTCTCTCAGCCTGATACTGGGCCCTTCTTACTCCTGAAAGGTATACAGAAAGCTTTCTTGCGCATTCCTGCAGTGCAAGCTTTATCTCCTTTATTATTATAGGATATGATGCTATGGCCTCCTTGGATTCAGAAGTGAATGGAACCCAAACAGAGGCCATGTGAACAAATATAGCAACAGGATCCGTAGGCATCTTGTCAGACTGCACGCCATACCTCCTCCAATCCGTACCTGATATGGATTTTGTTATTGCGCACCCACCAGCCTGGTAAAGCAGAGGAACCCTGTTGGCAAACCTCATGAATTTGGCTTCGGTTATAGATCCACCATATGCTATTCCAACCTCGATCTGGAAAGGCCATCCCCTGTAAACTGCCGGTGGCCTAGAAACAGCCACCACGAATTCAGGGTTTAGTTCCTTTTTCAGGCCCTCTTCTATTAGATGGCCTCCAAGCGGGGACAAACAATCTGTTGGTGGCCGCATCAATTTTGTTTCTTTAACAGCTTTAACAAGAGAAACTATTTGATCATCTGTTACTTTTCTAGGTGATATCATCATGAAAGCTTCACCTTTATCATCAAGGATGCCGGCCTTCTTTATTATCTCCTTTGCTATTGTTTTTCCAACCCTTGTAAATTCTGATGTAAGAAACCCTGAAAGCGTCCTGGTCTTGCTTTCCTTAAGCATCCTTGCTAGTATACCAACCTCCACACCATATAGATGCGGTTTTATCTCTTTGGGTTCCTTGGGGAGTTTTTCTATACCCCTCTTGAACTCAAACCTTCCGGTAGGTGAATCAAATATTATGTTTGCGTATGGATTTGATATTGCTGTCTGCTTTATGTATTCAAGCACAGACTGCTTATGCTCCCTGTATAAACCCTCGCATTGAAATGTTATCTGGGTTCCATGCCAGTCCTTACCATCTAAAACATCCTCATCTATTATGATTGGTTCATTCTTCTTTACATCTATCTTTAATTTGTATCTATGCGTCTTTCCATCACCTGTTGAGGATATAATCTCTGTTGGCTGACCTGTGGTCAATTGGGAATAAAGAACAGCACATGAAATGCCCAAACCCTGTTGTCCGCGACTCTGTCTGAGCCGGTGAAACTTACTGCCATAAAGCAATGTCCCAAATATTTTAGGGATATGTTTCTTAAGTATACCTGGTCCATTGTCTTTAATTATAATCTTATATTTTTCCTTTTCTAGTTCTTCTACCTTGATGTATATATCAGGCAGTATCCTGGCCTCTTCTGTAGCATCCAGGCCATTATCTACACCTTCTTTTACTATTATTAGCAGAGCCTTGATCTTGTTATCATAACCCAGTAAATGCCTGTTCTTCTCGAAAAATTCTGATATAGCGATTTCCCTAGCACTGCCCGAGACCATCTGTGCAGTCTTCACTTTCCCATTATCTATTGCATTTCCCTCTATCATTTTATCCCCGGAACATAAAGAAGGAGATTTTTATTTTTGTTCTGTTTTCTTTATAAAGTTTTCTTAAGGGTTTTAAAATCCTCCAAATCAGTATCTTTAACCCTTTTTTCTAATAATTTATTATTTAATTTCAATGTTTTTAAGTGTTTTCTGGCTTGGTTTTTTGTCATTTTTTTCTCTTCAAAAAGGCATCGCATAACAGCGTTTTTAACCTTCATTTTCTGCTGCAGAACAACCCTTGAAAACAGACTTTTTCTTTTCCTTTTTTTGAGCAAAATGACAACAGAATTTGTTTTTGGCTCTGGCCTGAAGGCATTTTTTTCCACCTCGAACAGTATCTCTGCATCAAAAAACTCTTGAGCAAGAAGACCCAATCTAGATTTACCAAGCAATCTGTAGGCAAAACTCCTTGGAACTGTTAGCACAGCAAGCTTAAAATCACAAAAAATCAGTTTCTGAATCAAGGCTTCGCATATAGAATAGGGAAGATTTGAAATTACTTTATCAAATCTAATCTTATCTATCATTTTTAGAATATTCCCAAAAACAATCTCAGCTTTTATATTTTTCAGATCTTTTTCAAACTTCTTACTAATTTCAACAGCTATAATCTTGCCTTTTGTTTTTACGAGTTCTTTTGTAAGATTGCCAGTGCCTGCACCAATCTCCAGGACAGTATCATCTTTTTTTATCTTTGCAGAAGAAACCATTTTCTTAAGGATTTTTTCATTTATCATTATGTGCTGGTCCAGCATGACTTCCATAATAATTATATAAGTATTTAAATACAAATGAAAGATATTCTATAAAGTGATTCTTATGAATGCGCCTGTATATTCCTTAACAGGAACCGAGAAGGGCAGGGTTAATATAGCTAGGGCCTTTTCTGGGTCTGTCCGAACCGATCTTATCAAAAGGGCTGTACTGGCTGAGCAAAGCCTAAACAGACAACCCTATGGTGCTGATAAACTGGCTGGAAAAAGAACATCAGCTCATTATCATGGTAAGAGGCACTACAGATACAGCATGATGAACAGGGAAATGGCAAGAATGAAAAGGATACACGGAAGCGGTTACCTTTCATACACAGCCAGGTTTGTTCCGCAGGCTATAAAGGGAAGAAAGGCACATCCACCAAAGGTTGAAAAGAACTGGGTTAAGAGAATAAACAAGAAAGAATGGTTAAAGGCCTTTTATTCTGCTATAGCAGCAACAGGAAAAAAGGATATTGTTTCTGAAAGAAACCATAGTATAGGACCTTTAAAACACATACCCCTTATTATTGATGATAAAATCCAGGAAATGACAAAAACAAAAGATGT
>Ga0190359_1001151_pt1 | contig 17111 bp, 9 predicted proteins | sample 48721823_MG_FD_161269 | JGI IMG/M metagenome (GOLD analysis project Ga0190359, IMG submission 161269) | Hydrothermal vent microbial mat bacterial communities from Southern Trench, Guaymas Basin, Mexico - 4872-18-2-3_MG | ecosystem: Environmental > Aquatic > Marine > Hydrothermal vents > Microbial... | reverse complement strand
TGTTAGTTGTAATGAGGATATGGAAACGACAGAAAAGTTTGTGGAAACTTATCATCCTGATCTTTTGTTTTTAGATACGGAACATACTGATAGTCTGGTGTCCGCAATTGAAAGATTGCACCGGACCTTCCCCGGGTTGACCCTGATCGGACTGACGGATCATTATTTGCAATATGTGCACAGGAAACTCCGCGATGCCGGGTTGTCGGATTATATGGATATAAACGATCTGGTGGGAAAAGGAGCGGATTATTTTTTTACAAAGAGGTAGATGTCGTGAGTAAAGAAATGGTAATATTTCTTGCCGAAGCAGAGCCCGGACAAAGGCCCTTTGGAGGGAATAGCATGTAAGTGATTGACATACAAAAGATTTATGGAAACGCAGAGGCCGGGGGCCTTGATAAATGACCGGATTATGGAAAAAAAGAAAAGTAAAATACACGTTTTGGTAGTGGAGGATGACTACTATTTGAATGCATTGCTTACGATCCGTATCAAAGACCTCGGGTATGTGGCTGACAGCGCTTATGACGGGCAGCAAGCCTTTGAAATGTTGCGCGAAAAACCCTATGACCTGATGTTGATCGACTATAAACTCCCGGATACAACGGCAGCAGAGTGGATCGAAAAAGCAGGAACAACTTTAACGCTTCCTCCCTTTATCGTTATTACCGCCTATGGTGATGAAAAGATTGCCGTCAGTATGATGAAAAAAGGAGCGTATGATTATTGGGTGAAAGAAGGAGCTTTTATGGACGCTTTTCCGGATAAGTTCAAAAATGCCGTATCACAGATACTGAATGAGCGTAAACTTCGGGAGGCCCGTCAAAAATTGAGAACCGTGGAGGAACAAAGCCGGAAAGTGCTGGAAGCCATGGCCGATCCCGTAATCGTAGTCAATAAAGACATGAAAATCGTGTTCCACAACAGGGCTTTTTCAAATGTTTTCGGTTTATCTCGGTTGCGTTCTCCTTGTCATAAAGTAATCTATAACCGTGCGTCTCCCTGTCCCTGGTGTGCAGAGATAAAAGAAGGGGAGAAGGAATTTATCAATGTTTGCCTGTTGGTGGAAAAAAATAAGCACTTTTTTCAGCCTGCCGTCGGGGCGGTACGATTTAACGGACGGAACGGATATCGTATCATCATCCTCCGGGATATTACGGATTCGGTGGTGGCTCGCCGGAAAGCGGAGAAAAATGAGACCCTCTTGCGCAACCTGATTGCTACTATACCTGAGGCGATAGTAGGAATTAATGCCGGGGGGCGCATCGTTATGTATAATCGGGCTGCTCTCGATCTTTTTGAAGAAAAAGCGGAAAATTTCAAGAAGAAAGATTTTTTCTCCTTGTTATCAACCGACAAATACCTCCTTCGTATTAAACGGTTGTTTACCGGCGTATGCTCCGATGTGAAAAATCCGTTAATTAATAAGATTTTCAGACTTACCGCGGAGACTCCCCGGGGCATGAATAAATATGTTCAATCTTCTCTCTCGGTAAATGATTTCAATGGAGAAAAATTATACCTGTTTGTTTTACGGGATATCAGTGAGAAACATAAAAGGGACAAGGAGCTGTTGGAACAAAAGCTGCTGATCCGTTCTGTGGTTGATAACCTGCCCGACCATATTTATTACAAGGATAAGAAACTCAGGTTTCTGTTAAGCAACAAGGCACATAACCATCATGTGGGAGTTGCATCCGAAGAAGAACTGGTGGGTAAAACCGACAGGGATTTTTATCCGGAAGAGCTGGCCCGGAAATATGCGGAAGATGAAATGAGGGTAATCCATTCAGGCCTGTCTGAACTGAATATCAAGGAGAAAACCCTGGACCGGGAGGGAAAAGTCCGTTGGCAACTTTCCTCCAAGATTCCTGTCAAGGATGGTTTGGGCAACGTAATAGGCTTGGTCGGTATCGGCAGAGATATTACCGATCTGGAGCTGAAAGACCGGGAAATCAATAAGAGTAAACGCCGGCTTGAAAGTTTGCTGGAAATCACCCTGAGCAAAGAACTTGATCGAAAAGAAATTCTGAACCTGGCCATGGAAAAAGCCATAGAACTGACCGAAAGTAAAATAGGATATCTGTATTTTTTTGATGAAGAAAAAAAAATGTTTACCCTTCATAACTGGTCGGATACAGTTTTGCAGCAATGTAATATTGCTGACAAACGGACGGTTTTTCCTCTTGATAAGGCAGGTATTTGGGGAGAGGCCGTACGTCAACGTCGCCCGATTATGATCAATGACTATAACCAGGATAATCCATTGAAAAAAGACCTTCCCAAAGGTCATGTGCCTATCCTGCGTTTCCTGACTCTCCCTGTTTTTTATCAGAAACAAATTGTTGCTGTTATTGGTGTGGCCAACAAGGAAAATCCCTATGACCGTTCCGACCTGATTCAGTTGGAACTGCTCATGGCTACGGTCTGGGAAATTATCGTTCAGAAAGAACAACAGTCCGAGCTGATTAAAGCCAGGAGAAAAGCCGAAGAATCTGAAAAGCTGAAAACCGTCTTCATGTCTACCATGTCACATGAACTGCGAACACCGCTGAATGCAATCCTGGGTTTTTCCCGGCTGCTCGATCAAACCGCCGATCCGGAAGAAGTGAAAGAATATTCCCGTTATATCAGCGAAAGCGGCGAAAGGTTGCTGACCATCATTGAGAATATCTTTTACGTATCCGCTATTGACGGACAATATCAGAAAATTGAAAAGGGGGAGATCCATCCGGAAAAACTTGTTTCGGACATTGTCGGTCAATTTAAACAAACAGGGATCCCTGACAGTATCAAAATTGAAACCCTTCTCCCGGTGGACCCCGGGATAGAAGCCATCATATCGGATGCCGGCAAAACAGAGCAAATCCTCCGGGCATTGATAGACAATGCGCTGAAATTTACCCCGTCGGGTAAGGTAACGGTGGGGTATCACCTGGAGGAAACCAAAATACGGTATTTTGTCAAGGATACCGGAATCGGAATCCCGGAAGACAAACGGGAGCTTATTTTTGAAAAGTTCAAAAAACTGGACGAAGCAAATATCCGCGTGTACGGAGGTATCGGCATCGGATTGTACCTGGCACGCCGGCTTACCGAGATAATGAAAGGCTCGATCCGTGTGGAGGATAATAAACCGCAGGGGAGCATTTTTACGGTGGAACTCCCTGTAACCGTTAAATTCAAATCCAAAGCCGGTCTTGAGCAAAGCAAATCCGAAGCGCTGCAAAAAGATGTCAAGACCCGTACGGTTTTGATAGCGGAAGATGATCCGGTGAGCGCCATGCTTCTGAAAAAGATTCTGACAGACTTGGGCGTAAAGCCTGTTCATGTGGAAAACGGATTGGAAGCGGTAAAATATGTTGAGGGGGGAAACCCTTGCGATATGATCCTTATGGACCTGAATATGCCGGTCATGGATGGTTTCGAAGCCATAGAAAAAATCAAAGGGATCCGGGAAGACATCCCCATTGTTATACAGACAGCCTACGATTCCGAGACCGGCCGTGCCAAAGCCCGCGATTTAAAGGTGGAGGATTTCATTAGCAAACCGGTAAAACGCGAACAACTGACCGAAAAAGTAATACAATATACTTTCCCGCCGGTCCAATGATTTAGCTTACGGTTCAAAAAAGGCCGGAAAACCCTGGATTATCATCTACAGACTTTAATCTTTGTGCATCATTCATCATTCATCGTTTCCTTATGCCAATCCTGCCTGTAACGCATATTTAATCAAATCGACAGTGGATTTACACTCCAGTTTTTCCAGTATCCTTGATTTATAGGTGCTGACGGTTTTATCACTGATGGCCATGGCCTCGGCAATCTCCTTCACGCTTTTCCCCTGTACAATGCTGATCATGATCTCAAATTCACGATTTGAGAGTTTGGTGTGCAGGGGTTTGTTGAGGCCGTTGTGATCAATCAATAATTCGGCCAATGAATCGGAAATATATTTATGACCGTTCAGGATTTTGTTTACCGCCCTGATCAGCTCTTCATCCAGGCTGTCTTTGGTCAGATATCCCGAAGCGCCCATCTTAACGGCTCTCAGGGCATAATCTTTTTCGGGATACATGCTTAGGATCAACACCGGTAACTCCGGTTTCAAGATTTTGAAACTTTCCAGCAATACCATCCCGTTTTTTCCGGGGAGATTAATATCCATACAGACCAGGTCGTAATCATTGTTATGCAGTAATTTCAGGGCAGTTTCCCCGTTGCCGGCCTCATCCGTTTCCAGAAAGGAAATCCCCTCCTCAAGGATACGCCGGACTCCTTTCCGCACTACGGGATGGTCATCTATAATGAGAATTCGTATCATGATTTCTTATGTTTTGGTAAAGGCAAGTTAAACAAAACTTCGGTACCTTTTTTTTCTGTTCGAATTTTAAATTCACCCCCCAGCAACTCAATTCTTTCTTTCATTCCCATCAAACCGAAGGACCTCATGGACTCTGTTTTTTCCTGCGGGATTCCTGTCCCGTTGTCCCGTACCGAGAAAAAGATTTCGTTTGGGGATTGTTTTATTTGCAGGATGGCTTTGGTGGCGCCAGAGTGACGGATGATGTTTGTTGTTGCTTCCTGGACAACCCGGTAAACAGGAAGAACAAATTCCTCCGGAACTGAAATGTCTGTTTGAGGCATTTCTATTCCAAAAGCAATGCCGGAACGTTTGGACATCTCTTCGCACAAGTATTCCAGTGCATTCCACAAACCCAGTTCATCCAGTATATTCGGTCTCAACTCTGCAGTGATCTGTTGAACCGTACTTATGGCCTGATTCACCAGAGATTTTGTTTCATGGATACGCTCAATAACGCCGGATTTTGTTTCTTGTGGTAATTGACGTGTCAACCAGGAAATATCCATTTTTATGGCTGTCAGGACTTGACCCAGGTTATCATGCAGATTGCGTGCAATGTTCTTTCTTTCGTTTTCAATCCTTTGATTTGAGTGATGTGAAAGATGATGCAAACGTTCTAACGCAGTATGAAGCTCCTGCAAGAGAGCTTCCTGTTGCGTAATATCTATCTGTATTGCAACAAAATGAGTAATCTCGTTTTTATAATTTTTTATGGGAGTGATGGAGAGTTCCTCAGTATAGAGAGCCCCGTCTTTCTTCCGATTTACAATTTTACCCCGCCAGGTTTTGCCCGCAAGGATCGTATTCCACATTTCTTTATAAAAAGACTGAGGATGTTGTCCGGATTTTAAGATGCGGGGATTTTCCCCCAGGGCTTCTTTACGGGTATATCCGTTGATTTTGGTAAAAGTCTTGTTTACCCATTCTATTTTCCCGGCAGAATCGGTTATTATTATGCTGTTGGCAGCGCTCTCCAGTGCAGCCGACTGTAGCCTGATTTCTTCTTCTGCCTTTCTTTGCTCGGTTATATCCAGAAGCTGGGCGATGGTTCGTTTTTTACCCTTTGAATTTTTTACCACCGTCGAACTTATTTCAACCAGTTTTTTTCTGCCGTCTTTTCGGAGAATGTAAAATTCATATCTGGATGGCACCGTTTCTCCCTGTTGCCGTTTTTTGTAACGTTCTGCTACCAGATGTTTGCTTTCTTCAGATATAAACTCCCTGAAATCATGCCCGATGATTTCTTTTCTGCTTCGTCCGAGCAACATACAAAATGTGTCATTGACATATTCATACCGGTAATTTTCATCAACAATAAGAATTCCTTCATGAGAATTTTCCACCACGGCCCGATACCGTTCTTCATTATCCTGCAGAGCCTGAATTGCCATCTTTTGTTTTGTGATATCTACTACTGTTACGAGAAATTGTATGGGTCTGCCTTCTTCATCTTTTTTCTGCACTTCGGCCTGGGCATGTACCCACAGAATTGTTCCGTCAGGCCGGACAATCCGGTGGTCAATATTATATGGTTTATTTCCCGTTATTGCCTCCTCAAGGTTTTTTTGAACAAATTCCAGGTCATCAGGATGGCACATCCGGGCAAAAAACTCCGGGGTAATCCACCTATGGCCGGGATCGAGTCCGTACATATCAATTATCTGAGGCGACAGCTCAATTTCATTGGTTTTTATGTCCCAGTCAAGAAATCCCATTCCGGCAACCTGCTGGGCTTTTTGTAACCGCTCCTCACTCTTTTTCAGTGCTGTCAGTGCGGTATGTTGCGCGGTGATATCCCGGATAATCCCTTCGTAAGCCACCACATGACCTGTTTTATTCAGCACGGGCGTTTCATTTCGTTCGATCCATCTTACGGAACCGTCCTTATGAATGATCCTGAAAGTTGTCAGCCCTGCCCCCTTTTTTTCAACGATCTCCCGGAGTCTTGCCACATCATCCGGATGGATATATTGCCTGAATAAAGAAGGATTCCGGTAATGTTCCTCCGGAGTGTAGCCGGTAAGCTTTTCAACAGCAGGGGATATATAAGAATACCCGGACTCGGGCTTGATGTCATAACGATATACCACATCCCGGGAACGTTCAAGTAACTCGATCATCAAAGATTGAGACAGGTCTTTAGAAGTTTCCATTTTTCAGGTAGATTAAGGAGTTGAAAAAACACAAACTCTTCGAAGGAATAATCAGGCAAATCTTACACGCAGATCAAATATAAGAATATATGACATAAAAATCAATGACATATGTTATTTAATCGGCAAAAAGGCTGACAAATCGTCAGGGGCGGACAATCCGCCGGTAGGCGGACAAGGGAGGGGTGCATTCCCCGCCACTAGCGGCGAAAACATTATTAATAACTCTATGATGATACCCCGTCTGCTTGCAGCGGAGAGATTCATTAATTTTCTCACGTAAAACAGATGTCTATCCGTTACGGGGTAATATCGCTTAAGTTTTTCAGCGAAAAAGAATGAATGTTTTTTATTATCCGGTGTGGTTTGCTGGTAAGGATATGAAAAAAGTTATCTTTGTTTTAAGGTTTTTAATATGTTATCTGTTATGAATGAATATCAAATTTATGTAGGTGGCAAGTTTCTTAAAACGGATACTCCACTTCTTGTATCAAATCCATACAACAAAGAGGTATTTGCACAAACCTGGCTGGCCGGTTCCGCAGAGGTAAATGCTGCTATTGAGGCGGGGCTGTCGGCGGAAGAGGCCATGGCTTCGCTGCCCGTTTATAAAAGGTATGAGATCCTGCATCAGTTGTCCGAAGCGCTGAAAGCAGACCGGGAACGCCTGGCCCGTATTCTTTCTCAGGAATCAGGGAAGCCTCTGCGGTATGCTCTGGGGGAGCTGGATCGCGGGGCCCAGACTTTTCAGGCGGCTGCCGAAGAAAGCAAACGCCTGCCGGGAGAATATATCTCTATCGACTGGACTCCGGCAGGAAAGGGAAAGGAAGGATGGGTAAAATATTTTCCTGTGGGACTGATGGCAGGCATCGCTCCGTTCAATTTCCCTCTGAACCTGGCCCTGCACAAAATAGCGCCGGCTATTGCCGCAGGCAACCCGGTCATATTAAAACCGGCCAGGTCAACCCCGCTGTCTGTGCTGGAACTGGCAAAGATCCTGGATCAGTCCGACCTCCCCAAAGGTGCTGTTTCCATTTTCCCAACAGACCGGGAGACAGGAAAACAACTGGTGACCGACGGGAGGATCAAGATGCTTAGTTTTACCGGTTCGCCGGCGGTGGGCTGGAAAATGAAGCAAGAGGCCGGGAAAAAGAAAGTATTGCTCGAACTGGGAGGCAATGCCGGGGTAATCGTGACCGATACGGCCAATATAGACCTCGCGGTAAACAGATGTGTGGTAGGAGGATATGCCTATTCGGGTCAGGTATGTATCCATGTGCAAAGGATTTATGTGCAGGACCGGATCTTTGATGATTTTGCTGCCTTTTTTACGGAAAAAGTGAAGAATCTGAAGTTTGGCGACCCGCTGGATCCCGAAACCGAAATATCCGTGATGATTGACGAAGAAAACGCACAACGTGTTCAGAAATGGGTGAACGAATCGGTGGATGAAGGAGCCAGGGTATTACTGGGAGGGAAAAGGAGAGGTGCTTATTTTGAACCTACGGTCCTGACAAAAACAACAAGCAGCATGAAAGTATGTGCCCTCGAGGTGTTCGGACCGGTCGTTACCCTGGAAAAATTCAGTGACTTTGATCAGGCGGTGGATTTTATCAACGATTCGAGGTACGGCTTGCAGGCAGGGGTCTTCACCAATAAACTGGATGAGATGAACAAAGCATTCAACCGGCTCAAGGTGGGAGGGGTGATTATCAATGATGTACCTATGTTCCGTGTGGATCATATGCCGTACGGGGGTGTGAAAGATTCGGGCTTTGGCAGGGAAGGCCTGAAGTATTCCATCCGTGAAATGATGGAACCGCGTCTGCTGGTTAAAAATATCCTGTAGCTTTCTTGCGTTCAAAAAATATTGTTCCGAACCGAACGGATTTTAGATTGATATTAGGGCAAAAGAATTATTTTTGTCGGAATTGTAGCAAAAAAAGAGGTTGATAGTGTGGAAGTGAAATACCTTTTGCAGGGCTTGTTGATAGGGATAGTGGTTTCCATACCGGTAGGCCCGGTGGGTGTTTACATCGTGGTCAAATCCATCACCAAAGGGAGAATATCCGGTTTTTTATCCGGTCTTGGCGCCGTGACGGCAGATATGATCTATTCGGTGGTGGCTGCTGCCAGTATGTCCTTGGTAATCAGTTTTGTGGAGGAAAAACGTGTGTTGTTTCAGGTGATTGGCGGAATCGTCATCCTGGGAATCGGCTTGAAAGTCTTCAATGACAACCCGGTGAAAAATATACGGAATCCGGTGAAAAGCAAAGGAAAAAGATTTGTGGATGATTATGCGACGGTGATCCTGATGGTACTGGCCAATCCCCTCAATCTGCTGCTTTATGTAGGGATCTTTGCCAGCCTTCAGTATCCGGTGCATGGATCATTCATGGCGGGACCCGGACTGACCATTCTCGGAATAATTGTCTCTGCTACCGCCTGGTGGTTTCTGCTCTCTCATTACCTGTCAAAGTTCAGTAAAAGGATTCGATTGCGCAAAATATTATGGTTTAATAAAATCGCCGGCCTGGGGATTATCGTGTTCGGAATTTTTGTATTGGGAAGTACGATCTATGCTATGGTTTTCCCCGCCTGACTGCTCATCAATCATTGATTCCCTCAGTCTCCGAACGATATTCCGATGCCCCGGGCAGTTTTTACCAGAGCTGAATCGGGGGTAACCAGTTTTTCCCCACCGATAACATCCTGTAATGGTACGGAAACAATATCCGGGTGATGGTAAGCAACCATTTTTCCGAACTCCTGGTCCAGGACCATCTCAAAGGCCTTCACCCCGAATTCGGTAGCCAGGATACGGTCGTAAGCATTGGGGATGCCTCCGCGTTGCAGATGGCCCAGCACCGTTTCACGCATATCCGCTTCCAAGCCTGCCTCTTTCAGGTCTTTCATTAATCTGGCTGCAGCCCCCATGAGCCGTATATTTTCATATCCCACCTCATTGCTTTTTGTCCCGGAGACCGTTCCTCCGACAGGTTTGGCTCCTTCGGCGATCACCACGATGGCAAAGCCCCGGCCACGGCTGTATCGTGTCTCCAGTCTTTCCACAACCTTGTTTATGTCATAAGGTATTTCAGGAATCAGACACACTTCCGCTCCCCCGGCGACGGCTGCATGCAGGGCAATCCAGCCGGCAAAGCGACCCATTACTTCCAGAATCAATACCCTGTTGTGACTTTGGGCCGTGGACACCAGTTTGTCCACGGCTTCCGTGGCAATCTGCACGGCTGTCTGGAAACCGAATGTAAAATCCGTAGCCAGCAGATCGTTATCAATGGTCTTGGGTACGCCGATAATGTTAAGACCTTTTTCATAAAGTGCCTGTGATATCTTCTGTGAGCCTTCCCCGCCGATGTTGATCACGGCATCAACCCCCATATACCCTAACTTGCGGATCATCTCATCCGACCGGTCTACATATTCATAGGAGCCGTCCGGCTTTTTTACCGGCCAGGCAAACGGACCTCCTTTGTTGGTGGTGCCGATGATGGTGCCTCCCTGCACATGGATGCCGGAAACCCTTTTTTCATCCAGAATGACAATCTCCGTGGGCTCGCGTAGAATGCCGTCGAAAGCTTCTATGCTCCCGATAACCTCCCAGTTCTTCTCTTTGGATGCCCGCTTTACAATGGCACGAATTACCGCATTCAACCCGGGACAGTCCCCTCCTCCTGTAGCAAGTAATACTCGATTCATGATAGGTATTTATTGTTTTTTATTTCCCGTTACCGGGGTGTAAAAGTATGAATAAATAATAGAATAAAAAAGAGCAGAACGTTCATCAGGTTTTGTGCCGGGAAATCCAAAATATTTATTTCGAAATGAACAGGTATTGGAAAGTATCCTGTAACAGTTCGGTTTTCAACAGAAATAAATTCATAAACAGCCGGTAAAAAGCTGTATAATTATCGAAATCATGAACAGGAAGGGAGTCCTCTATTTTTCTCCTGACAGAACCTGACCCGACAGATGAATAAAATAATTATGCAGATCACGAAGCCTTTCCATATCAGGGTGTTTCCTGCGGGTGAGTTTTGCATATTTCCGGCGAAACCAAAAATCCGAAAATAGTACATAATACCGGAATGTGAACAAGCCGGTGAGGGGCAGGCTGATAAAATAAGCCAATGTGTACCACGGCTGGTGGACGAACAAGTAAAAAATGCCGGTCTCCAGCAGGTGCAATACAGGAAACAGCAGCAGGGAAATGACAAATTTGAATGAGCTGTGAAAAGTGATGTCCCTGACCTTGTTGGCCAGGATGGAAGATATCTTGTATGGCAGGATATTATTGATGAAGCCATAAAGAAAAATGGGGGACAAGAGAAGAAACGCGAGCGCCCTCCACAGAAAACCGGGAATGTTTAACAGCGGTTGGTCAATGAACCGGTTGGGAATATTGTGCCGGTCCAGGATCTGTTTATATGCGTTAAGGTTTTTTTGCATTTCCCGGGCTTTTTCCTCATGGTTATTTAAATATTTTTCCAACAGGCTGATGAAATTTTGCTGGGCCTTCAGTTGTTGTTCCTGATCCCGGGGGTTGAGGTGCTGTGCCTGTGTGATAGGTTGCCTGAAAAGCATGCGTAGATCGTTGTAAAGATCATAGTGTTCATCATCCTCTATGTGGATCATCTGTTTTTTGATCTCTTCCCGCAGTTCACGCACCAATTCCAGGGTTGCCTTGCTGGGATTCTCCCTGTACAGGTTGTAGTATTTGGATAAACTGATGGGCTTGCCGAATTTTATGATCAGTTCCTGCTGCCATTTGGTATAATTGGAATATTCCAGTCCTACGGGAACGATCTTGATATCTTTGGAAAAATTTTGTTTTTCCGCCGACTGGAAGGCAATACGGGCTATTCCTTTTTTCAGGGGTCTTACTTTCCGCAAGGGGGCATGACTTCCTTCGGGGAGGATAGCCAGAACGCTTTTGTTTTCGAGGACATCCATGGTTTTCAGGAAGATCTCATCGTTTTTTTTCAGTTCGGCATATCCGTCCCGGATGCGATATATAGGCAGAATTTTAATAAAATAAAGTATCCGGGCAATCATCTTTTTTCGGAAAATATCAGACCGGGCCAGAAAGACCGGTTGTTTTTTTATTTTCAAGAGCACCGCCATGGCATCCATCAAAGCATTCTGGTGACTGGTTGCCAGAATAAACTGTTCGTTTTCCGGAATATTTTCTTTTCCCAACACATGGATTCTTCTGTAGTAAAACAGATTGTGCCATATCTTTGTGAATGTTCTCAGAAGCTCATATCCCGGTGACCATTTTTCAATATTATTCTTTCCCATTGTTCGGAATATTTCGGCGATTATTGTGTTTTGCCTTTGCCAAAACCTTTTCTGTGCGGGCCCCGGCCCCAGATCGTTGCCAGCGACAAACCGGCGATGATATGCCAGATACCCCACCAGGCGGCGATAAAAGCCATGCCTCCGATAGCCAGATCGGGAGGAAAAATCTTCGGGTTGAAAAGAAGAACAAGACCCAGACCTGAGTTTTGGATGCCCGTTTCTATGGAAATCGTCCTCCTGTCTTTTTTGTTTCGTTTGAACAGACTGGCCAGACCGTATCCTGTCAGGAAAGCTGTAAGGTTATGAATCAGCACGATCAGAAAGATGTATTTTATGTGTTTGATAAAATATTCAAAGTTGTTCTTAAAAGCCAATGCAACGATCAGGATAAACAGAAAAATAGACAGGATCTTCATGGGGCCGATAATCCGTTCTGTCAGTATTGGCAGTTTCTGATTGAACATAATACCAACCGCCAGTGGTATACCCAGCAGGATAAACACAGTCTGGAACATCTGCCAGGGGTTGATCTGCAAAGTGGGCAAAAGTTCTCCTGAAACAGCTTTGTGTGCATAGGCTCTTAGAAAAAGATCTCCCCAGATGGCAAAATTCAAAGGGGTCATGATGATTGCCAGCAGGGTGGCGATGGCTGTCAGCGTCACCGACAGGGCTGCATTGCCACGTGCCAGGGAGGATATAAAATTGGAAATGTTTCCACCGGGGCACGATGCTACCAGGATCATCCCCAGACCAATAGTGGGAGTGATAATGGAATGAAACCCCCACACCAGAATAAAGGTGACGGCCGGCAAAGCTACAAACTGGGACAAGACACCGATCAGTGTCGTCTTGGGATTATTGGCCACCCGCTTGAAATGAACCGGTTTGATCCCCAAAGCAACTCCAAACATAATGAAGGCCAATGTGAGGTTTAACACAAATAGTCCTCCTTGATTAAAGTGCAATCGCACCTGATCAAGAACTTGCAATGATTCTCGCATATGACAGTTCTATGGTTTGACTTTCGCGTGCAAAATAGAAAAATTTTTCTTAATTTTATTTTTTGTGGATTCCGAAGTGTTACATATGCTACAATGTAAAGCAGGATATGTAATTTTTACCTACGTAGGTGCCTACGTAGGTAAAAATTATGTGATATGACATAATGTGTTGTTGAATAATTTCATATGAATCTGTCCGGAATTAAATATATTAAGAATTTATCAAAATTTCTGATTATATTAACGTCATTTATCTTCTTGTGACCGGGGGATAATGAGGTATTGTTTTCGCAGGATAAAGGGAAAAAACAACTTCCCGACAGTCTGAAAATGGGAAAAGTGGACACCACCAGGGTATTTCGTAAGGATACGACAAAAACCATGAAATGGGAAAAAGGAAGAAAAGCGGTATCCATTCGTTCACGAGCATATAGCAAGTATAAAAAGTGCTTCGGATCCATGACAGCAAAAAGATAAAGAAAAGGAATGACCCAGCTCGTCGAACAATAGTTCAAAAAACAAGCACAAAACGTCTTGTCCAAAAGTGCCTTGGAAAGTGCCAATGCATACACTGTGAGTCTATGGCTCCGCCTGGTGAGGTATACTGAAGAGGGACGTTTCAGGATAGATAATAACCTGATCTGATCGAAAATTCAATCCGGCCTGTTGCATTGGAGAGGAAGAATTATCTGTTTGCCGGTTCCCATCATGCGGCTCAGCAAGCTGCCATCATGTATTCTTTGCTGGCAACCTGTAAGATTAATGATGTGGAACTGTTCCAGTGGCTTAAACATACACTTGAGGTCATACCTGACTATCCGGTCAACCAGCTTGACAAACTTTTTTCCCGAAAATAAATTTTTACCCCGGCTTAGCCTGTCCAATCCTATATACTCTATATGTAGTTTGCCGAAGGTATACCCGAAGGGGGTAAATTTTTAACCGCTTTCAGGGGTAAAAAGCTAATTACAGTGCATTCCTGTAATAAATACCATAGGTAACATTACTGCCGGCATACTACCCTCAATACACCGCCTATACAGATACCCGGCGGCCGGTTACGCAGGCAGGGGGGTATATCATTTCATCCAGGTTACCGTAACCTCCTGAACGTCCTGTGAATTGGACCCTACAAAAATATTGAAATCCCCGCTCTCCCAGTCATAGACCAGTTGACTGTTGTAGAATTTCAGATCAGCAGGAGTAATCGTAAAACGGACCATTTTGGTTTCTCCCGGTTGTAGAGAAATCTTTCTGAAATTTTTCAACTCTTTTACCGGTCGTGAGATACTGGCCACCGGATCCTGGATATACATCTGGACCACTTCTTCCCCTTTAACTTTTCCCGTGTTGGTTACCGGAATGGTTAAGATTAATGAGTCGTTTCCCTGCAACCGGGTTTTATTCAATTTGATATCCCCGTAACCAAAGGTCGTATAGCTCAGTCCATATCCGAAAGGGTACAGGGGTTCATTGGGGATATCAAGATATTTAGAGGTAAATTTGTTTGAAGGATCCATGGGTCGGCCTGTATGATAATGATTGTAATAAATAGGGATCTGTCCCACGTTTCGGGGGAAGGTGATGGTTAATTTGCCGGAAGGGTTATAATCGCCGAACAGGACATCGGCCAGACCGTTTCCTGCTTCCGTACCTCCGTGCCAGGCTTCGATGATGGCATCCACATGAGCATCTTCCCAGGGCAATGTCAGCGGTCTTCCGTTCACCAGCACCAGCACCACCTTCCTGCCGGTCTCCAACACCGCTTTCAATAGTTCCCGCTGACACTCCGGAATACCAATGTCCGAACGGCTGGCAGCTTCTCCCGACCATTTTCTTGGTTCCCCCAGGACCATCACAACCACATCCGCTTTACCGGCTGTACGTACAGCCTCTTCCCGCATTTTTCTTGTTTTTTCCGGATCAGGTACGTAATATTTTTCTCCTTTCTTTCTGTTGACATTCAGCAGATAAGGGTCATCGGTAAATCCGGATCCCGGGGCGTATAAAACCTTAGCTTTTTTACCTGCCACATTTTTTATTCCTTCCAGTATAGATACCACCTTTGAGGTATCTCCGGTAGCAGCCCAGGCACCCAGCATATCTGTCCTGGTATAGGCCAGAGGCCCTATCACGGCAATGGTGCCTGATTTTTTCAAAGGGAGAATATGATTGTCGTTTTTCAATAGAACAATGGATCGCTTTGCGATCTCCCGGGCTATCCTGAGATGTTCTTTTGAGAGAATTACTTTTTCAGCTCTATGTTTGTCGAAGTATTGAAACGGTTTGTCGAACAATCCGAGTTTATATTTTGCTTCCAGCACACGGCGGCAGGCCTGGTCAATTTCATCCTGTGTCACCTTTCCCTCTTTCAGTGCCTGGCTCAGGGTACCGATATAAGCCTGTCCCATCATATCCATATCCAGTCCTGCCTTAAGTGCCAGCACGGCCACCGATTCGGTGTCTGCACCCATGCCATGTTGTATCATTTCATTTATAGCCGTATAATCGGACACCACAAAGCCCTGAAATCCCCATTGTTTTCGCAATACATCAGTCAGCAACCACCTGTTGCCGGAAGAAGGGATAAAGTCCACTACGTTGAATGAGCTCATGACACTGCCAGCCCCGGCTTCCACTGCAGCCCTGTAAGGTCGCAGATATACATTGTACATTCTGAGTCGGCTCATATCCACGGTATTATAGTCCCTGCCTGCTTCGCCTGCTCCGTACATTGCAAAATGTTTCACACAAGCCATAATGGTATTTTTCTTAGAGAGATCATCTCCCTGGTATCCACGTACATAAGCTTTTGCCACCTGTTCTCCATACCAGGGATCCTCCCCTGCTCCTTCGGCAACTCTTCCCCAGCGTGGATCGCGGGCAATATCCACCATGGGTGAATAGGTCCAATTGATACCCCGGGTACTGGCTTCAATGGCTGCAATCCGGGCGCTTTTTTCCACCAGTTTCATATCCCACATACAAGCCATAGCCAAAGGGATAGGAAAGGTTGTCTGATAACCATGGATCACATCTCTCCCGGATAAAAGAGGGATTCCCAGACGGGATTCCTTAACAGCGATTTGCTCATTTTTTAGTCCGGCGGATGCTCCGATCAGTCCCTGGCGAACATAGGCTTCCTTTCCATCGCTTTCTCCGGTAACGACCGGCAAATTTCCGACGCCGGATGAAAGATTAAGCTGTCCCAGCTTTTCTGCCAGGGTCATTCTACTCATCAGACTGTCAATGAAAGCATTCATTTTTGCATCTTGCGCGAATACCTGCCATGACATTAAAAATAATACCCACAACAAGGTTAAATGACCGGATTTTTTCATTGTACTAAGTTTTTAATAATTTACCAGAAATATAATTTGTTCGATATTTATTTTCGATATTTATTTTTTTGTCACTCTGAATGCTTTGGTAGTTCGTGGTTCCATTGTCTCGTCAATGTGATCATTATATTTTATAAATTTTGCATGTAACCGGTCAATAAGTTCTCTATATTGCGGGTTGTCAATCAGGTTGTTCTCTTGTGCCAGGTCGTTTTTTAAGTTGTAAAGTTCAGTAGCTTTATTATCCCTGTTCACTGTCAGCACCCAGTCACCTTCGCGTATGGCACCGTCATACGCATATCCTGCCTGATAGAGGACAAACGGATGCAGGGGTTCTGTACTTTTCTGTTTACCGGTTATCAAGGGGAGTAAGGAACTGCAGTCCATTGCCTGATCTTCTTCCATATTTTGTCCGGTCAGTTCATATATCGTGGCAACCCAATCCTGGGCTAAAATAAGTTCGTCGGAAACTGTTCCCGGTTTCACATGTCCGGGCCACTTCACAATAAAAGGTATACGATGGCCACCTTCATAGATGGATGCTTTATAGCCACGCAGGGGCCCGTTACTATCATGTTCTATATTACCATAGTCACATACTCTCGGCCGTAAAGCACCATTATCACTAGTAAAAAACACAATTGTATTGTCAGCCAGTCCTTCATCCTCCAACTTCTGTAAGATCTTCCCCACCTGCATATCAAGTTCATATACCATGTCCCCGGTTGGGCCTCCTGTAACCCCTTCAATCTGTTCGTTAATTTCACCGGGATCACCGTCAAAGTCTTTTGGAGGTGTGTGCGGGACATGAATGGCCTGCGATGCAAAATAAAGCAGGAATGGACGGTTCTCGCCTGTAATTCTGTTCTGTGACAAGTGATTATCAATAAAATTTAAGGCTTTGTTTAACAGGATAATGCCT
>Ga0190359_1001150_pt1 | contig 17115 bp, 14 predicted proteins | sample 48721823_MG_FD_161269 | JGI IMG/M metagenome (GOLD analysis project Ga0190359, IMG submission 161269) | Hydrothermal vent microbial mat bacterial communities from Southern Trench, Guaymas Basin, Mexico - 4872-18-2-3_MG | ecosystem: Environmental > Aquatic > Marine > Hydrothermal vents >... | reverse complement strand
GTAGCTATGCAAAATAAAGAAATCTTGTTTAAAGAAATTGTTTATAATGCTGGAAGAACAATTAAAGATTTTATAGATTTCTTAAAGGATTTCTACAGAGCCTATTTTCTACATCTTTTCAATCTCTTCCATTCCTAACAGGTTCATACCATTCTTAAGCACTCGCTTTACACACTTTATTAGAAACAACCTAGCATTTCTTAGCTTTTCTTTTTCTTGTAAAACAGGGCAGCTATGGTAAAACTCATTAAAGGTCTTTGCAAGTTCAAGCAAATAATTTGCTATATGGTGTGGCTTTAATTGCTTTGTTGATTCTTCAACAATAAATGGAAATTCACTTAGTAATTTCACAAGTTCGAATTCCTTGTTGTTTCTTAAAAGGTTAAAGTTAATGTCTTCATTTATATCTTTACCATATTTTCTTATTATGGAACATATCCTTGCATAGGCGTATTGTATATATGGTCCAGAGTCTCCTTCAAAGTTTAATGCTTGGTCCCAACTAAATATCACATTCTTGTCAGCACCAACCCTTATAATTGAGAACTTAATTGCACTATAGGCAATCGCTTTTGCTATCTTTTCATCAACACTCCCATGTCTTTTTTCTATTTCTTTTTTTGCTTTTTCTAATGCCTCTTTCATAAAATCTTCTAACAGGACAAGGTTGCCCCTCCTTGTTGACATTTTTCCTTCTTTTAATAGAACAAAAGCGTAATGAACAACCCTTGGTGCTTCTTTTTTTAAAATCTTCAAAGCTGCCCTTATCTGTTCAAAATAAAGCTTTTGGTCTTCTCCGAGGACAATGATATTCTCACCCTCAACATGCTTATCAATAGTATATGCTATGTCTCTTAAGGGATATAGAGAAGTACCATCAGACCTAGTTAATACCAACACAGGACTTTTCATAGCAAGCTTGAATTCACTTTGGTCAAGTACTTTTCTACCCTCTTCATCTGTAAACAGTTTTCCTGTTTTTTCTAATTCTTTTAGTATCTGTTCTGTCTTTTTGTTCCAAAGATAGTCTGATTCATAATCAAACTTGTCATACCTAATTCCTAGTTCTGAAAGAATTTTAGTTTGCCCTTCAATACATATCTTAACTACTTCTTTAAAGGCTTTTTTTACTTCTTTATCACCATTCTCTAATTGATGGAGTAAATTAAAAACATCTTTCTCAAGTTCTTTGTTTTCTTCAATTTTTTTATTTATATCAATATACATTTTTAACAAATCATTAAATCTAATATTCTTTTTTTTTCTGCAAGCCAGAACAAGCATTGCTATTTGCTTTCCCACATCATTAACAAAGTAGTGTACTTCAACCTTGTAGTTCTGAAACTTTAGTAACCTTGCGATAGAGTCCCCTATTATAGCATTTCTTGCTCTACCTACATGGGGAGATGCGTTAGGATTAATTGATGTGTGTTCAATCAAGGCTTTTTTGCCATTACCAAGATTTGTTGAACCATATCTCATATTTTCTCTTTCTATTCTACTGAGTATTTCCTTGATGAACCTGGCCTTATTAAGAAAAAAATTAACATACGGACCCTTTGCTTCAATCTTTTCAACACAATTTATTTTTAGTTTTCCTGCAAGCTCCTTTGCAATCTCATTTGGGCTTTTCTTAAGGACATTTGCTAATGAAAAACATGGGAATGCGTAATCACCAAAAGAAGAATCAGGGGGCACCTCTAGTGCTATATCCTTTTGACCTGTCTCATTCCTTACGACCTTTATAATCTCTTCTTTAAATTTCATAAAGCTAAATAAAAAAGGTTGGTTAATAAAGTTTACTATTTGTTTTGATAATACAACTTAGATTAACACAAATCCTAGCAATATCATTAGGCTTCATTCTAATCAACCTCGTTTATTTTTGCCTTGATTTCCCAAAATATTTATATATACTAACATAATATATCACTAATATTATACATAAAAACCTAAAAAAAAGGATTTTCTCAGAAAATCCTTTTTAACCAATAGAACTAAAGTTTAGAGGTGGATATAAATGCCAAAAGGAAGATGTATGAAGTGCCGAAAACAAGTTGAAATAAAAGATCCAAAAGAAATAACAATGAAAAATGGCATGAAGGCTGTAAAGGGGGTATGTCCTGTTTGTGGAACAAAAGTTTTCAGGATACTAGGAAAGGCAAAATAGATTATCTTTCCTTCTTCTTTTTTAGTTTTTAATAACTACTATGGAATTAATACAAAAAATAGTTAGATTTATATACTAGTTTATAAATAAAATATAATAATATACATTTTAGTATATCAAATCCAAAAAATTAGAGAGGTGAGAATTAATGAAAAGGGCTCAAGCAGCAATGGAGTTCTTGATGACATATGGCTGGGCTATTCTAGTTGTCCTAGTAGCAATTGGAGCATTAGCATATTTCGGTGTTTTAAGCCCAGAAAAGATTCTACCAGAAAAATGCGTTATAAGTCCAGGCAGTGGTTTGTTTTGTGATAAGTTTAATGTTGTTGCAGGGAATCCAGGAACAATCACATTGAGAATTAAAAATTCGCTTTCAGATGATGTAACAATAAAGGCGACTTCATCAACAATAGGCAGTTGTGCTGTTCAGTCAGATGTTGCTGTTTCCGCAGATGGTACAGCAGATGTTTCGTTTACAGGGACGGGATGTACTTTAAGTTCAGGAGATAAACTAAAAGAAGACCTAAAGATAACCTATGACATAGGTGGATTCCAAAAAACTGCAACTGGAACATTTGTGGCTAGGGTACCATAAACCAATTAAACTCTTATTTTTTATTTTTTTATAGAAATCTTTGCCAGAATTTTATCATGCATTCTCTTTAAGAACTTCATTTTGTCTTCTATCTTCATTACATCTGTCCTTCCCTGAGTTACAAGATTAAGAGCAAATGGAGAAGGAAATGGCGTATGTATCTCCTCAATCTTTATCCTTCCTTCTTCAATACCCTTTAGAACATTCTTTGTATTATCAATGTCCATAAGGTCTTCTAGAACCTCTCTTCTTGCTTCCTTCAATATTGAGAAGTTCTGGCTTATTCTCTTTACAGCATTTAGGAGAATTGTAGAGCTTATCTGTTGTTTTCCTACCCTTTTTGTCTTTCCTTTATAGCTTCTTAAAATCATCAATGACCTAGTTGCGCAATGCCTAAACCTCCTTTTTAATACCTCTGTTCTGTCAATTGCCATCTCCATAACTTTCCTTAAATCTTTACTTTTCAATAGCCTAAATGCCCTCATTACATCTATCTTTCTGTTTGATGCTATATAAAATCCATTATCATTCACACCAATTTCTACATCCCTATGCTGGGTTCTCCCAATAGCAAAAGCAACAGCCCTACTTAAGCAATCATTCACCCTCCTGCCATATAGGGAATGAAATATAGCATATCTGAATCCTTGTTCATCAGTGTAGTGTTCTACTATAATCCTCGTGTCTGAGGGAATCTTGGCATAATGGAATTGTTCATAGAAATAGTTATAGATTGATTCAGCAGCATTTCTGTCAACATAAAGGTAGCTATGAATAAACTCTAATATCTCATCTCTGCTTTTATTATAACAAAATTTTTGTCCTAAAAGCTTTCTAAACTTTCCTATATCTATCGCTAAATCATAACTTAAAGGCAACATCTCAGAGAACCATGATGGTATGGTTGGTGGTCTGTTTGGAGATTCTCTTACTTGGGCTGTCATCCCCCTGCTAAACTTAAACTCATAAACAGTGCCCCCTAATGCAAAGATATCACCAGGTCTTAGTCTTTCCAGAAATGCTTCTTCAATATAACCAACAGTTTGGTCCCCAACTTTTACAGCAACCTTTACCTCCTCTGGTATTGTGCCTATATTTGTCATATGTATCACTCTTCCAAGTTTACCTCTTCTACCAATCATTCCTGTTGTTTCATCATGCCATATCTTTGCATAAATGTGTCTATCTTCTAGGGATATATATTTTCCAGACAAATAATCTATTACCTCATTAAAGTCTTGTTTTGATAAGTTCCTATAACAATAGGATCCTTTCACTAACTTGAAGAGTTCATTAATATGAATCTTATTCTGTATAGCAATCCCATGAATCTGTTGGGCTAGAACATCTAAGCAATTACATGGAATATGTATCTTATCTATTTTTCTCTCAATCGCGTCTTTAAGCAGAACAGCACATTCTACCAAATCATCTCTATCAAGAACAACAATTCTGCCTTTTGTTTTTTCATGGAGTCTATGGCCAGATCTTCCTATCCTTTGCAAAGCTCTTGCTACTGATTTTGGACTACCTAGACATATAACTAAATCAATATAACCAATATCAATCCCAAGTTCTAGACTTGTTGAACAAACAACAACCTTCAATTTACCTTGTCTTAGTCTTTCTTCTATATCAAGCCTTAACCTTTTGCTTAGGCTTCCATGATGGGCTCCAATATTTTCTGTGTAGCTTTTTGGAAATTTTTCTTTTAAATGATGAACAACTCTTTCTGTTGCTGATCTTGTATTTGTAAAAATCAAAGTGGTTTTATGTTTTTGAATCAACTTGTCTAGCAGAACATACATGGAATGATGCATTAAACCATGTTCTATGCCTATGAGGTCATTAACAGGGCTTAGTACCTTTAAATCCATCTCCTTGATGAATTGAACATCAACTATTTTACAAGGTCTTGGTTTGCTATTCTCATAACCAACTAGAAATTCTGCGACATCCTTTAGTGGTGATATTGTAGCAGATAATCCAATCCTAGTCATATATGGACTTAAAGCAAATAGCCTCTCCATTGACAATGATAAATGGACTCCTCTTTTGTTTTCCGCAAGAGCATGAACCTCATCTAAAATAAACCACTCAACCCCTTTTAAGTGTTCAATAAATTTTTGAGAGGATAGAAGTATAGCCAACGACTCTGGAGTTGTGATTAGTATATGGGGTGGGGTTTTTAACATTTTGCTTCTTTCTTTTACTTCTGTGTCTCCGGTTCTTACAGCAATTCTTACACCAAGCTTCCTATCAGCTATTGCTTCCATTTCCCTCAGAGGTTCTATAAGATTTTTCGCAATATCGTTATTCAACGCCTTTAGTGGACTTACATAAACACAATATATTTTGTCTTCTAGTATCCCCTTTATTGAAGAGTCAATCAATTCGTTTATTATAGATAAAAAAGCTGTTAATGTTTTTGTAGCACCTGTTGGTGCACTAACAAGAATGTTGTTTCTTGAATGTATCTCCATAACTCCATAAAGTTGTGGCAAAGAGAAAGACTTGAATCTAGAAAAAAACCATTTTTCTACAATGGGATTAAGGATATTCCTTATTTCTTTCTCTGTGTTGGGCGTTTTTTTGAATTGAATCATCCCTCATTACAATCAGCAAAGAAGGCTTTATTTATAAAGCTTAGCTTTGTCTTATTATTCGTCCTTAACAGTCCTCAAAAGATTTGGCATTATCTTTTTTTCTGCTTTTCTTAAATGTTCTCTGAAGGTAGAAAGCGAAATACCAGCTTCACTTGCAAGTTGCTTTAGCTCTATTTTTCTTGGATAGTCATAATAGCCATGTCTTATAGCAATTTCTAATGCCTTTTTTTGTTGCTTTGTTAGAGAGGGCATAACCTGAGGAAAATAAACCTCATTTGGTTTTTCGTTTTTTATTTTTAATATCTTAATATCAAATTGCTCTTTCTGCAAATTAACAATAAACTCTCTCAGTATTGTTTCATCCCAGGAACCAATCTCCCAGTCTTCAAATCCCTTTGTATCTACAATGACAGGCTTGATAAAAAATATCTTTGGGTTGTAATGGGTAGTTGGAATTTTTTGTGTGATTGGTAATTCATTGATAAAAAATATGGAGTTTCCCTCTACCTCAAGTCCTTTAATAGAAGGATCTTCTCTTAAGTCCTCAATGAAGTTTTTTATATCTTGCTCTTCCCCAAAAAGGGTCTCAAAATGAGAGAAATATGCTTTGTCACCCTCTTTATAGCTATTAAACGGAATGCCAATTGACATAACCCTAAAACGCCTACACCTTCTGCCAATAACACAGTCCTCATGTCTTATTTTTAATCTAGCTATCCACATTTTTCCTCAGATACGCCGACGCCCGGATTTGAACCGGGATACCCTTGCGGGAACTGGCTCTCAAGGCCAGCGCAATGCCAGATTATGCGACGTCGGCATACTAAAGAAATACCTAAACTTGTTTATAAATCTTATTGTAAGTATGCCTTCTACTATCCTATGCAGACTCCGTCAAGCTTTCTAAACAACTCTTTTGCATAATCTAACTTGCTTTTGTGGTAAGCATAAATAGTAAACACCTTTTCTCCTTTTTTTACCTTGTCTCCAATATGTTTGTACAAGTAAATACCTGCTCCTTTATCTTGTGGAGCACCAGCAACCCTTGCAATTCTTGCAATAGTAATATTGTTAATCTCCTTGATTATGCCTGTTTTTTTAGCCCTAACATCCCAGCTAAGCTGTCCAAGGGGTATATTTTCTGGTTTAATTATTTTTCCTTCTTGCATTTTTATTATCTCAACCATCTTTTTATAAGCCTTCCCACTTTCAAGTGTTTTTTTTGCTAAATAATAACCCCCTCCCTTCGCTGCTTTTCCAGCCATTTCTAACATAAGTCCTGCCATCATCAGAGACTTTCTCTTCAAATCAAGTGGCGTCATTTTATCGTTTCTTAATGTCCATAAGACATCTCTTGCCTCAAGGGCAGGTCCTATTCCATTGCCGATTGGTTCCCTTCCATCTGTTATTATGACTTTAATCTTGATTCCAAGATTTTTTGCTAAATCTTCAAAGTCCTTTTTCAGACTAAGTGCTTTCTTCATGCTGCCTATCTTTGATCCCTTCCCCGCAGGTATGTCTACTAATAAATGTGTTGCACTTACACTAGCCTTCTTCGCCATAACACTTGCTAAGAGTTGACTTTTTGCATCTATAGCTAATGGTCTCTCTACCCTGATTATCTTATCATCAGCAGGTGCAAGATTTAAAGCACCACCCCACACTATGCAAGCGTTAGTCCTTTCAACAATTTTTTTCATTTTTTTTATGGAGAAGGATACATTTGCTAGAACCTCCATAGTATCTGCTGTTCCAGCAGGACTTGTAATGCTCCTACTACTTGTTTTAGGGATTGTAACCCCACAAGCAGCCACTATTGGCACAATCAACATTGTTGTTCTATTACCACAAACTCCTCCAACACAATGTTTGTCTAAAATAGGATATCTTTTTATTCTTAGAATATCCCCAAATCTGCTCATTGCTTTAGTTAGCAGGGTTGTTTCCCTTATATCAAGCTCATGGGAATAGCAAGCAGCAACGAAATAGGTTAGTTCTATATCACTCAGTTTATTGTGTACTATGTCCCAAACAATCTGGTCTATTTCCTTTTTTGAAAGCCTAAAACCATCAAGCTTTTTTTTAATATATTCTAAAGATAAAGGCTTTTTTGTTGGAACTAATCTAATGTGGTCTCCAACTTTTAGCTTGAGAGAGTTCATAACCTCTTCGCACAAACCAATTTTTCCTTCAGGAACAATAGCTCCTGTTTCACTTATATTCAGGACAACTGTCTCTATTTTCTTTCCCTTTATTATCTTCGCCCTATCTAATGGATGCAGGTCCATCTTCTCAGCATCATTCTTATTTATAGTTGCCACTAGAGGTCCACCTGTTTCTATTTCCATGTCTTTAACTTGTAACTTCATTTGACTCCCTTTCTTTCGTAAACCTTAAGAAAAGTTATGAATAATGCTAATATAAGTGGTCCTACAAAGACACCTGGAAAACCAAGAAGCTTTAGCCCACCTAGAACGCCCACTAATATAAATATGGGATGGACTTTTGCCTTGTTACCTATTATTTTTGGCCTTAATATATTGTCAATTCCGCTTATTATTATTGTGCCATAAAGTGTAAGTAAGACACCACCAATTATTTCTTTTGGGCTGTTTATTAGGACACCATTCACTAGCTTAAATATGGCTGCAGGCAACCATATAAGGGCTGTACCAAGGAATGGAATTAAGGCTGCGAATGTCATTGCTATACCCCATAAGAGAGGAGAGCCAATACCAAAAATAACAAATCCAATCCCTCCTAAGATTCCTTGGATTATCGCCACTAGGATATAACCATAAACGATAGCAAAAGTAGTCTCACCAAACTTTTCAAACAGGTGTTTTTTATAGACCTCATTCAGAGGCAATATCTTCTTAAGTAAATAAAAAATCTCTGGCCCTTCTTTTAGTAAATAAAAACTAATGAATATCACTACAAAGAAATTCAAAACAAACCAAGGTATAGAGAATATAAGACTCGACACAGAATCAATAATATAGCTAGATATATTATTCATAGTGTTTTCTAGATGATACCTCACTTTTGGTTCATCAAAAAACCTAATAAAAAAACCAAAGACAGAGCAAGCCTTGTTGTCAATAGTATTTTCGTTACACTCAATAATAAACTTTTGCATCTGAGCAAACTTCTGCTTTGAGAGTAGGTAGTTTATATATGCCTCTCTTGATACCATATTCAAAACAAAAAAAAGAGGTAATAAAAATAGTACTATCATAATGATACAAACAATTAAAGCAGAGATATTTCTATGTTTTATTCTCTTGTTTATTTTTACATAGATTGGATAAAAAATATATGAAAATACTATGCTTGTTAGTATAGCCACAAGAAAAGGTTTAACAACTAAGAAAGCAATTGTAGCTAAGCCTAATGCAAATAAAACAAAAAAATACTTTGAATAGTCCTTTTCTTTTTTGTCTATTTTAGCCATCTTGCTCCAACTAAATGGGCCCGGAGAGATTCGAACTCTCGACCTTCGCCGTTTTGAGTTTCAAGGCCAAGCCCATAAACATGTCGAGGCGATGTCATAGCCACTAGACTACGGGCCCAGAAATTTGAAAGTAGATTGTTTTTATATAAATCTTTCTTTTCCTTTTTAGACTCTGCTTTTCTTTTTTTCATAACAACTTCTACAGTAAGTATGAATCGTTTTGCCATCAGTTGTTGTTAGTCTGCAGTCATCAGCAGTTTCTATCTGTTTACCACACGATTCACATTTGTTCCACATTTCGATCCTAGTTTTATAAATAAGGTAGAGAAATATATAAATTTTTTGACTTCTTTATGATACTTTCAGCTCTTGCAGCCCATAAGCATTAATATGCTCATCATCAAGTCTGAACCATGATGGCATATTGGTTATTTGGAAACTGTCTCTGTCATCTCCCTCAAAATATAAATGGTCTACACAGCTTCTTTCTTCTATTTCAATGCCCCTCTCATAAAACTTTTCTAAATTCACGAAACTTTCTATACCAAATGGTGAACTGCCTAGGTTGTTTTCAAACCTCATTAGAAAGCTAGGTGCATCTGAGTTATTACTATAATATGAATTATTTATGTGAGCCATTAGGTTGCTCACATTAAATTCATCACCTTTCTTCTCAAAGAACACCTTAAATGGAGTTTTTTCTATAATATTTGTTACCTTACCTTCACCATAAACAATATACAACGGATCTTCAAAGCCAATAATACTAATCTCTGTTCTGATGATTGGATTTCTTTTGAAATAAACATCAATCAAGCTATCATTTACTGTTAGGTTTAAGTTTGCTTCTACAATAATGCTCCATGGACTTTTATGATATATATCTATATTGTTAATTGTTATATTAACATCCAAATTTAATTTTTCACCTTCTAAGGAAATCTTGTTTATCCAATCCACAAATCTTGAATCTTCCATTAGTTCAGCCTTTTCATTGTTTATTGTTCCATTCAACAGAGCCTCTATAAATCTCTCCTTGAAGTTATCAAGAAAAGTTCCTTTTGCAGATATGTAGTCTTCTAAAGAGATCAAAGCCCTGAAAGAAGAGATGTATAGCCCTCTTGTTGCGTCTCTTTCAAGGCTCTTTATAAAATTATCCAGTGAGTTTATCCTATTTTCTGTAACAACCATTTTTTCTCTATACTTATAGTAAGAACCAGTTCTAAAATAAAATAGGAATAGTGTTAGCATAAACATCGTCATCAATGTAAAGTAAAGTCCTTTTTTGTTCATCTCCATACTCTCGCCTCCACTAAACTAGGACCCCACATATATGGAGCCCCTCTTGTGAATATAACCTGTGTTTCAATCTTGTCTTCGTCAATAGCTACAATTAGCTTTCCATCATTATCTAAATCAAGTTGTTCAAACAAATGGCAAGCAGCATTATTTATTGCATCGTCACTAAAATCACTATCACAATCAGTATCTTTTGTAAATAAACATAAACCACTACCAGAATAGTTTGAGGGGATATTTATTGTTGAAATTGAGTTATCCTCAAATTTTAATTGCCACAGACAACCCTCTGATTTTTTATATATCCCTGAATAGTTCAGATACAATGGAACCCCTATTGTGTAAATAGCCCTATCATCTATTGAGCCACCCGATGTTTCCTTAGAGGAAGAACCAAGGTTTATCACTACTGTGTTCTCTCCTTTCTGGACTAGTGCTACAGGGATATTTAAAAGGTATGGGTCTCCCAAGAACAGATATTTAGTGTTATACTCTGAAAGATTGTAAAAAGTTATAAAACTACCACTAATTATATCTTTAATCTTTGCTAATTTTGTCCACATCTCAGCAGAATAAGATGTAAGCTTGACATCATATATCTCCGCCTCCTGAGGGATTTCAAACTTCCCTTCTGTTATTTCATTATTGAATCTTGGTGTTTCAATTGTTACTGGAAGCATACCATAACTTACTTTTATGGCTGGAGTATAATTAAATTCAATATAAGAATCAGGAAACAAAACCGTAGAAGCGTTAATCCCTTTAACAAGAACTGTTTGATTTTTGTAGGTTATGTTTATTATTTTTTTTGCTATTTCAAGGATTATATTTTTAACACCCTTATCCTCACTGGCTTCGATATACTCATAATATTTGCCCCCTGTTTCATTAGTCATATTCTCTGCCATTATTTTGTTATCACACAATCCACTGGTGTCTCTGTTGTTTATATAGAAAAATGTTATGTCTTCTGAAACTAACGCATCTATCATATTTCTTACATACTCTGGTCCTTTGTAGCAAACCTTATATGTGGGAGCACCATGCCATATACAATCTCTTGCGTGTGGTGGAGCATCTGAAAGCATAATATTAATCTTATCTGTGTTTTCTCTGTACTCAAGGAACAACGATTCATTAATAGCACTTAAATGTGATTCAGGCCAGTCGGCACCACCCACTGCAGTCATCTCAGCAACAGCATTCTTGAATACTGTGACATTTCTTGTGAATTCCCCTGTGGTTACCCTTGTCCAGTCAATAGCAGGTGTTCTTAGCCCATCCGAGCTTAATATCGCTTTCTGTTGCAGGTATTTTCCCTTTGGCACATTTTCTATGTTGCCATACCAATCACTCCATGTCTTTGAATCATTTGAAGAGCGAAACTCCCAGCTTACTGAGGTTCCATCTGAAGTATATGTGGAAGACTCAAATGAACCCCACTTGATTATCTTACTTGAATTATACTGGTTTATAGCAAAGCCATGTTTGTGATAATATTCACCCCTCATATATGTAACAAAATACAAGTCATAATGTTCATAGAGATTCCAACTCACACCACCATCATAAGAAGAATAAAATGCCCCCTGAGGATATGGTCCACCTGGGTACTCATAATAAGGGAAGGTATAATAATAGTTACGGAAATTTCCTTGGTTATTTTTTACTTTGATGACTATTGAGTACTCTTTTCCTATTGTTAGATTTGGTGCTTGTGGAAAAATAAAATCATAATCTTTCTCAATATTTCTTTCTATATCATCTCTCTCTACACTAGCAATTATTTCTTCTGTTGGATGGCCGTCTGTTGTATTCCTAATTTCTACAACAATAGGTCCAGGGTTTCCCCTCTTATATAATCTTAATCTAACCTTCCTTAGTGAGCCATTAACAGCAGGCATGAATGTTTGTGCTCCCCATCTAATCCCATAGACATACAATTTGATAGTAGAAATTATTTCTTGAACTTGGTCTCTTCTTTCTTCACCTATGGTTCCGTTCTGTTTAAGCATCAAGAATGAATTATATGCTGTTACATTCGTAAAATTTCCATTTTCCCATTCCTCTGTTGAGTCTATCTTCATGTTTGAAAGGGGGTGAACATAATATGGGAAATCTGTATAATCGCCACAGGCCCACTCAGGATAATCCTTAAATTCAATCAAAGCCAACCTATAATCAATTGAGCTGTTCTCTAGTACATCCGCGAAATCCTCAATTATGTCTTTGACAGCCTTTATCTCATTGCCCATTGAGGCAGTAGTGTCTATCAAAAAAACAATATCTGCGCTTCCCCCTCCTTTAGTTTGGACCATTTCTTCTAGGCCAAGCCTTATAGGTACTGTTTTTAAGCTAATGTTGGTATAGTTTATTTTTTCTCTTAAATAAGAATCATTTAAATACACCTCTTGTTCTTCCTCCTTTTCGGTTGAGTTAAACACTCTTTTAGCCCCTATGTTAAAGAAAATAGAACGATTACTTTTAAAATGCAAGTAAGCACTAAGATTGCTAAGGTTTCCCGGGACATAAAATGAATCATAAAGGTTTATAATCCCTTTTATTCCTGGTAAATAATATTTTCTTTTGCCTGTTTTGTATTCTCCTATTTCTGGTGTGTTGAGTTCTATCTTTATATAGCCCCCTCCTATAAAATCCCCTTTCTTATCTTTAGATTCTGTTGAATTAAAAAGTAGTGTTATATTGTTTTCTCCACCAACAAAGTTTTCCATGTATGTCTTATCTATGCTCCATCTTTCTGCACTCAGATTTTTTTTTGTTGTATTTATTGTATAATTTCCAGATGTGGCATCGTTTATCAATAATGTGAAATCATTACCAGCGTCTAACTCAATGGAAACATTTGTCACCTCAACTGTTTCCGGTAAAAAAAATTTTTTTGTTATATTTCCATCTCCTACATAACCCCCAAAATAGATATAGACAGAGGACTTCCTTTCGTTTATATCTTTAATAAAGACTTTGGCAGTATAACCCTTCACAGGTCTTTCTTTCTGAACACCAGAAACCATTTGGGAAGAAGTTATGGCACTTCTTTCAGGAAAAGTTCCATTTAGATATATTGGTTCTGAACTTCCCCTAAGCCAAAGCCCCCATCCAAATTCTTTAGGTATTAATTTCTCTGTTAGTATTTCTGAAAAATTCTTTGCTCTTTTTTTGTTTATTGTATCGCCTGCAACATAAAACCTTGCTATTTGTTCTATTACAGTTATATCTTTATCTTCCACACCACTCTCATTAAGTAAAACTTTTACTTCACTAATATTTATCTCACTTAGTTTTATAGTAGATAATATGTTCATGACATCTGAGGAATAGTATATCTGTTGGAAATTTTCTTCCTCCTTTAGATAGTAAATACCTACAAGGGATAAAACGCTAAAAAGCAAGATAAGAGAAATTATCGCATCCAATGTAAAAAAATATCCTTTTTTTACCATACATAAATCACCATCCTTATTATCTCTGAATTATAAAACAAAAACCTATAAATCTTTACAAGATGTTTTGGTTTTTCTAAATCAACTAAATTATCTTTTGTCACTCCTGGCTTTCCTATTCCTTCTATTCCATCAAACTCTATCTGACTCCCGTTTCTGTATTCAAAGTATACATAGTAATCATAGTTTGAGGATAAAAGCCTCTTTGAATTAGAGTAGCCTATACTACTAAATTCTTTTAGTTTACTGATATTCAACCTGAATTCACCATCAGTTAAGCCAATCTTTACTACATCCCCGCTCTTCCACCCAGAAGGATAACCAGAAGAAACTAACTCAGAAGAGAGCAGTTTTGCATTTGCTACTCTTTTGTCAAATTCACTTTCCTTAATCTGGTATAAATCTATAGTGAGGTAATAAACCAAAACAGCCACTATCAAAAAAAGGGAGACAGCTATTATGAAGTCTATACTAAATATCTGTGATTTAGTTGAGGTATATCCCACTCTCATTTTTCTTTATTACATTAGTTCCTTTCCGTATATATCCTGTGATATTTGGTATCTTCTTAAAGTAATCCTGTTCTAGAACATTTATTATAACCTCATCTTTATGAATAAATATGCTATAATCAAAACCCCCTATGTTGTCTGGTAATATAAACTTTCTATGGTAACCCCCAGATACTTTTTCTGCTAGAATAATCTCGTTTTGAACATATGTAACCAAGTCAAGAGCTAGAACTGAAATCTTTTCTCTGTTCATTTCATAATATCTATCAGACAGCACCGAAAAAATAATTACAAAAAAGAAGAAAAAAAGACCTAGTAAGATGAGGAATTGGGCTGCTATCTGGCTTAACTTGAATTTAGCCATACATACCCCTCTCTTGCTTCTATATATATTTCCTTTATTCCAGGACTCTTGTTTATTTTTCCCTGTAAATCCATCTTTGCCTTTTGGAAAATATCTGTAACTCCGTGTTGCGTGTATAACTTAAATGTTATATATTTTCCATCTATAGTTATATCCTCTATGTTCTCTGGCATAAATACAGTAAGTGTTGTTTTTGATGGGGGCCCATAATAATAAACTGTTTCTGCATTTTTTACTATTTCTTTAACAATTCTTTCTGCTTGGGTTGCATAAACCTCATCTTCAACATCCTTAGAGTAAATCAAAGAAAGTCCCAAGAGAATAGTTAATATCAGTGTTGCAAACCCAATAATAAATAAGTACTCTATGCTTATCTGTCCATCTTTAAAGTAGGGCATATTATGGTAGTCTTGTTGCTTTTATTTAAAATTAATATACTATCTATCAGTAAATAATAAAAAATCAACAAAAAATAAAAAATTATTTATACTGTTAATCACAATAACTTAGTATGAAAACAATCCAATACCTTTTTATATTATTGTTCACTGTCCATATCTCTTTTGCTCTTACCTGTGATTTTTCTGGATGGTTTATGCCCCCCGCAAATGAGCATATTGTATTTCTAGATGGGGTTGAGTGGCATATCACTGAAACAAGAAGTGGCAATAAAATAACTAGAAGTTTTGTTAGGACAGATAAGGACCTATTGATTCCTAGTAAGCTTTCTCTCGAAACAGTTATTGATTTTTTTGATAGGAATAGAGGCGAATTAGGTATTTCAGGTAATATGGGGATTCAAAGTTATTATAGTGAAGAGTATAGGTCTGATATAATCGTCGTAGATATGCAATATTGTTATGGTATCCCTGTTATGGGGACATTTGCAGGTGCCTTAACAGGAGCTATTGATGGGGAAGGAAAGGAAGTTGTAACTTCATTTGTCTTTTCTTGGTATGGGCAGGTAGAGATAGACACAATAGAACCAAACATAACAAAGGAAGAGGCATTAGAGATAGCAACTCAGGAGGAGGGCGGTGAGGGTGACTTAGTGATAATACCAACTAAAGACGATAAGTTCAAGCTCGTCTGGGATATAAAAAACAAGGATGGAAAGCATACATATGTTGACGCCTTAACTGGTGAAAGTAAGAAAAACAGAGAAACAAATACAACTGGAAAATCAGAACCTAATAAAATAACAATCTTGTTGGTTGTCTTAGGTGTTTTTTTGATATCATTGTTTATTGTTATTTTATACACTAAAAAGAAAAAATCTTAAGGTCACTATTCCTAAATTAAAACACAGTTTTAAAAATGTGTTTGAAAATATCTGTCTTAGATGGTAAGAACCAGTCCTAAGAGAAAAAAGCTAAGAAAAGGCCTAAAAAAGAAACATCCTTTAAACAAAAGTAAACCTATTCCAAAAAGCAATGAACATATAATCAATAATAAAAAGAAGGTTTTGGTAGATATTCTAAAAAAATATGTTAGGGGTTACTTAAGGAAAGGTTATCATCTAGATAAACTAAAAAAAGCAATATCTGAAAAATATGGCAATGATGTCACAAAATTAGTTTTTACTGAGTTTGAACATCCCAAAGAAAAAAGAAAAAAGAAAGAGATAGGGGAAATAAAACCAAAACTAACCAAGAGAAAGGTTAAAGAGATAGGGGAAAAACAAGAGCTAGAAGAAAAGATAGATAAGACAGATGAAAAAGTAAATGTAGTGGAGTTTCCTAAGGGAGAGTACACTACAGCCCTTGATAATCTCTTGTTTTTTGTTGACAAGAATAAATCAGTAAGCCTAAAAGATATAGCAAATAAATTTAATATAACTGAAGAAAAGGCAGAAGAGTGGGTTAGGATTCTACAAGAGAATAATCTTGTTGAAGTGCATTATCCTCTATTTGGAGGGCCTAGGGTAATGAAATTTGGATTTAAAGAACCAATAAAAAAACAAAAAAAGATATTAGAGCATACTAAATCACGAGAACAGGAATTAGGAATCTTTTCTAAGATAGGGAAGACTTTAACACACCCAGTAGAACTTTTTCAATTAACCCAACCTGAGAACATTATTCAAACCTTGAAATACCAACTGGTTGTTTTGCTGATACCTTTGGCTGTAGGGTATATCCTCTTATTTTTATTTTTTCAGGGTGCGTCCTTCATAATAGCCTCTTCTGGTTTATTGCCAAAGGCAAGTAGCTCAATAATGTCTTTATCAGTAGTCCTTCTTCTTTTATTTTTTGCTATCTTTACCCTTGTTATTATTCCACTGGTAAACTTTTTAGGAGCAGCAGTTTTACATTTATTTATCAAACTTTACGGTGGAATTGGAAGCTATAAAGAAACATATAAAGCAATAATATATAGTTCTACACCATCTATTTTATTTGGTTTTATACCAATATTTAAGGTAATACCTGCTATATGGAGTTTTGTGTTGTCCATTATTGGAGTTTCCATAAACCATAGGATTTCCAAATTAAGGTCTTTCTTAGCTATTATAACCCCAACCATTATAGTAGTAGGAATCTTGTTTTTATTGTTATATCAGTTAGGAAGTATCCCCTTAACTGGTAGTAAAACGGATGAATTAAGTTTTATGATTTATAAAGACCTAACAAAATGTAGTAATGGACGGATAT
>Ga0190359_1001149_pt1 | contig 17117 bp, 18 predicted proteins | sample 48721823_MG_FD_161269 | JGI IMG/M metagenome (GOLD analysis project Ga0190359, IMG submission 161269) | Hydrothermal vent microbial mat bacterial communities from Southern Trench, Guaymas Basin, Mexico - 4872-18-2-3_MG | ecosystem: Environmental > Aquatic > Marine > Hydrothermal vents >... | reverse complement strand
ACTCAATCATTTCACGGACCTCCCAAAAACTTTTTCAAGTATCCAGTCAAATCTCTTTTCAATCCTTTTGGATTCTTTATCCAGGCAGTAAGTAACCATCTCACCGTTTTTTATGTCAAGCGTGAGAGTGCCTGGCGTCAGCGTGATGGCATTTCCAAGAAGAGTCAAAGCCACAGGATTTTTAAATTTGGTTTTTATTTTGACAATACCTGGATTTATTTTTCCGGTGACCATTCTAAATATCAAATCAATATGGGAAATTACTTCTTCTACGATAAAAACAAGGGAAAAAAATATTGCGTAGAACCAGTTTCTTGGATGAAGTTTTGGTATGACTGAGCCCTTTATAAATTCCCTGCTTGATATAAGTGCAACAATACCGGAAACAGCAACACCAAGCATGATTTCCTCTTTGGAAAAGCCTGCAATGAGGACCCAGACAAATAACAAAACGATGAATGTCAAAAAAACCTTCTGTGGCATGATTAATATTTGTTTTTATTATTAAAAATAATTTTAGCTCCTACCAAAGGCAATTATTTGAAAGCCGTACTTTTCTATATCTTCCTTGGGCCAAAATTTTATATTTTTTGTCTTTCCGACATAAGTTACCTTTTTCTCAATAACCCTGCCTGTGTATTCCTTTGTCTTTGGGTCCCATTCCCTTAAAACCAAAATATCCCCCGGATTGCATTCCCAGTCGGCAAGGCGGAGGTCATATGTCTTTTTGCCATCAAGAATTTTCTGAAAATAGTCCGGCCAAACTTTCTTCTCAATTTTCATGACACTAAATAATTTTTGAACTTATTAAAGATTACTCTGGAGAATAGAAAAATTTTTTATATGAGTTGTGCAATATTTATTATGCGGTGTGGGGCAAAGTTTATTGTAGTAACTGGTGGAGTTCTTTCTGGTTTAGGCAAAGGTTTGTTCATATCTTCCCTTGGGAGGCTTCTCAAATCCAGAGGATATAAGATAATTCCCATAAAAATAGACCCTTACGTAAATGTTGATGCTGGAACAATGAACCCCATAGAGCATGGTGAGGTTTTTGTTCTTGATGACGGCTCCGAGGTGGATATGGACCTTGGAAATTATGAAAGGTTTCTGGATATTAAGCTCAATACGGAGTCGAATATAACAACAGGGAAAATTTTCAAAAAGGTTATTGACAAGGAGAGGAGAGGAGATTACCTTGGAAAAACCGTACAGCTGATTCCCCATGTCACAGGAGAATTAAAGGAATGGTACAGAAAACTTGCGGAAAAAACAGGAGCAGACATAGTAATGATAGAAATTGGGGGAACAGTTGGAGATATAGAAAACCAGATATTTCTGGAATCTGTGAGAGAGTTGTCTTTAGAAGAAGATGTGTTGTTCATTCACTGCACGCTTGTCCCTACAATGAAGGTTGTGGGAGAGCAAAAAACAAAACCAACACAGCAGTCTGTAAGAATGCTGAGAGAAATCGGAATATTCCCGAATATGATATACTGCCGTTCCGAAAAGCCTCTGGTTGACAGGACAAGAGAAAAGTTATCAAGATTCTGTGGCGTTGATAAGGACCATATCATATCAGGGTATGATGTCAAGCACATATACGAGATACCTCTGGTCCTGGAGAAACAGAATGTTGCAGCAAACGTTATAAGAGAATTGAACTTGCCTGCCGGTAAAAAAGATATGAAAGAATGGAAAAAGTTCGTTGAAAACCTGAAAAACCCGAAGAAAAAATTAAAGATAGCAATAACAGGAAAATACACTTATCTTCATGATTCTTACGTGTCTATTCTGGAAGCACTGAAGCATGCATCAGGCAATCTTAGTTGCAATGTAGAATTAAAATGGATTGAAACCACCGATATAGAAAAGGGTAAACTGAAAGTTGAAGACGCACTAAAAGATGTGGATGGAATTTTGGTCCCAGGTGGTTTTGGAAGGAGAGGCACTGAAGGAAAAATTGAATGTATAAGATATGCCCGCGAGAAAAACATCCCCTTCTTGGGGCTTTGTTATGGGTTTCAACTGGCTGTTGTTGAATATGCAAGAAATGTTTGTGGGTTGAAAGATGCAAATTCAACTGAAATTAATAGAGAAACACCTTACCCCGTTATAGATATTCTTCCCGAACAGAAAAAAATTAATGAGAAGGGAGCTACAATGAGGCTTGGCGCCTATCCTGCATTACTGAAAAGGGGTTCCGTTGTAAGAAAGCTTTACGGCAAAGAAAAAATAACAGAGAGGCACAGGCACAGATATGAAGTCAATCCCGAGTATATAGAAATTCTGGAGAAAAACGGGTTGGAATTCTCTGGTGTTTCCCCCAATAGAAAATTAATGGAATTCCTGGAAATCCCAAACCACAAATTCTTCGTGGCAACACAAGCACACCCTGAATTCACATCAAGGCCATTGAAACCAAATCCAATGTTTTTGGGTTTTGTAAAATCATGCATGGACTAAATTTTACCAGGCTCCTTTTCCCTAAAGGCCTGAACCTGGAACTTAAATATCTCAGCATCCTTCCAGCAATCCTTGTCATACAGCCCGGCCTTGTAGCAAAGGTTCTCTAAAAATTCTTCTTTTGTTGGTAGTTTCTCCCAAACCTGTGGTAAGAACAGCCCAGAATTCCAGCCTTTCTTTAAAATCAACCCATCCTTCCCTAGCTCTATCTTTTCTAAAAGTTCTTTCGGTGTCTTAAAGTCAATCCTTTCCGGCTCCGTGAGAACAGAAACTTCCACTGTTATCTTGTCAAGTTCGTCCTTTCCTAAGGGAGGAAACCTTGGGTCCTGTGTTGCAGACATTGCAGCTTCTTTCACAGCTTCTAGGAGTGGCTTCTCGGGATAAGGCAAGCCTATGCATCCTCGAAGTTCACCTGATGGATATTTCTCCAAAGTCACAAAAACACCCCTTCTCTCAGCAAAGACTGCGGGACATTTTTCTGGAATTTTTATTTCTCCTCCCTTAACAAAACTCTCGATAACACCCCTGGCAAACTTAACCAAAAAAATACCTTGCTCTTGCGTCAGCATAAAAATCACTTCCTTCCAACAATAAGAGTAAAGTTCGATCTTTCCTCTTTCATGCCATATTTTTTTATAAAATCACCATACTTTTTAATTACTTCATCAAAATCTCTCATTTCTGCTTCTGGATAGAAACTTTTATAATTATCATAAGTCCACTTTAATTTTCCTAAACCATCTTCTGGAATCATTCTATCTTTATGTGTCTTAAATGTTTTTATTTTAATTATTTCTATGTTATACTCTTTGAATAAATTTTCAAAAAATTCTCTCTTAAAGAAAAATCGTCGGTTTTCACTTACCCAAATAAACTCCTCTATTTCCCTATCAAATTTAGATATATAATCTCTTCCCTCAATTTGAGGGATAAACACTATTGAGATATTCCCATTTTTCTTAAGTACCCTAACCATCTCTTTAAATACATTCTCCACGCCTTCAATTCCAGAAAAAGCCGTTAAATCTTCCCATCCTATGAAATTAATAACCCAATCAAATGTTTCATCTCTAAATCCCATGTTTGCCGCATCCATTCTTATTATTTTAACTTTGTCTTCAAGCTTCTCTTCCTTGATTCTTTTTATTGCTTCCTTCATATCTTCCATATTTATTTCTATAGCAAAAACATTAGCTCTAGAAGATTTGGCAGCTTCTCTACTAAAATCACCATAGCCAACTAAAACATCCAGAACCTTATCATCAGGTGATATATTCAGAGATTTAGCAACTTTCTTTTTTACTTTTTTTATCTCATTAAATCTTTCTTCATCATTCTTATAGAATTTTAACATAAAAAGTATTTTAAAGAAAAGAAATAAAAAGATTAGAGTTTCAATAAAATTATGATGGACTCACCTTGCTGTATTAGTGGCTTTACAACGTTCTATAGAGATAATACTGTCCTCAGAGTTCTTGATGAAGTGATCCTACCTTCATACTCTCAGGCAACAATCGCCTCTGTTGGATGTTCAATAGGCAAGGAAGTATATTCTATTCTGCTAAGAAACTGGCCTGAAAGAGAAAGAATAAAAATAGACGGATATGATATTTCCAAAGAAAGAATATCAATGGCGCGAAAAGGCACATTTGAAGTGTTCGAATTGGAATCTCTCAACGAAATTGAAAAGATTAAAAAATTAAATATACCCAAGGAATTATATACTTTAAAGCCGAAATCTGGGTGTTCCAGAGAAATTGAGTTTTCTGAAGAAACAAAAAACATGGTGAATTTTGAAGTTCACGACATATCGCAAGAACCGCTACCAAAAAAATATGATGTTGTTTTGATGCTAAATGTATTAATGTATTATCCTCCTGAGGAGAGAGAAAACATACTTTCCAATGTAAACAAAAGTGTAAACAAAAATGGCTGGCTTCTCTGCGAATCTGAAATTTCTGATGGATGGCGCAACGAAAAAATTAAACAATATGAAGATTGGATGGGTGACATTAGTAGATTTGGGTTTGAAAGACAGCCATACTATCCGAGAATATATAAATTGGTGGATCAAAGTAAGTTTTGAACGAAGAAACTCAATCACTTCTTAACAATTTTTACTTTTTCTATTCTCTTTCTGGTGGTTTTCTCAACTATTATGTAGAACTTTCCCAAATCTATTTTCTCGCCTTTTTTTGGAATTCTCCCAAGCTTATGCTCAATAAGGCCCGCCACCGTATTGAAGTCACCTTCTTTCAATTCTATACCCAAAGTCCTTTCAATCTGGTCTATTCTTGCCCTTGCATCAGCCCTTATTGTATTTTTGTTAACATGTGTAATGTAAAACTCCCTTCTCATGCTCTTGTCAAATATGTCCCCCACTATCTCCTCAAGGATGTCCTCCATCGTAACCATGCCAACAACAGAGCCATACTCATCAACAACCATTGCCATTGGCGTTTCCTTCCTCTGAAACTCAACAAGCAGGTCATCTATATCCTTGGTCTCAGGGACAAAATAAACTTCCCTTGATATATTCTTTACTTTTACGTTCAGCTTATTTTCCTTTATGTACTTTAAGACATCATCAACATCCAAAATTCCAACAATGTTGTCCTTTGTTTTTACGTAAACAGGATATCTTGAAAACGGTGTCTTGACAATATAGTCCACAACATCCTTTAATTTCAGGTTGCCATCCACAAAGGCTATTTCATCCTTCAAAGTCATAATCTCATCTACATCCTTTTCTCCAAACTCCACCAGACTGTCCATCATATCTGCGACTTCCTTGGACAATATTCCTTCCTCGTGCCCCATTGTAACTACTGTTTTAAGCTCCTCCTCTGTAAGCATCCTCTCTTTTTTAGAACCAAACAGCTTCATCATTAAAGAGGTTAATATCTCCAGAAACTTGACAATTGGATACAAGATGTAACTTAAAACCTCAATTGGCCTTGCTACAGCCAGAGACATTTTTTCTGAATTCAGAGTCGCAAAAGACTTTGGAGTTATTTCACCAAAAACAAGAATTAAGAGAGTCATTATACCTGTTGCTATTCCAATGCCGTTGGAGCCAAACGTTTCTGTAAACAGAATCGTAGCTATAGAAGCTGCAAGGATGTTGACAAGGTTGTTTCCTATGAGAATTGTTATCAGGAGCCTCCGCGGGTTTTTCTTTAATCTCATCAACGCCTCAGCGCCCTTCTTCTTCTGCTTGACCAATGAGCGCGACCTTGCCATTCCAATTGACATTAGAGCTGTTTCCGTGCCAGAAAAAAATGCGGAAAATAAAATCAAGACTATGAGCGATATTATCATTATCTCTAACATTCCTATCATTTTAAATTTATAGAATAGTGTATATAAAATTTATATGAGAAAAATCCCACACAATCCAGATGAAATTATTGCAGTTGTTGATGACAAAGATAAAATAATCAGAGGAGCAACCAGGAAGGAAGTGCACAAGGGATTACTCCACAGGGAAGTTTATGTTTACTTAATAAATTCAAAGAATAAGGTTCTCCTTCAAAAAAGGAAGGATAGACACATATGGGACCACTCAAGTGCTGGGCATTTTCCCAAGGATCAGGATTACAAGGAAGCGGCCCAGAGAGAATTCGAAGAAGAACTTGGAATTCGCCTGGATTCAAAAGAATTTATAGAAATTGGAAAAGAAAAATTAAGAGAGTCCTGGGAGGATTTAACTAATTATAGATTCGCAAAAATATTCGTCGTCAGAAAAGACATTCCCATAGAAAAATTTAAAATAGATTATGGGGAAGTAGAAGAAATAAAATATTTTAACAAGGAAGAACTTGAGCAACTTTTAAAAAACCATGAGGTAATAACCAGTTCTGCAGAAATGATAATTAGAAAATATATCCTAAAACTGTTGAATAACTATTAAATATCTGTTGTTTCTAATATAAAATTAAAATACATAGCGGGGTGGAGCAGCCTGGAGTTAATGACAGAATGCTCGCAGGGCTCATAGAACCCTTTTAGAAAAAGTGTTCACGTAAAAGGATTTGAGAAACCCTGAGGTCGGTGGTTCAAAACCCGGCGAAGGGGCACCAAGGTTCCCCTTCTCAAGGGATTACTCATCCCCTCCTTTATATCACAAACCTTGTGTTTGTCAATTATTGGGGGAATCAGGAATTCCCTAGAACTGAAGGGGGCTTGCCCCCTGCGGGTCGGAGAGAATCCACCCCCCGCTACCAAATATCCGTTGCCTGCACTACTATACCAGCACTGGAAACATCGTTTTCTATGTCGAATAATAAGAGCTGTGAAGATTTCTTTATAAATCCTTCTTTTTTTGAAGAAACCAAATGCTTTATTCACTACAATTCATTCTTATATTTTTCTAGATTATTCTCAAACTCAACATCATCCTTGGATATCTCCTTTATATCCTTACTTCCAATTATTTTGAAATATTTTATTGGCCTGTTCATCTGTTTAGCAAGTTTTATTTCTGCCAACACACCATCGCTTATTGGGCCAAAAATCCAAAGTTCATCAGAAATTCTTAAAAGATTGTTGTTTGCATTCCTTATCAAATCTCTGTCAACAGTATCCAATAAAAAATAATCAAAGGTGCCATACTGAGAAATAGGAGTATAGCCTTGTTCAACAACATACTTCACTGCATGCCTTCTGAAATAAAACATGTGTTTAGACATTGCTATAAAGATTATTTTATTTTTTTCGTTCAAGTTTAAAGCGCTGTGATGAAATTCATTTTCCATAAAGAATAATTACTCCTGTATTTATTTATTCCTATTGCCTAGCTATTCCTTGAAGTTATAAATTTATAATTAAAAACACTTCTCTTATTATGAGTTTGAAAATTCCTTTTTTCAGCAATCTTCCAGATGACATGCATTGCATGCAGTCCTGTATGAGGATGGCTCTGAAATATTATTTTCCCGACAAAGATTTCTCATTTGAACAAATAGATGCTCTAATTGGATTAGGAAAAAGAAAATTATGGTCTACTCCAGTCCAAGCGGTTGTTGCTTTTGATGACTTCGGGTTGAATACAAAATGCTATGCTGCAGGCGACTTTGAAAAATACCTGAGAGAAGGTGTCAATTATATAAAGAAAAACTATAAAAATTGGAAAACTATCCTGAAACATATTGATGTAAATTTAGACATGAAATTCATAAGGGAAGCATTAAAGCGGAAATTATTGGAAATGAAAAAACTCCAGTTTGATGAGATAGAGTCATTTTTCAAAAAAGGCAATATCATTATGCTTGCTATAAACACAAATGTATTCAAAGGAAAGAAAGGCTATGTTGGACACTTTGTATTAATAACTGATATTGGTAATGACTATGTTGAGTTTCATGATCCGGGACTCCCACCGATACCAAGAAGACGTGAGAGCAAAGATAATTTTATTCAGTCTTGGTATGACCACGACACAGACAGAAGTGCATTGGTTGTGTTTGGAAAAAGGCTGTAGACAATTGAATATAATTGCTGTTAGGCGTCCGATGAATTTATAAAAGATTTTATTTATACATGGATAAAAATAAACAGAAGGTTAGCAGAGACCTATTTTTATAGTAAGAGGGCATATAAATGGTAGATTATTATAACATAAACGCATCCGAAGCAACCAAATTATTAAAAAGCTCTGAAAAAGGTTTAACTAAAAACGAAGCTGAAAAAAGATTAGAAGAATTTGGCTATAACGAATTGCAGAAAGAAAAAAAACTTACTGCGCTTACTATCTTCTTAAGTCAATTTAAGAACGCTCTTATTTTATTGCTTATCTTTGCAGGGCTTTTATCTTTGTTTTTAGGGGAAAGAATTGAATCAATAGCTATATTTGGAATTGTATTTTTAAACGCTATACTTGGATTTATTCAAGAATACAAAGCTGAAAAAGCAATTGAGGCATTAAAAAAAATATCTGCTCCAACAGCAAAGGTTTTGCGCGATGGAAAAGAACAAAAAATACCTGCAAGAGAGGTTGTTCCAGGGGATATTCTATTGCTTGAAGCCGGAGATATTGTTCCAGCAGATTCAAGATTGTTAGAAGTTACAAGTTTGCAGATAGATGAAGCATCTCTAACAGGAGAATCTGTTCCATCAAAAAAAGTTACTGAGCCATTTAAATTAGGGACTTCTGTAGCAGACCAAGAGAATATGGCTTTTATGGGAACTGTAGTAACTTATGGGAAGGGGAAAAGTATTGTTACTAGTACAGGTATGAAAACAGAATTTGGAAAAATTGCTACTTCATTACAAACAACAAAAGAAGTCCAAACTCCGCTGCAGATAAAATTTACACGATTAGCAAAGCAGATAGGAATTGTAGCAGTTATTTTAATTATTATTGTGTTAGTTTCAGGAACATTACAAGGAACTCTAACTTTTGGCAAAATGCTTTTATTTGCTTTGGCTTTAACTGTCTCTACTATTCCAAATTCACTTCCTATTATTGTAACTGTTGGTTTGTCTATGGGGATAAAAAAACTGGCAAAAAAGAATATGCTGATTAAAAAACTTCCTGCAGCAGAAAGTTTAGGTGCAGCTACTATTATTGTGAGTGATAAGACAGGAACAATTACAAAAAATCAGATGACAATAACTGATATTTTTTATGACGATGAAATAATCAAAGTAAGTGGAACTGGTTATGAACCAAAAGGCAATTTTTATGTAAATAATAAACAGATTAATCCAAAACAAATGGAATTATTTTTGCGAATAGGTTATTTATGCAATAATGCTAAGTTAGTTAAAAAAGAAGGTAAATTTGAAATCATCGGAGATCCTACTGAAGGTTCTTTGATTGTTCTAGGGAAAAAAGGAAAACTCGAAGATGAGAACCTGCAAAGAAACTTCTCTTTTATTGAAGAACTGCCATTTGATTCTGATAGAAAAAGTATGTCGGTCATATTTAAAAATAAAATAAATAAAAAAACAGAAGCCTATGTTAAAGGAGCTCCTGATCTTCTTTTAAAAGTATGTGATAGAGTTCTTGAAAAAGGCAGAGTAAGGAAACTCACTAAAAAAGATAGAAAAAAAATTCTTAGAATGAATGATTCTTTTGCTGAAAAATCTTTGAGAGTTCTTGCTCTTGCGTATAGAGAACTTCCTGATTCTAAAAAATATAACATAGATAATGTAGAAAAAAACCTCATATTTGTTGGACTTGTTGGAATGATTGATCCGCCACGTGAGGAGGTTAAACAAGCAGTTGAACAATGCCAAGAAGCAGGGATAAGAGTTATGATCATAACAGGAGACCATGCCATAACAACTAAAGCGATAGCTCAACAAATTGGACTATTTAAGGAAGGAGATGTTGTGCTAACTGGAGATGATGTTGAAAAAATGAGTGATACTGAACTTGAGAAAAAGATAGAAAAAGTCAGAATCATAGCCAGAGCTTTGCCTATTCAAAAATCAAGGATTGTTGATGCTCTGCAAAAAAGAGGCCATATTGTAGCAATGACCGGAGATGGAGTAAATGACGCCCCTGCTCTGAAAAAAGCTGACATTGGAATTGCTATGGGGATTACAGGTACTGATGTGGCTAAAGAAGTAAGTAAAGCGATTTTAACAGATGATAATTTTGCTACAATAGTAAACGCAATCGAAGAGGGTAGGAATATTTATAATAAGATGATTAAATCAGCAAAGTATCTTTTATCCTGTAATGCTGGAGAAATAACTGCAGTATTTATGGCAATAATGCTTAAATTTCCTCTTCCATTACTTCCTCTTCAAATTTTATTAATGAACCTATTAACAGATGATTTCCCAGCTTTAGGTTTAGGGTTTGAATCAAGTGAAGAGGGGGTTATGAAACGCCCACCAAGAGATTCAAAAGAGAAACCCATTTCAAGAAAAATATTCCTATCAATTCTCATATTTGGATTAATAATGGGTATAGGAACCTTATTTATGTTTATGCAACATAAAGACATCAATGTGGGCAAGGCTCAAACAATGGCTTTCACAACTCTTGTTATGTTCCAGATGTTTGCTGTTATAAGCAGCAGAACTCTTTACCATTCACTTAAACACTTAAATCCATTTTCAAATAAGTGGTTGCTTGGTGCTGTTTGCTTATCACTGATTATACAATTAGCAGTAGTTTATTGGTCACCATTACAAACAATCTTTGGTACAGTTTCATTATTAGTAATAGACTGGCTTAAAATCATAGGCATTTCAAGTTTAGGGTTTATAATGATGGAAATAAGCAAGTTTTTTATGGGTAAAAGTAATACTATTTGAAACTAAATCAATTATCAAACTTTACAATGAATTAAGAACTCCCTCTTTCGATAATATAAATTTTTTGATGCAATCACGTGTAAATGTCTGAAAAACGGAACACCCCTCGTTTTCATTTATTGTTTAGAAATGTTCTTCTATCAGTCGTTTAGCCCAAACTATTGAAGCTAATCGCTGTTATATTCTCCGAACGAATGTGAGGACGAGGAATAGCCTGCAAGGCACAGAGAAAAATTTATTTGCATTCAGTAATATTTATGTCTTTACAGAAATTTAGCCCTTGACACCTGTATTTCATTGGATAACTTTCCATAGTAATAAGTAATCCAAAACAAGTACAATCTTTGGTATATGTTACGCATTTATCTCCATCCCAACTAAATGGTCTATAATCTTGTCTGAAAATTGTGACAAAGGTTACCATAGAAATTATGATTATAACAACAATTGCAGTGACAATAATTTTTTTATCCATAATATTACTTAATAATTGGCTAGTTTATAAAATTTCTTTAGCATTTGAATATAACCGCTGTTGTTTTTGGTGATGAAATAAATTTATAAGCTCTCTTTAATAATTATGAACATGGAAGACTGTGTATTTTGTAAAATTGTGAAAGGAGAAATAGATGCTGCTCAAATCTGGGAAGATAAAGAATTTTTAGCGTTCTTAGATATAAATCCAAATACTAAAGGGATGACCTTAGTTATAACAAAGGAACACTATGATTCTTATGTATTTGACATGCCGAATGATATTTATCAAAGGCTCATGTTAGCATCTAAAAAAGTTGCAAAAATTTTAGAAAAAGGATTAAATGTAAAAAGAGTTGCAATGGTTATGGAAGGATTAGGTTTGAATCATGCGCATATTAAACTTTATCCTCTGTATGGCCTTAATAAGAAATATGAAGAAATTTTTGCTGAAGAAAGAAAATTTTATGATAAATATGAAGGATATGTCTCAACACATCTAGGTCCAAAAGCAAAAATGTCAGAACTTAAACTTTTGGCAGAACAAATAAAAAATAAGAACATGAGCACACCATGAGGCAAAACAATAAAGGTAAATTAAAGTCACGAGCCATTATTTTTCCAAGGTTAAATTAAATTCAACATAAGTTATTACAGAATCTTCATCAGAATTATACCATTTTCTTAACGCATTTTTTCAATTCTTCTAAATTTTTACTTCCACACCGTTTTGCTTCTAACTCAGTTAAATCTTTAACCCTTTTAACCTCATCTTTTTCAATTGTGGCTTTTCCTATTCTTTTTTCAATATATCCGTCAAATAAATTTGGCTCGTCAGATAAATATACTAAGACCTCTTGACCTACCTTAATGTTCGCCTTCCATTATAGTGGCTGTCTTAGTTCCGTTAAACAAAACTTCTTTATATACGCCTGAAAAATGAAATCCTAAGATTGCCATAGTTATTGAATAATACTAACATTATTTAAAATTTTTGAAATGGAAGTAATTGAAATTAATCGCTGCTAATATTTATCAATAATCTTATTATAGAAATTGACTCTAAATTCAAAGTTATCAGGATTATTATCTTTCAGTTGACTGCCTAAGGTATCGGCCATTGCCAATAAAATCAATTCTATAAAAATATCATTATGTTCCATTTTAAACTTTTTATATTGCTCTTCAAGTCTATCATTCTTGGGATCTAAAATAGTATGAATTTCACCATGATATTTTACAATTTTAACAACTATTGTTTTTTCTCGGTCCGATAAATCAAATCTGTCTAAAATCGATTTAACTTTTTTACCACCAAGTTCCTCATGTTTTGGACATGAAGTAGAATTATCTGATTTTATAAAACTATCACTTTTTGCGATATCATGAAAGAGTGTGCCGAGAAAAAGCAAGTCTCTTCTTTTATAATTATCAACTTTTCTATCTAGATAAGAATTGACTTTATTCTTAACATTTTTAGTAATTTTTTCGAGCTCTTCTAAAACAGTTAAGGTATGATTAAAAACAGAATCATTGTTGTGCCAACTATTGTTTTCAATATAATTTTTTAACTCGAAAAATTCTGGTAATTCCTTTTGAAATTGATTATCCCTTAATTTTTCAATACTGATGTCTGATACTTTTAACATAATAGATTGATTATTGATAATATCATATAAACTTTTACATCTAGTAGTGGATTTGAATATTATCCTTGTTATGTTTTCGTTAGGGTGATGAATATTTTACAAGACGGTTTTTTGCGAAGCAAAAAAATTCCGAAGAATATTCTTTTTTGGTGTTAAACTTCATCAGAATAAATAATAGCATACCTATTATCTGTTTCCCAAATTTTTACACATTTAATTGGAAACTTTTCTTTTAATAATCGAACGAAATATGTAGCTATCGATTCATTTCCAGACGATTTATAACCCTCGTTTGTTAAAATAGATTTTAAATCTTGATTCTCTAATTTTGAAATTATTTTTTTAACATCGGCAATTATTTCATAATGGTCTATTCCTTCAACAAATCCAGTTTGTTTGTCGATTTTCCCTTCTAAAATAACTTCAACTTTAAAATCATGTTCGTGGGATTTACTTCCATGTGAAGCATGAAAAGTCTCTATTATGCCTATTTCTGCCATATTATTAAATTAATGTGTAAATTATATAAAAGTTTCAAGCCCAAAAAAATTATTGAATAATCCTCGTTATGTTTTCGTTAGGGTCCGAGTGATAGTGAGTAAGTCGGGTCGGCGAGCTAATATTTAAATAGTTCTAAACACTCCTTTCTCATAAATGGGCCGTTTAACTTTATCTTATTACCACCTTTATTATTAAGGAATTTAGCAGTAACTTTAATTTCAGGAAATCCATATTTAATGGAATCTTGTAAAGTTGCACCATAAACAATTTTAGAAATATTGGTAATCCAAGCCATATAAAAACACATTGGACACGGTTCACATGTAGCATAAAGTGTATAACCTTCGAGAGTTTTTGTTTTGAGTTTTTTACATGCTTTCAATATTGCTTGGGTTTCAGCATGAAATCTCGCATCTCCTCGAGGTCTTTTACCTGCTTTTGCAATAATTTTATTATTTTTTACCACTACAGCACCGAAATGTAGTCTATGTTTTTTTGCATCTTTAATTGCTTCTTTCATAAAATATTCATCTTTCATAATGTATCTTACTTTTTAGTTTAAATAAAAATTTTCTTTCTGTGAGTTGACACCGATTAAATATAGTTGCTGTTCAACAACTGAGCCGAAGCGAGGAGAGTGTGGCGTGGCCGAGGTAACGAAGTTGCCGAAGAAGTTGAACAAAATTACCTAAACAAATTTTCAATCTTTTCTTTAATTAACTTCTCTCTTTCTCTAATAAATTCTTCAAAGTCTTTAATCCCAAAAGGATTCCTGAGCAATATTTCAACAATTTCTTTAGAAATAAAATGACTATCTAACATTTCATAAACTTTATTCTTGTCGTGTGCATTTTCTAATATTTCTTTGATATATTCATTTGGTAATCTTACTCTAAATACCTTTTTATTAGTTTCATCAGATATTGGAATTCTATTTAAGATGGTATTTACTTTGTTTCCTAACCTCTTACCAATTTTGGAATTTTTAGGGATTATATGATGATCATTGAGAATACTATACTCAGGTAATTCAAAGGTTACAGGATCTCTAGCCCCGTTAATAACCATTAAGTTGAATATAGCATTATAAATTGCTGAACTTTGACTAGTTTCTTTTTTTAAGTCTAAAGCTTTGATATCAGTTATTGCTTGATTTATTATTTCCGGCACAGCTTCATTGTTTTTAAACCATTTTTGCATATCATTAAAATCTTTTGCAGCTTGAGATTCCACAGAACTTGAATAATTTTTAGTAAATATAGATGCCCAGTACCACTTAGATATTTTATCATTTTTATTACTCATATCTTTATAAATAGATTTTTTGCTTTCAACATCAATTGCAGTAAATGCAGGGATTATTGAAGGATACGGGATAAATCTTGGTTTAATTGCTCCAAATTCCCTTGGATTCATAATTTTTGTAATTGCCAATTCCATATTTTTTATTGCTTCTTTCCACAGTTCTATAAATTCTTCCTTTGAGGAAATTAGTATTTTTTCAACAATTTGATTATCTATCTTTATCTTCTTTTTTGATCCTGGAACTAAATAATAAAGATATTTTGGAGAACAATAACCTTGTCTTAATATGGATATTGTTTGTAAGATATAAACTTTCATCTTTTTTTCTTCTAATTTCTTAATTGGAGAAGAAGCATCTATTTTTCTCCATTCTTCTTTTAATTCAATACCTTTCGGTAGAAATGCTGCATTTAGAATATCAAAGATTGATAATTCAACTCCTCGTGTATTTATTCTCGTAAAGATATCGCATACTTTGGACATCTCTAAGTTTTTGTCTAATTCAACAAAACTTATTTCATAGTCTTGAAGAATTTCCTTTAAAATTTTATATAATTCTTCACGTTTTTCTTTAAACCCAGTTTTTCCTTTACTTATCCAGTAATCTCTATACTCATCAATCCATTTAGTCCATAAATAGATATCTTTATCTCCCAGTATTTTAAGTGGAAAGACATGTTTCTCAAATTGTTGCTGTTTATTATTTAATAAGTTATTCACACGTTTACTTTCCCATTCATAAAAAAATGCTTCATCAAATTCTCCGTTAAGTAGTTTATTTATATATACAAAATAAAAGCATTTATTTTTTCTATGTGGAAAAATTTTATCTGGAGAACATAATGCATAATAAATGGCACTTAATCTTTGTTGACCATCAAGAACAAAGAACTCCGGCTTAGTTTCTCCAGAAAACCCATATATACCTTCATATTTTAAACTATTAATATTTTCAGGACTTACCTTCCAAAACAAAAGAGTGCCTATATAGTAGTCTTCAAAGATAGATTTAATTAATTCAAGTATATCTTTGGCTCCCCAATCAAATTCTCTTTGGAAAGTTGGAATCGCAAATTTTCCTTCTCGTATGTCAGATAATATTGCTTGTAAATGTTTCTTTTCAGGTTTTTCTAATCTTTTCATATAATAAACAAATGTTAATAATTATATAAAGTTTTCAATATTTGTTTAAATTAAGTTTTTACATCTAGCCAAAAAAGAATATTGATTATAACCGCTGTTATGCTCTCTGACCGAAGTGAGAGCCTGCAAGGCGTGGTCGGAATAGCGACAGCGAACGGAGAAGTTAAACAAATAATAAAGAATTTAACTATTTATTTCTTAATTGTAGTAACTATATATACTTTATACTATATATGTTGATAAGAAAATGTTTAGCAAAGGGGGGCAATGGAAAATATGAGAAAGAGAAGATGGAAAAAGTTAAGAAAAATAAAAGGTAGTATGTATTTCGAGGAACCGGAGATAATAGCATTTGAATTACTTTATCCTTCTATGAAAGAAAAGCTTGAAAATGGGATAAATGTAATAGAAGTACGACGTTGGTATTCTTCTTCTCCAAGTATAATGGGAGTAATTAATATGAACGGCAAACCTATTGCCCTTTATGAGGAGGATGGTTGGGCCGATGACATAAATTATTCCCATAATGTTACTATTTATGAGTTCTCTCCACATTCCATTCTTCGACATACACTTGTCCATCTAGATCTCCCTGAAGAAGATCCAATGAATTATCTTTCTTACGGACTTAAGAAGGATCTCGAGGAGTTTATGGGTACATATCTTTCATCTAAAGGAAATGCAAAAAAAATAGAAATTGATTATTTCAAAAAACCTTGGACGAAGCATTATTCATATTGGGGTTATGAAAAAGTATCAGAAGATTTGAAGAAATATTTGAAGGAGGACCTCTCAGAAAACTTAGAAAAAATGATCGAAGGGAGTCGAAGCGAGAAAATTTGGGAGGGTAAAAAAAATGCTCATAGCTTTGAAGGTTATTTCAGATATTTTACAGATCACTCTCCTTCATCATCTACTGAGGTCCGTGTGCTAAAAAGGAATATAGAATATGTTAAGAAAGGAAAAGATATTTTCAAAACATTTCATGGAAACTTAAAATTCATTCCAGATAAAATAAAATACGATGCTTATCAAACCGTTAGTCAGGTATTTGATGTTTTAAAGGCATATACATTCTTTCATGAAAAAACAGATGTACCAGTCACAATCAGATGTAAAGATGAAAAAAGAGTATATGATATTATCCTTAGTGCTGAGATTTTAGATTGGAAACTGACATTTGATAGAGGATATAAAGGTTCTTATACGAGAAAAGTTAGCAAGGATGAAACAAAAGATGAATTTGTGAAAGAGCTTTTAGAAGGAGAGTCTTTTTATGAATTTAATTTCCCAGAGATGTGAAAAATG
>Ga0190359_1001148_pt1 | contig 17134 bp, 16 predicted proteins | sample 48721823_MG_FD_161269 | JGI IMG/M metagenome (GOLD analysis project Ga0190359, IMG submission 161269) | Hydrothermal vent microbial mat bacterial communities from Southern Trench, Guaymas Basin, Mexico - 4872-18-2-3_MG | ecosystem: Environmental > Aquatic > Marine > Hydrothermal vents >... | reverse complement strand
AGTTATGATAACAGTGAATAAAATAATACCCTGTTCTTCCGTCACATTCCTCCCTGGTAACATGAAATCGAAATAAACTGTTGAAAGGATGCAAAATGGGTAAACAACTACCTCTTGTAAAAGGTACTGTTTTCAAATTCATACGAATTACAGATTATTTGTCGTTCTGGTATAAAACGAATACCAGACTTCATGCGGATTTCAATTATCGCACTCTGGCAAAACTGTGCGGCTGCCAGTCAACGAGCGAGCTCTTCCGTATCTTCAGCAAAAGAAAACTGCCCTCCTATAAAATGGTTCAGCGGTTAATAAAGGTAATGGGTTTGAATATCGATGAAGCCAACTACTTTATTCTCCTTGCTCACCTTTCCAATTCGCGGATGAGGAAAAAGGATAGAGAAGCATATTTGAAACGATATAAATCTCTCATGAGAAAAGCGAAATCCATCAAAAAGAATAGACGTGCTTCCCGATGAGAAGCATACTGTTTTCTCCATACCCACAGCTTGTTTCTATAAAAATCGGGTTTCATGAACAAACCCACGAGGTTTTATACACTTTTTTCTTGTATATTACGTTATTTCTTGCTATACTAAAATTCACCGTTTTATTTATTTCATCCTTACCAATCATGAGGGTTTTATGAACATTATTTATGAATTCTTTTTTGAAAACAACCGGACTGAAGTATTTGAACTGAAATTTAATGAATTGGATTTAAGTCTTGAGCCGCTCCTTATAGAAACCGAGCAACCCTGGACCCGACTGGAAACCAAACAATGTTCAATGTGCACACTGAAACCGTCAGAGCATCCTCACTGTCCGGTTGCCCGCAATCTCTCGTTACTGTTATTGAAATTCAAGGATGATAAATCATATGATAAGGCAACCACCCGGGTAACCGCAAAGGGGCGTATAACCGAAAAGCACACCACCCTGGCAGAGGGTGTCAGTCCGCTCATGGGGCTGATTATGGCGACCAGCGGCTGCCCGGTACTCGATAAATTCAAACCCATGGCATTCATCCATCTTCCCTTCGCCAATGAAAATGAGACCATTTTCCGGGCAGTCGGTATGTACCTTACCGCGCAATATTTCAAGCTGCATAACAATCAGGAGCCCGATTGGGAACTGAAGCATTTCAAAGATATGTACGGACAGATCAACCAGCTGAATATGGACTTCTCCGAACGGATACGTGAAATCAAAGGGAAGGATACGAATATTAACGCGTTAATACTGCTGGATCTCTTTGCCCAGGTCGGGACTTTTTCATTTAATGAAGACTGGATGAAGGAGTTGGAGCCGTTATTTGGGGCGTATTTGAAAGAATAACGACAGCATACTCTTAGCTATTATAATTTCTAAACCCACTTCCGCGGATCCACCTTAAAATAATCCTGCATTTTCTTAAAAAGCAAAGGATGTTTTCTGTATAATTGATAGGGTTTCTCAAAGAAGGTCTCCGTAGCAACAGCGAAGAATTCTGCGGTATTTGTTGAACCGTATGAATCCATCACATCTTTTCTGCCTTTTGTAATGCGTTTGGCGAAGGCGGTATACTCTTTTCCCACATTGGTAATCCAGGGGGTCAGTTGTGATCGCTCACGCATCACCGGCATACCGTCGGTTGAGCCGTCCTCCTGATCAAGCTGATGGGCGAATTCATGGAAAACGACATTATTGCCGTCCTTCCGGTTTCCTGCCCCGCGGGTAACATGCCTCCAGGCAAGTATGACTGTTCCTGAATCATACGACTGTCCTGCCACCGGTATTTCATTGGGCTCAGTGTGCATACCTGCAATCGATGCGTTTTTTGCCACATACGTGTCGGGATATATCAGAATCGTTTTCAGTTTGTTATAAAATGAATTAGGACGGTTCAGCAGCAATATGCACGCCTGCGCCGCAACAGATACCTTTACCGTTTCGGTAATTTCAAATCCTTTACACCCTTCAAATGATATTTCTTCGATGAATACCTGTACTTTTCTATAAAGATCCTTTTTTAATGACTCCGGTAGTTTTTTTGTTAACGGCCCACTTTTTTCAATAATTGTTTTCCATTTATCCGGAAAGGGACGGGACATTATCTCAGTTCGGCGCTGTGATCGTGCCTTGTCAACATTCAGAATATACCAGACAATACCGGTGAGAATAATAAGGATACTCAATACTGCTGTCATGAACTACTACCTTCATCTATGATGAAATTACATACCTCGTTAAAAGGTCAGATGCTTTTTCACAACTTCCGGCCGCAGTGTTTACAGTATACCGCATCGTCTTCATGATCATCTGCAGAACAATGTGCGCAGGAGCGAATCGCAGAATATTTTTTCATCCGTTCGGTCACGGCAATTGAGACAAACCCGGTGGGCACCACAATGAGACTGTACCCCAGTATCATAATTACTGCAGCGAGGAACTGGCCGAATTCTGTGTGGGGTGAAATATCCCCATAGCCGACCGTAGTAAGTGTCACTATCGCCCAGTAAACACTGCGTGGTATACTGGTAAACCCGGCATCTGCCCCTTCAATGATATACATAAGTGCCCCCATCACTACCACAACGGTCAGCACCGCCAGTAAAAACACCAGAATTCTTCTTCTGCTCGCTTTCAATGCTGCTATAAGCTCATTCGCTTCTTTAATATAGGGGGCCAGTTTAAAAACCCTGAATATTCGCAACACCCGGAGAATCTTTATTGTTAAAAACAGGTGACTCCCCGTTACAATCAAAGTTATATAGGTGGGAAGAATGGCAAGCAGATCAACGAGGCCGAAAAAACTGACTACATATTTAATTTTGTTTTTAACGGCATATATCCGAAGAATATATTCTACGGTAAAGGCAACGGTAAAAATCCACTCCATTACCCGTAACAAAGTGCCGAACCGGGCCTCAATCGGTGCAACACTCTCCAGCATCACCACGACAACACTGAAAAGGACGCTGATAATCAATACAACATCAAATGCTTTGCCTGCACAAGTATCCGCTTCAAAAATGATCTGTCGTAATCGCTCTCTGGTTATCATAGCATGTAATCCGGATACTGAAAGGCATCTCTCATTCGTGATAAAAAGGCGGAACAATTCTTTTACGTAACTATGAGGTAACTATGAGAATTAGTAAAATAAACTATCGGAAACGATAATACAGGGAGAAACTTTCTGATTTATCCTTTTATTGCTGTTACCATCTGGGATTGGAACATAATCATAGGTGACGAAATTATTTCGAATATCGAATTATTTTGCTTCCCGCCACCACTTTTCCCCACCATTTATTATATTATACCGCTATAAAACCGACGTTTTTCATTACTTTATACCTGAATTTCGAATATATACAAAATATAAGGAGTACATCAGATGTCCAGGAATTTAGCACCGAAAGGAAAAATAGTCCGTCGTTTAGGGATTAACATTTTCGGTAATCCAAAATTTGATCGTCTACTTGAACGAAGACCGACACCGCCTGGAGAAACAAAAAAGCGCCGTCCACGCTTGAGTGAATACGGTAAACAACTTATGGAAAAACAGAAGATACGCTTTTCTTACGGCCTGACTGAGCGTCAATTCAGAATCGTTTTTGCCAATGCGAAAAAGATGAAGGGTGTTACCGGCGACAACATGCTGACCCTGCTGGAGCGCCGGCTGGATAATGTCATCTACCGTCTTGGTATGGCCGCCACGCGGACTCAGGCACGACAGATTGTCAATCACGGTCATATCCGGATAAACGATCGGAAGGTCACTATCCCGTCGTATATTGTCAGAGAAAACGACAGTATTACCGTCAAAGAAAAGGACACGAGTAAAAAGCTGGTACAGGAGCTCATCTCCAGCAATATCAACAGGGAAATACCGGAGTGGCTGTCGCTGTCAAAAGTTGACATGAAAGGAACCGTCAACCGGCTTCCCGAGAAGGCAGACATCCCGACCGTGGGTGATGAACAACTGGTTGTTGAGTTTTACTCGAAGTAAAAAGCTTTCTCCCGCGTAAGGCGGAGTCGAAATGATAAAGCAGGGAATTTTCGGATAAGCACACGGGATTTTTTTGTCATTTTAGTTCAGTGGAAGTACTTAAGCACTTGAGTTACTTTCTTTTTCCTCTGCACTTTTATTCTTTCCATCCTGATCGAGAGTACAGGCGCCTTTCTTCTTATCCAGTACCCTAATCTCTTTATCACCGATATGTATAAAACAGGAGGGATGAATGCCACCGGTTATCTGAATCCGTGCGTGAGGATTGGTCTTCATCCGCGGCAGGAGTTCTTCGCGCTCTTTCTGCAGGCCATCTTCTTCCTCATTGAGCATTTTAATATGTTTTGATCGGGCAGCGCCCAAGCGTTTGATTTTTTCCTGCTCACTTACGTCAAGATGCTCAAAATCGCTGTCCTTGTAAGTCGTATCTTTGGAGATACTTTTCGCCAGCAGTGCCTTTTCGTTTTTTATTCGCTCCAGTTCACTGTCAATCTTTTTAACACGTTCTATCGCCTCGATCGATTTACCCGCATAGAGATAATTGGTGGATGAACTGTCCTCGATACCGACCACATGAGCATAAATACCCGATATGGCCTCTATCTTACAGCCGATAATCTTTGCCGATGTTGAGGCGAACTTGCCGTCACAATGGACCACAGTATCCATTATCTGTTCTTTAACGGATACATTACCTCCCGCCACGATAAAGCTGTTAATAGCGCGACGTGCAGTAACATGACGGCCGGCAATCACTTTTCCCGACTTTTTCTTTCCGCACTTAATCACACCTTTTACGGTCACATCATTGGCCGCTTCAACAACCGCTTCCGGCTCGATATCACCACCGACCAAGACGTCGCCGCCCGCTTTTACCGTAAATCCGCTTTTTACCGTTCCCTTGATAATGACATTACCGACAAAATCAATATTTCCTTTTGTATAATCCAGATCGCCGACCAGAATAAAATCCTCATTCACCTGGATTTCTTTAAAAACCAGCCGGGCGTGCCCGTCAATATCCGCGGTGTAGGTATACGTATTCCCCTTCACCGACATGGTCACGTTTACACCGGCAGTCGGTACTTTAACCGTCTTAACCTCCCGCGGTGCATTCACCTTACCGTCAACACGCATGCCCGGTTTGCCCGGAATCTCTTTTGTCACCATTGCAAGTACCTGTCCGGCTTTTACATTATTGATGAGACCGCGCTCTTTGAAATCTATTTTATTTTCATCAATCTTGCCTGCTTCGAGCTTGATACGAAATCTATAATCCTCACAGCCGTCCTTCCCTTCTTCAAGAGGGGCACCTTTTGCAACAGTGATCACCTTTTTATCGGGACCGTTTTTCACCGCCTCTATTACTTCCTCTACCTTTTCGTCCTGTATCCCGTAAGTTATGTTATTCCCGGAAAGAAACTGCCGTATGGTGTCATTCCCGAATACCGCATCGGGATCATGCCTGAGAACAGTTACCTCTGCGGTATAGGCATCAGACGAAATAGAGGGTCGGATAAAGGTATCCAGCGACCGGGTATCCATCGCATTCGTAAACTGATCGCCACTATCGATGTTTTCCATTATCTAAAACCCCCGGGAGATATCTTTCCGCAATACTTCATGAGTTACATCTTTTATAATCCCTACTTTTTTAGTCGTTGCCAGATTTATCTGTTCGGTTGTATCCAGTTCAAAGAGATGACCGTTCTGTAACTTACAAATTGTCTGTACCACCGGCTGTTTGAAATTGGTACCATTCGTAGCAACAATTCTCCCGACAACATTGCCTGTGAGCAGAACCAGACTACCAATGGGGAACAATGAGAGTCCAATTAGCAGCCCTTTTATCGAAACCATATCAAGGAGCCGCAATTTACCCATCTTAATAACAGCAGACATGGCCCGAATCGGTGAGCCGTCACCGGCCAATCTATCAAATGTATCAGCGACAGCAATTATTTTAGCGAAATCATGTATAGCGTCACCGTTACAGTGTAAAATTCTCCCGCTGCCGTCTATTTTTTCATGATGCTGATAAATACAATAAGCCGTTGACAGAGGAATGGTATTGATATTCTTCAGCAATGCCAGGCCGATAAGTGAGTGTTGATCATAGCGCTGCTGTTCCGACGAATCCAGTTTTTCTTTTATAATGAGTGCTTTGGACGTTGAAACATGGCCGATATCATGTAACAATGCCCCCACGGCGATCTCAAGAATCTGTACCGGGTTATAGCCAAGCACCGATGCCAGACAAATTGACAGGAGACAAACATTCAAGCTGTGCGTTACCATATAAGTGTCTGCCTCACGGGGAACCCGTCGGTTGGTAAGGTTGCAATGAAAAAAACTGTCTTCTGCAAAGGATGCAATAATATCTTTTGCCAGTGAATCGACGGTTTCGAATGAAACCGCCTGATTCGTTTTGAAGTTGAAGAACAGTTCCTGCTCTTTAGCAATCCATGACCGGTATCTCTCAATAAACTGTTTCTTAACTCCCTTTTCCCTTTGAGAGGTAATCTGTCTGATCATTTCCCGGAATGAGGGTTTCAGCGGCGGTCGTCGGACAATGGCTTTATTCATCATACCCCGTTTCAGATTCCTGACCGATACATCAGTCGCCGTATTCGCGCACATGAACTTGCTCAGAATGGCTAACTTTGAAAACTTTCGGCCCTTCTCTTTCGCCGCCTCCAGCTCCTGCTGCTCCTTCTCACGAAGCGCCCGCTCCTTCGGATGTTCCAGGCGCTGGATAGTACCGACACTTTTATACACGTCACTTTCCAGTAGAGTAATATATTTTTCATACTGAAAACCCATTAATTCCTGTTCATCTTTTTGATAATAAAGCTCGTTCACCCCTTTTGTTCTCAAAGCAGTTAACACTTCCTCTTTGATAGGCCTTCCCTGTTCAAGCACTACTTTATTATCTTTATCCACCAGCGAAACGGGACACTCCTCTCCGACAGGGATATCCTCGATTTGAATAGACTTCCTCTGCATCTCCTGTTTGAATGATTCCGGATCTTCACCGGCATCAAGGGCTATTACGGAATCAATACCACACTCCTCCATAATGGTGAGATGCGAAAGATTGAGAACCTCACCGGGGCGGTGCAGGATTTCACCACTAGAATGGCAGATATTCGTATCGAGTGATTTATCAACAACTAAATCCTGTAAATCAATTTTTTTCATGCATTCTTTTCCGTTTGAATACATAACAGCAGTTTCGATTCCGATAAAATTAATTATAAAATCAATCGTTTGTAAAATCAATATATTCACTACTTTTAGGATAATTTTATTTTGAAAAACAGGCTGGGTTAAATTATGCGGTATAGTGCAAGTATAACTATTTCAGTAAGGCTTTATTGTAAAGGTTTCTCGCATAAAAAGAAGGGCTCGCTACTTCAGGCGAGCCCTTCCTCATTATACTTTTATTGGATAATATAGTAAAATATTATCCTTCCACAATAGCATCCGAAGGACAGGTTTCGGCACAGGCGCCACAATCAGTGCATTTCTCAGGATCGATCTTGTAAATCGGATCGCCTTCACTGATTGCTTCAACCGGACATTCCGGTACACAGCTTCCACATGCAATACATTCATCAGTAATCTTATAAGCCATTCACGTTCTCCTTTTTTTATGTTGAAAGTTTTTATCAGGATCGGTTAAAAAGTATAAAAATAATACAAAAAACTGGGTTTAAAGTCAAGCGATATTTGCTGAAAATATCAGGCAGTTATATTACTCTCTGATCATGCGAATTATTGTTTACCCGAAGCATCACTGATTAGTCATCTTGGCCCTCCTGCTGAAGCGGGGAAGCAGGAGTTATCCGACGACTTTCTCCCCGTTTTCGAACATACATTAATTATGGTGTTTGAACGGTATGATACCCGGAGAGCTATACCGGTGAAAATTAGGTTTTACGGTTTCAGGTGTTCCAGGAATCCGGCAACGGCATCTGCAGGTTTTTCGCCCTTTTCAACCGCTCCTGTTACCTGCCGCAGGAGCTCACTGCCGATTATGGCGCAATCGGCATGGCCGGTAAGGGCATCTATCTGTTTCTGCTCCCTTATACCAAAACCGGCCGCGACAAACCTGCCGGTCTGTTCCTTAATCCTGTGCAGATAAGCAACCGTTTCCCTGTCCAGCTCAGTTTTGCGGCCGGTAACCCCCATTCGCAGCACAGCATACACGAACGGTGAAACACTGTGTCGGGTTATAGACACCATACGATCGCCGGTTGTTGTGGGGGCAATTAACGGTACAAAGGCAAGGTGGTGCTTGGTGCATAACGCCGCTATTGCGGGTTCAGGCTCATCCATGGGGCAGTCTGGGACAATAAAGCCGTCAACGCCGATTTCAGCGGCGTGCTCGATAATTGCGTTAATACCGTAAGCATAAAGAGGATTTATGTAGCTCATAATCAACAGCGGCACATCAACCTTTTTACGGACTTTTTCAATCATGGTAAGGACAGTATCGGTGGTAACACCTCTTTGTAAAGCTGCATGATTCGCCTGAACAATAACCGGTCCGTCGGCCGTGGGATCACTGAACGGCAACTGTATTTCAATCAGATCGACCCCATTCTCAGCCATGGTACCAATCAGCGCCTCACAGGTATCAACCGCCGGGTACCCACCGACAACATGGGTCATGATTTTAATTGTTTTTTCTGCCGCGAATACAGCAGCGATGCGCTCAATTCCCGTCATTGGTTCCCTCCGTATGCAATCGATTCAGTTCACTCTGTAAAAAGGCCATCCAGTCGTTACGGTCAAAGAACGGTGCGGTGATAAACAGATCCTTGTCACCCCGTCCCGAGATATTAACCACGACAACCGTATCGGCAGGCAGTTCCGGTACCCGTTTAAAGGCCTCCACCAGCGCATGGGCCGATTCGAGCGCCGGAAGAATACCTTCCTGCGCGGCAGTAAGCTTCACCGCATCAAGCACTTCGTCATCAGTTGCATGTGTAAAAGTTACCCGTCCCTGTTCCGCCAGATCCGCAAGCTGCGGGCCGATACCGGCATAATCCAGTCCGGCACTGATTGAATGGGTGGCTAATAACGAGCCGTTGTCATCCTGCAGGAAAAAGGATTTATAGGCCTGGACTATACCGACCCGTCCAAGACCACCCAGCCGAACCGCATGCTTTCCTGATTCTATACCCAGTCCGCCTGCCTCAACCCCTATAAGCTCAACCGGTTCACAGAGGAACGGATAAAACATACCGATAGCATTTGAACCGCCACCGACACAGGCAATGAGTATGTCAGGCAGCCGGTGCATACATTCCTGCATCTGCGCCTTCAGCTCTCTGCCGATAACACACTGGAAGTCCCGCACCATGGCCGGATAGGGATGGGGGCCCAGTGCCGAGCCGAGAAGGTAGTGAGTATCGTGTACCCGCTCGGTCCAGTTCTTCAAAGCGGCATTTACCGCATCGGTCAAGGTCCGTGTACCTTCGGTTACGGGCGTCACCGTTGCGCCGAACAGCCGCATGCCGAGCACATTGGGATGCTGCCGGGCCATATCGATCTCACCCATGAACACCTCGCATTCCAGCCCCATCTTTGCCGCCGCCGCTGCGGTTGCCAGGCCATGCTGCCCGGCTCCGGTTTCAGCAATGACCCGTTTCTTCCCCATCTTTTGGGCAAGCAGCGCCTGACCAATCGCATTATTAATCTTATGAGCGCCGGTATGGGCGTTTCCCTCCATTTTGAAATAAAGTTGCGCCCCTTTAAAATGATTTGTCAGATTCTCGGCAAAATAGAGCGATGTCGGCCTGCCGATATAATCCCGATGCAGGCCTGCAAGCTCTTCCCAGAATTTCGTATCATTCTGTATTCCTGTATACGCAGCTTCCAGCTCCTCAAATGCCGGAAACAATACTTCAGGAATGTACCGCCCGCCATAGTTACCAAAATATCTTTCACTGGTTGTCATGGTTATTCCTTAATCGTTTTCGTATCTTTTTATCTCCCCTAACAATCGTTCCATTTTCTCGACCGATTTTTTCCCCGGCGTCTCTTCAACACCACTGCCTACATCAATCCCGTCCGGTTGAACAGCGTTGAGTACTGTATAGACATTTTCCGGTGTGATGCCGCCGGCAAGAAAAAACTCTTTTCCGGCTTCCTTGACTCTTTTTTTTGCGTACCGTGCAACATCGACGGTGATCTTTTTTCCGGTACCACCGTATAAACCGGCAACCATGGCATCGACCAGCAAGCGTGAGCAGTGCCACTGTTCTTTGACAACAACCGTATCGACATCCTCCTTCGAGCTGATTCGTAACGCTTTATACCAGTTGAACGGATAGCGGTCCGCGTCAGTACTTTTTTCATCCCCGTGAAGCTGCACGGTGTCCAGACCGGTTTGACGGAGAACCCGCTCGATTGTTTCCTGCTTTTCATTGACAAAAACCCCGACGGTTATTACCCGGTCTCTCAATCCCTTCGCCGAGAGCGCACGGAGAATACCGGCCACCGTCTCGGGCGCTACCTTCCGCGGCGATTGGGCGAATATAAAACCAATAACGTCGGCACCAAGGGATACCGCCAACGCGGTATCCTCGTAATTTGTCAACCCGCATATTTTAACCCGTATCGCCATCTGCACCGGTTCCCTATCCGAGCGCCTCGATAAATTCGCGAACCGTGCGCACCCGCTCCCACGCAGTAATAAAATACTCTCCCACGAGAAAACCCCGGAAACCCGCATCCACCATGTTCCTGCCGTCCTGCTGGCTCATCATCCCGGACTCGGCCACTGCAATACGATCGGCGGGTACCCGACGACATAACTCCTTTGACCGATCCAGATCAATACTGAAATCCTTCAGATTCCGGGCATTGATACCAATGCCGGTCGCCGGAACGTTTAGTGCTTTCGCCAGCTCATCCCCATCGTGTACCTCCAGCAGAACCGCAAGATCATATTCTGCCGCATGTACCGCCAGTTCATGCAGCTGTGTTTCGGAAAGTATTGCCGCAATCAGGAGAATTGCATCTGCACCCATAGCCCAGCTTTCTGTGATCTGATACGGATCAAAGATAAAATCCTTGCGCAGTACCGGCAGCGAAATCGCCCGACGCACATCAGTCAGGTGGGATTCATCACCGTAGAAATAATCGGGTTCGGTCAACACCGATACGGCATGAGTACCGCCGCGCTCATAGTCGCGCGCAATCAATGTGGGATTATACTCATTGGTAAACACCCCTTTTGACGGAGAGCCTCTTTTACATTCGGCTATAACAGTAAAACCGTCGGTATTAAAAAACGGACGCGGCGGATCCACCTGCCGCACCAGATTACTCTCGGCGACCTCATCTTTCTTTTTCTTTAAACGCTCTTTTCGCGTTTCTACTATTTTGTCAAGTATTGTCATCTTTCTTCCATTCAATACCCTACACCATCATTCATGATTTCCACCCACCCTCCGGATTTTCCACACGGTTCTCCCCTGCGAATCAAAAAGGCTGCCCGGCAACAGGCAACGATTACAGCGTTTTACCGTACGCCACCAGTCTCTCCAGAACCTCCTTCGCCTTTCCGGAATCAATCGATTCCTGCGCTTTGGCAACCGCCTCTTTAAAATCGGTCGCCATTCCTGCTACAAGAATTGCGGCAGCCGCATTGAGAACCACGATATCCCGTTTCGGTCCCTTCTCGCCGGCAATGATACTGCGGGTACTGTCTGCATTCTCCGCGGCATCACCACCCTTCAGATCCTCAGGTTTACAATAGTTAAATCCGAATTCACGAGGATCCAGCCGATAGGTGCGTACCCACTTATCCTTCAGCTCTGTTACCTTTGTGGGCCCGGTAAGGGTAATCTCATCAGTGCCGTCATTGCCATGAACCACGAGAGCCCGCTCCACACCGAGATTGTTGAGTACTTCAGCAACCAGTTCGGTAATCTCCGGTGCAAATACGCCCATGACCTGTGACTTGACTTTCGCGGGATTGAGCATGGGTCCCATCATGTTGAACACGGTGCGGAAAGCCAGTTCCCGACGCGGCCCCATGATGTTTTTAAACGCCGGATGATAACCGGGAGCAAAAAGGAAACACATACCGACTTCCTCCAGCGCTTTACCGGCCTGCTCCGGATTCATATCTATCTTCACCCCCAGTGCTTCAAGTACATCGGCAGAACCGGATTTCGAGGTTATTGACCGGTTACCATGCTTGGCGACTTTTACGCCGGCACCGCAGGCAACAAACGCTGCAGCCGTCGATATGTTAAAGGTACCTGAACCGTCTCCTCCGGTACCACAGGTGTCGGTAAACACCATATCCTCAGATGCCGGCACCGAAGTGGCCTTTTCATACAACACTTTCGCAAAGCCGGTCAACTCTTCAACAGTAGCCCCCTTCATGGTAAGCGCCGTTAAAAAGGAACCTATCTGCGCCTGGGTAATTGTCCCGTCAGTAATCTGCTCCATGACACTGCCGGCTTCGATTTCGGTCAGACCCTCCCCTGCAACAAGGCGCTTTAAAAGATCCTTTACCGGTGCAACATCCCTGGTACCGCTGATAAAATTCGACAACATTTTCATTCCCTCCTCTGTGCCGATTGATTCCGGATGAAACTGCACACCTTCAATGGGCAGTCTTTTATGCCGTATCCCCATAACCTCACCATCGCTGCCTGTCGCACTGATCACAAAATCGTCAGGTACACTCGCTTTCTCAACAGCCAGAGAGTGATAGCGAATCACCCGCAGCGGATTGGGCAAACCGGAAAAAATGGTTTTCCCGTCATGGGTAACCATATCACTCTTGCCGTGCATGATAGCCTGTGCCTGAATGATATTCCCGCCGAACACCTCACCGATTGACTGATGTCCCAGACACACTCCCAGTATCGGCTTCCGTCCGGCAAAGGCTTTTATCATTTCCATTGAGCAGCCGGCATCTCTGGGCCTGCCCGGTCCCGGCGAAATAACCAGGTAATCGAAATCCAGTTTCTCAGCCTGCGTAACGGTTATCTCATCGTTGCGATAAACGGTAACCTCCTCACCAAGCTGCATAAAGTACTGCACCAGGTTGTAGGTAAATGAATCATAATTATCGATCATCAAAACCATTATTTTTTCCTCCTGCTGAAAGTGCAGTAAACAGTGCTTTTGCCTTATTCAACGTCTCATCATATTCCCGCTCCGGTACCGAGTCATAAACAATTCCCGCGCCTGCCTGCAGATATACCTTTTTATCGGCAATAACCATGGAACGGATTGTGATACAGGAATCAAAGGTACCGGTATAACTGAGATAGCCTATCAATCCGGCATAGGGGCCGCGCTCCACCGGCTCAAGCTCTTCAATAATCTCCATGGCACGTACTTTCGGCGCCCCCGAGACCGTACCGGCGGGAAAGGTCGCCTTAATCACATCAAAAACGTCCATGGACCCGGCAAGTTCCGCAACCACTTCGGAAACAATATGCATGACATGGGAATACATCTCAACTTCCATCATCCTGCTGGGATAGACGCTGCCCGGTCTGGCAATTCTGCCGAGATCGTTTCGCGCAAGGTCAACGAGCATAATATGCTCGGCAAGCTCCTTCTCATCCGACAAGAGCTCCTCTTTCAATGCCGCATCCTCATTCGTGGTTGTACCGCGGGGCCGGGTACCGGCAATGGGTCTGAGCAGCGCCCTGCCCTCCTCCACCTTGACCATAACTTCCGGTGATGCCCCCAGAATAGCAAAATCACCGAAGTTGAGATAAAACATATATGGCGACGGATTTATGGAACGCAGCGCCCGGAAAATGAGAAACGGATCCCCGTTATAGTCGGCAGCCATACGCTGAGAAAGTACAACCTGTATTGCTTCACCACGGGTTATCATATCCTTGATCCGGGTGACATCCTCCATGAACTTCTCTTTGGAATAACTGCTGCTGAGTACACCGGGCCCGGGTACCTTCAGCGGCGGTATTGACACTGATGAAGCATCCTGCAGCTTTCCGGCAATACGCTCCAGACCGGCAAGCGCCTCCTCATAATCCTTTTCCAGATTATCACCGGTACGAACATTGCACACGATTTTGAGCGTATGCATGAGATTATCAAAAATCAGGTTGTACCGCGTGATCATAAAAAGACTTTCGGGAAGATCCAGTCTCGGTTTGGCCTCATCCCGTGGTATCTTCTCCCATTTACGGATATACTCATAGCCGATATACCCGACTGCACCGCCGGGAAAGGGCGACAGATCACCTTCACCAATGAAGGGACGGGCTTTCAGAATATCACCAACTTCCCTGAGCGGGTCTTTACGGGTGAATCGTTTCTCCGTGCCCGCCTCATGCAGAATACACTCCTGGCCCCGAATCTCGAGGCGGACCACCGGTTCTACTCCCAGGAAGGAATACCGGCCGATAACGGTTCCCTTTTCTACGGATTCGAGCAGGTAGGATGCACCGGTTGCATAAAAGGCATCAACCGGTGTTATGACATCGGAAGGCATCTCCTTTACCACGGCAACCACCCGGTTGCTTTGTGCCTGTGCTAAAAAATCTGTTCGTGTGGGTCTGATCACAGCTCCTCCTTATCTGCTCATTATACGCAGTAACTAATAAAGTCATTCCCGCGCACACGGGATGCCAGTAAAATTTTATAAAACCGTTTTTACACTCTCACTAAAAAAGAATGTTTCTATTTATAGAAACAGTAAGTATATAAAAATGCCGGAGAAAAGTCAATAGTAAGTCGCGTAATTGTTTGTATTGTGCTGAAAAACTACGACAGTGAATACAGCCGCGTCCTGCCCGGTTTTAAAAAATAATTCCCTCTTCAACAACGCAGATTTATTCTTCCGGATTGGTGACAGTACGGCGGGAACCCGGTCATACAATAATCCCGGATTTGACGAAAGCAGTCCTCATCGACGGGTCCGGCTTTATCAATCTGCATGGCATCACCGAAGTAAATGAAGGTCCTGTTAATTCATCTACGAACCTCACATCCTGCATCTTCCCCTCTCAAACAAGAAAAAGGAAGGGGGGAAGGTATATGGAAAGTTATATTTTTCTTATGTATTCTCCCGCTCCGTGGTGGAGAGAGAGCCGATTTAGCGGTAGCAAATGCTCTCACCTGGGGTGAAGGGTGCGTTATATATTAAGGATTCATATTCAATACACCAATGAAAGGTTCATCATGATTGAAACAATCTCCACGGAGCGGGCGCCAGCCGCTATCGGTCCCTACTCACAGGCGGTCAAGTCGGGTAACCTGGTTTTCTGCTCGGGGCAGCTCGGGCTCAATCCCACCACTAAAACGATGGCTGAAGGTATTGAGCAGCAGACTCTGCAGGTATTTAACAATCTCAGGGCGGTGCTTGCCGCGGCCGGGTGCAGCCTGTCGCATGTTGTAAAGACCACCATCTTTCTGAATGACATGGTCGATTTCCCGGTTGTTAACAAACTCTATGCGGATCAGTTCGGAAAACACAAGCCGGCACGTGCCACCGTGCAGGTGGCCCATCTGCCGATGGACGGATTAATCGAGATTGAGTGTCTCGCTGTGTGTGAATAATTTATTTTTATGACACCACTGCCGCCGTTACCGGCTTGAACGGAGGTGGTGTCGTTTGTGAAATAATGTGTGCCGGAAAACCTTGTGAAACTGTCACTCCTGCATGCTCCCGGCGGGAGCTTGCAATCAAAAACATTTAAAAAGCCGGTGCATTCACTACCGTTCCCTGAACCCGGCTTAAAAACATGCCGGAATGACCTTAAAGAGGTAGTTTTCGAACAGAAACCAGACAGCCGGAAGGTTTCTGCCCGGTGTGGTGCATAAATCAGAATATCTATTATCAACACTTATTCATCGGAGGAATAATTCTATGAAACACAAGAAGTTAGTCTGTTTCTGCTGTTGTCTGGTGACTTGTCTCAGTGTATCTTCTGCAAAGGAATGGGCGACCGGTATCGGAAGCTGTTACAAGCAGCACAGCAAGACCATCAGTTTAGGTATGAGTCTTCTCCATTTCGGATTCTTCGCGGCCTTTGATTACGGTGTGCACGATGCCATTTCCGTTGGTATTGCCTCCGGGTATAATGGTTACGGTCACAGCAGGTACTGGCGTTACCATTTCGTTCCCATTGGCGGACGTGCTGCATTTCATCCGTTTAACCTGAGTGTACTTGCCGATAAAATAAAGGTTCGTGATAAGCTCGACGTATATGTCGGGTTTGCCATGGGCGGGCGTGTCGGATGGGCAACCTGGGAATACAACGGTGACGAACTTGATGAACCAAAAGTCGGCGGATTCTTTTTCAGAGAATATATCGGTATCCGGTTCTTTCCGACGAACAACTTCTATATCATGTGTGACGAAGGGTCCGGACTCGGTGTCTTTAATCTGGGCGTAGGATTTGCTTTCTAACAGAAAACAGATTTCTGATTTATAGAATGATACAGATGGTGAATTGTGGATGGTGGTAAAAGAAAAGAGGTTTAAAGCTTAAAACTCACGGTTACTGGGAGACTTTTCACCTTTCACACTTCACCTATAAATATGCATTTTTCAATTTGCATTTTGCACTATCCATTACTCTTTCCTTTGTATTCCTGGCGATCTTGGCGAGAATCATCTTTTTATTATCCTCCCGGCAACGAACTATTTTGATTTCCGGAAAAGGTTTTGCCGTTTTTTCTCTCCCGGTGGTGGTATAATTATGATGGTGAAGTGTACCCTGTAACCACAGAATACCCACTATATAACCCGGGATTCCTCCATGAAATTGCACCACCGATGGACTTTTGTCCTCGTTTTTGGAGCATCAAAACGCGACTATATAATACGCATACCCCAATTCGTACTGGTCCTCATGTACTTACTGGTATTGTTAAGCTGCGTCAGTCTGATCAACATAATACGTCTCGGTATAAGCTACAGCTATTCCAACTTGTTTATCAGCAAGCAGTTAAATATTAACAGCGAGGCAGCCCTCAAACTTCGTTTCCTGCAGAAGCTTGTGGATCAGCAGAGCAGAGAGATCAAGTCACTTACCGCATTTGAGGATCATGTACGCTTTAAATATGGCATGAATCCCATCAGCGGAGATGTGCGGAAAGCGGGTATCGGCGGGAGGCCCG
>Ga0190359_1001147_pt1 | contig 17160 bp, 6 predicted proteins | sample 48721823_MG_FD_161269 | JGI IMG/M metagenome (GOLD analysis project Ga0190359, IMG submission 161269) | Hydrothermal vent microbial mat bacterial communities from Southern Trench, Guaymas Basin, Mexico - 4872-18-2-3_MG | ecosystem: Environmental > Aquatic > Marine > Hydrothermal vents > Microbial... | reverse complement strand
TTACGACTGGAACTTCAACGGCTCGCCGCAGGGAATTGACGGCACATGGCCGATGCAGGCCGGGGGACGGGACCCGCGCACCGTGTTCGTTACTCCCTCCAGCGACACAATAAGGCTGACGGTCTATGACCTTTACAGCCCCGCTGCGATTGGGGCATGGCCCGGTTTGCCGGTCATTCCGCCCAGCACGGCGCTGCCGCCGGGCATCATTGTGGCAAACCAGGTGCAGCCGCCATTCCCCGCGATGCCTTATCCGCCTGAGGGAGTGGACACAGACGTTGTCCAGGTTGACCTTATCGGCACTATGCCCAACGTCGTCGCGGAGGTTGCGTGCGACCCGCCTTCGATGGAAGAGGACAGCTCGACCCTTCTGCATCTGGGTATGTACGGCGGGGTCAGCCCGTACAGTGTCGCCGTACAGGTGTTTGACAGCCTTGGCGGCCTCGTTCAGAGCTACAACTACGGGAACTACGAGAGCAACACGCTCACGATTGAAACAGACGCGTTCCCCATTCAGGATACGTATAACGTCGTATTCACGGTCACAGATTCAACCACTCCGATTCCCACCAGCGCGATTGATGCCACAACGCTCATCGTAGGGGGACGGGGTTCACCTGCAAGGTCGTTCACCAATGTCCCGAATATGACAGCATCGATCAACCTCCACGAGGTTGACCAGCCAAACCATGGCTTCCGGGCGAGCGTTTCGGTGAGCGGGGGCAGGGGAGAGTACGGATACCTGTGGCAGGTGTTTGATGAGTTCGGCGCGCTGGCCCACGGTGACCAGGGCCAGGTCCTGGACAGCAACGACGCCAGCCCGACCTTCCTGTTCAATCCGGACCAGTCCCAGGACGGCGTTTACTTCGTAAAGGTAATGGTCATCGACCAGAAGAACGTCAACCCGCATAACGCCACCAACACCGTCCTGGCAACCGATACCGAGATGGTCATTGTGGGCGGCCCTGTATCGTACGATCGTGAGCCGATAGCTACGCTGGCTGCCATCCCGCCGGGCAACGGCGAAGATGCGATTGGGGACAACAATCTTACGGCTGTAATGAGCGGAACCGGCCCGCAGCCATACCTTTCGTCGGATGCGGGAGTTCCGCCGGTCGTGCCCGAGATTGCGGGACACGGGTCAATAATCGAGATCTATGGCTACAACTTCAGCAACATACCCCAGAACAACAGGGTGACCTTCGGTGGAGGAGCGACAGCGCTGGCGTTCAGTGTCCAGCCCGATCCGAGCTACGCCGGACCGCTGCCGTTCAGGCAGATACTACGGGCGGTTGTTCCCGGTAATGCCCGCACCGGCTGGCTGACCGTCACGACAGATGACGGCGCCGGAAACGGCGGGACAAGCGGGCACGCGTTCTTCCAGACGCACTTCGTCGTCTCCTTCGACTTGATCGGCTCCATCATCCCGGACACCGAGCACAACTACACGATGGAGCTTGATTTCCAGGGCGACGGCATAATTGACGCGCGAGCGGATACCTCGCGGATGGCAGACTCACCGGGGCAGGTCAGGCAGAGCCAGCTAACATCGCTCCACCACGATTATGCAGACGACGGCTTTGGCAACTACACTGCTACCCTGATAGTGACCGACCAGGGCACGGGCAAGAGTGCCGTTTCACATCAGTTGGTGCAGATACGGAATCTGCGCCCGCTGGTGGAAGACCCGAACAACACGCCTGAAGCTTACGGTCTGACTACGAGCATAATGCCGATGTATTCCGACCGTTACCCGCTGCCCGGAATGGGTATTAACGTGCGGTCATACACCGGAGGAGTAACCTCCCATACCGGCCTTAAGTACAAATGGAACGTGGACGGGAACTCGCGGTACGCCATTCTTACCGAGTCGCCCGATACACCGACCTACTGGGAAGTCGAGCCTAATGACACGAGACCCACGGCTAACGTGATGCCGCTGGACTACGATCCCGCTACCGATAATGCCACCTGGACGGGCCGCACGGCGGACGCAGCGGATGATGACTGGTTCAGCATCGATACCAGTCAAGCTGGAACACTGAGCATACTTATGGAGTGTGTGGGCTTGGTTGGCGTTCAGCACATAGATATCGCGCTCTACGACTCGTCGCTTGTGCTGATCGACAGCGGGTCAATTGGCGCCGGTGGCACTTATGCATGGGCGACTACCGGGCGAAACTCGCCCGCGGACAAGTATTACATCAGGATTGACGCGGATAGCACGCAGACCTACGAGCTGGAATCAATCTTCACACCTAACCCCGGTAATACATTCTGGGAAAGCGAGCCCAACGATGACAGCGCGAGCGCTGATGTAATGGGGCTTTCCTACGATCCTGACAGAGACAGCTTCCCCTTCACCGGGACAATCCCCCCAGCCGGTCCTGCGGACGAGGACTGGTACAGCATCACGACGACTCAGGATGGAACGCTGAACGTTCTCGTTCAGTCGTTTGACCAGGGGCCTGCGGACGAACTGTACGTTCGTCTCTTCGATGCGGCCTTGGGCGTGCTTGATAGCGGCACCATTGCATCAGGGGACAGCTGTAATGTTGTTGGCACCGGCTCTGTCATGCCGGCGGGCACCTTCTACGTGAGAGTCTGGGGCAATTCCGCCAACCAGCGGTACAACATCGACCCGTCGTTTATTGCCCAGGGTTTCTGGGGAGGCGGTGGGCCTGTCAATATCAATGTAAGCTCATCCATCAGCGCGGACGGCCGCTTTGTCAGCCCCGGTGTTTCCGTGAACTACTACGCCCAGATGGCGTTCAACTTCACGACGACCGATCCCACGATATTCGATATCGGGATTGACGAGAGTGTTCCGCTGGTGTTCGACTGGGATATCGACGGTGACGGTATATCCGACTATGTGGCTCCTGCGAACTACGTTACTTCAGAGCTCTACGTGGGTCATGCAGGAGGGTCGGCTGGATTCACGTTCATAAACACCGGCAGCTACAACACTGGCAGGCTGAATGTGTCCGGTTCTCTGCTGATTACGGACAGGTCAAACAACAGGTATTCCCAGGCATTCACGCTTCCGCAGCCTGCTCCGCTTCCCACAGTTGACGTGAGCAACGTTTTGGGCACGCTGAGCCTGCCCACGCTGGGCAACGATAACAGACACCTCATCGCGCTGACGGTGATCAACGAGGATTATGATATGGCCACCGGAAGGGCGCGCGTTGTGCACGCCAGCGACACTATTGTGATACCGAGCGCAAGCAATCCGCAGGCTGACGTGCACGCGTATCTGGCGACGCAGGATCCGTATAGCCTGACAAACGTGCCGGGCTCCCTGACCTACACCCTGACCGGGATCTACGGCCAGGGGTCGGATATGCGGTTCATGGCTGACCTGAACACGGACGGCCACTTTGAAATCGGCGTACTTGGCTTCCCCAATCCGCAGATACATTCACGGGTGACAGCAACCAATGGCCTGAATCGAATGAATCCTGGCGCGATCAACTCATTCCCGACGATCCTGCCGGGCGTGTGGTTTCAGTTCATCAATATCGGAATCGATGTTGAGGCTGACAAGGGGATATACGAAGCCGCGGCGCTCGTGCGTGACAACCCGCTAAATCCCGGCGACATACCGGCTTATGCGTTTGACTCCCAGGTCGTGTTTGTCGGCGGGAACCGTGGCGGAGGCTCGGCCAGCCCGCTGCCGCTGGCGGTGGATACCTTCATCGACCCGATGGTGGGCGTGACAACCCAGGGCTTCAGCCTTGAGTCCTTCGTCTCCGGCGGCGCATGGCCGTATACGTATAACTGGAGCATCCTTCATGTAGACACCGGCACTGCCATCCAGTTCACCGATGGGTCCCAGCACTTCGTGCCGAATCCGCTGTTCGTTCCGAGCGAAGACGCCTTTGACGAGCTCGGAGCTCTTGTTACGGGGACTTACCAGGTCCGCCTGGTTGTTTCCGACGCCAACGGCATGCTCGTTGTGGGCCAGCCACGGCTCATCGTGGTCGAGCAGGCGCCTTTGAATGCGCAGATTATGGCGATACCGCCTTCCGTTGCAGTCGACGAGCAGGTTAATTTCGTCGTTTACGTTGACGGCGGCATGCCGCCTTACGACATAACAATCAGCTACAACGACCCGAACAACCCGGGCGCTTCCGACAGCGTTACCACGTCCGGCCGCTACACCTTCTTCCAGTACCGCTACGACGCTGTATGGATGGACCGCACATCGCCGGCCAACGGCCGCTACGACGACCCAGAAGACGGCGTCAACGTGCAGATCACCGTCACCGACGCCAACGGCGACATCGTCAGCCCCGTGACGCATCCGTTCAACGCCGAACAGAAAGTCCTCGTGGGCGAGCGGCTGCCGTTGAATGTGACGGCGGTAGTGTCGCCTTCAAGCGGCGTGAGCAACTTCCAGGTTCAGGTGAATTACGCCGTTGGCGGGGGGCGGAAGTTCGGTGGCAGCAGCTTCGGCAACATGGTAACGAGCGGCGCTGCCACAGGGCTGTCCGGGCTGTTTGGCGAGGATTCTGATTACTTCGTTGTGGTCTCACTGGTGAGTACCGATGGGTCCCTCGTGGATATGGAATTCCGCGATTCACGCACCACGATCATCAACCCCTACGGTGCCGACGGCATAATGATGAACGGCGACACCGGCGAGCTATACGACCCGGTTTACCTCTACGTGCCGTATCCGGGCAACTACTATGTTGTCGTCTTCGTTACTGACGGGGCCGGCGAGTTCGCAATTACTCAGCAGCAGGTGTTCGCGTCAGGATACCTGACACCTCAAATGTACGGCAGCACGGTGCCTAAGGTGCGCCGCGACCGGGACGGCCGGCCGCTGCATGCGGTGCGCGTCTGGGTGGATCCGTTGTACGACGGCAGCGAGGGTGGCGACTGGGAAGATAATGACTACCGCCTGCGCGAGGCGGACATCCAGGTCTTCGGCGACCTGCTGACGGTGGACCCGAACCCGAGCTTCATTTCACCGGGCTTCCTCGCAGCCAAAGATCCTGCAGACTGCCCGCAGTTTGCCATCAACTACCTTCAGGATCCTCAGACGGACACGCCGGCAGACTTCTACGACACTTATACGCTGGGGCGCATCAACATCAACACGGCTCCCGAAGAAGTGCTGGCGTCGCTATTCTCCAAGATTATCAAGGAACGGGCGTACTTCCCGTCCGACGGCGCTAACTGGAGCCGGGGCGACCGCGACTACGAGAACGATAGGTATATAACTCGCGACGAGGCGCGGGCGCTGGCGCACGCTGTCGTGGAATACCGCAACGCCTATTACGACGCCTATAAGCCTTCTGTGAACGGTGGCGGCTTCGACTACCGGCACGGTTCTGGAGCTGACCCGTATGCCAGCGGTGATGTGCGAGTGGACCATCTGCCGGTGGTCGGCCCGTGGGACGGCGTAAATCCGCGCGCCGCGGATTATCCGGATCCGTCATCTCGCGACGACGTGTGGCCCGACCAGACTGACAATGACGCGATTAACGCCTGGGACAACTTCCGGGGCATCTATTACAACCTTGACCGTAGCGTTGAGAACCTGCAGTTCTATGCCCCCTCCGACATTGCCGTGGTTCGCAAGCAGCTCACATTCGAGACCGACGAAGAATACGCCAAGTATCTCAACGACACGCTCGACAATGGCACTTCGCTGGACGGTGAGGACCCCTGGGCTATCGACCAGCGGCGAGGCTTTGATGCGCGTCAGTACTTCTTCTACGATACGGAGGCCGGCGAGACGCGTGCGGATGCCCGCAACGAAATAGCCCTTATCTACAGCGGCGGCGAGATAGCTTTCACCTTCATCCCCAACCCGCCGTTCCAGTCGGTATTTGACCTCTACAAGGTCGTTGGTGCTCTTACTAACGACTACTACTTAGACCTGATGGACTGGGATGACGATGGCTCAACGGACGAGCCTAGGTCGTTCAACGTGGTTGACACCGATGGCGACAGCAACAAGGATGATGTGGAGGTGGACGGGAACAACTTCTCCACCGTTGAGCGCACGCTCTCCGGACCATCTCTCTTCCGCTACGCCGAGGTCTGGGACGCGGAGAACAACGAATTCAAGGTGATTGCGAACTACCTAGACGACATCGCGCCGTACGTCACCACGAGGAGTTATACGTTCCGCATCGTGGGTATGGGCGGTGTGAGCATTTCTGGCGGCGGCATGACCGCACCGGTAAACGCAGACCATATCGACCGCGACCGCGCCATCGAGCGTGTGATCGATATAGGGAAGATGCACACGCCGCGCCGGGATACCACTGAGGTTAGCGCTGACGCGAGCGAGCGGCGCGCATACATGGTGCTCTACGAGGATCGCCACTCGGAGAGCGGCGGTTAAGCGCAGCGGCGGGCGCAAACTGCCTGGCACAGTAACGTTGAGAGGCCTGGCCGAAAGGTCAGGCCTTTCTTGTTCTCAGTGTATTCCTTGACAATGCCCGATATGTTGCGTAGAATCCCTCAGTCTGGGGAACAAATCGTCCTGTCGTTTCCCTGGACGGGCCTAAATTAAGTCCGGGAGTGAGGAAGGGGCACCGGTCGGTGCACAAATAGTAGTTAAACCTGTCTTGGAGGGTACCTCCGTGATGCACTGCAACAAGAAGATATCCGGAGCCAGCGTCTTGGCATTAATACTTTTGGTCTTCCTCGCGGTTAGCGCTTCGGCGGCGCGGGTGAGCCAGATATCGGACGTCAGGGTGAAGGCCTTGGCTGACCGGGACCTGGTCATCTTCGAGGTGGATCGAGACGTCCAGCCCAAGACCGCTGTCAAGCTGTATCCCACGCGTATTGAGGCGCAGTTCTCTAATTCAGAGCTTAAAACTGTCAGCCCGCAGGTGAAGGGGACGACGCTGATTAAAAACGTGCTCGTCGCCGGGGATACCGACACGGTGGTGCTCGTGGTCTATCTCGATGTAAAGGGCAAAGTAGGCGAGGACGCTTACCGATGGTCCAGGCCTAAAGATGGGCTCCTGGTGCTAGAAGTGTTCTATCCGCTTTCCGACCACAGCGAACTTACCGCGGGCATGCTCAACGGCGATGTGGAACCTCAGCAGCCCGAAGCGGTTCCGGAACCTGTGGCGGAAGTTGCCGAGCCGGAACCCTCTGCTCCGCTGGCACCCCCGTCTGGCTTCACAGGCAATCTGGTATCAGCCGTTTACTTCGAGCCTGATGGGAACACGCTGGTCATTAAGGCGGAGGAGCCGATAGAGTACGAACTCGCGACCTCCAAGTTCCCGCCATCCCTGATGCTGACGTTGCCTCAGGCAGCTCTGTCACCCACTGTGGACGGGCTCATTGCTAAAAACATAGGGGCCATACGCGATATCCGCTCCTATTTCCTCACCGAGGGGGATTCCTGCAAGTCACGCATCGTTGTTGGATTCCTTAACTCGCAGAACATAATATTCGACGATGCGGTCAGCGACGGCGGCCGGGTGCTAAGGGTTTCCTTCCCGGAGGCGGGTAATGTTGTGCTCCCCAGTGTCGAGGAAGCTGAGCCCGCACCGGCTCCGGTTGCTGAGGAAGCCCTCCCTGTGGCTGAGCAGCCGCCTGCGGCAACAGCGGATGAGCGGTCTTTCGTGGTCAACTCAACGGCGCCGAGCGGCGGCGTTGTGAGCTACATCAACTACGACCCAACCACGATGGAACTCACCATACGCGCAAGCGAGACTACGGTGGCGCATGTCGTGCCGATAGAGTTCCCGCGGGGATACAACATCCTTATTGACCTGCCACCCTCAGAAGCGGTGACCAGCTACATATTCAAGAATGACCCCGTTGTGCGCAACCTGACCGTATCCGAGTACATCGTCGGCGAGGAGTTATGCACCCGCATAGTCCTCTCGTTCAACAACAATGTGGATTACGGATTCGCGCACACCGGAACGCTGAACGGCCAGAGTTTCGACCTGGAGCTCACGCCGATGACGCTGCCCAAGCGCCAGCCTAAGCCTATGAAGCCGGCACCAAGCACGGGCTCTTACACTCTGGGTTCCGAGACGTCAGGCGAAGAAGGCTGGAATGCTGGCGACGGCAGTATGGCATCCGTGGATGATGTCTACGAAAGCCTGGACGCCGACGAGGACTACCCGCGCATGGAAATCGAGGGTACGTCCGAGATGGGTGACTATGAGCTGCCTGGCTTTGAGGAGTTTGAGGGCAGGCTGTCCGACGTGCTGGTCAACCTGAACGCAGCGACCGGCTTCTCCGTGTACCAGGTGCTGAACCTGATGTCGCAGATTGCAGGCATCTCAATCATCATAGACCCCTACATCACTGATGAGCCTATTGGCGGTGTTGCGAATCGTCGTGTTCTTGACCCGCTGGACCTCGGAGGTGACGGCAGCCCAATCGGTTTCCGGGATGCCGCGCAGTTCAACGCGCTTATCACCGAGCCGGGCTCGGTTATCGGTAACTTCGAGAACGTGCCGTGGGATACGGCGCTTGACATCATCCTTGAGACTCATCAGTTTGAGAAGATCGTATATCGCGACGAGTCTGACCCGTACGCGAAGCCGGTTATCCTCGTTACAAGCCGTGAGCGCAAGGAGCAGGAGATCGAAATCGCCAATGAGATAGACTTCTACCAGCTCCATTACGCCGATCCGAACGAGATCTACCAGATACTCTACAATCTTGACTTGCTTCCGTCCGTTACCGTCGGCTGGTACGTGTACCAGAACCAGTACTCCGGCGGCGGCGGTGGTTACGGCGGTGGCGGCAGTCAGGGTGGCGGCGGCAACTACGGCGGTGACGGTGGAAGCCGCGGCGGTGGCGGCGGTGGCCGCTATAGCGCCAACTACCCATCCTCCGCATACGCAGCAGCCAGCTCCTCGATGACTTCAGGATACTTCGGGGCTGCGCCGATGCAGGTTGGCCCCGGTGGTGGTGGCGGCGGCGGCGGCAGCCAGGGCGGCGGTGGCGGCAGCCAGGGCGGCGGTGGCGGCAGCTACGGCGGTGGCGGCGGTGGCGGAGGCGGAGGTTCTATACCGATTCCCACCGCGAAGAGTGGACTTGTCGTAATGCGAGGCTCCCGTGACACCCTGGACGTGGTCCAGTCGATTATCCGGAAGATCGACAAGCCGCCGAAGCAGGCAGCGGTTAAGATTACTGTTTACCAGGTCAGCGAAAACCCGCAGGAAGTCTATGGTCTGCTCAACGCAACAGCGCAGGCGCCAACGGGTTCAGGCCGTTGGGTATTCGACTACGCTGATGGCGGCCTTGGCCTGAGCATACTGCCCAAGAACACGATTATGCTGCCGGAGAACTACTCGGCGGCGTTTGACGCGCTGATAAGCGAGCGCAAGGCCAAGGTGGTCACTGAGAGCGAAATTGCCGTCATAGACGGGTTCAACGGTTACCTGACGGTAGACCGTACACGGGGCAATTTCCGCCAGACCATTGCTTTCGACCAGAACGGAAACGCAATCAGGCAATCGACCTTTGATGAGGTCACGGTGGGCACTGATATTGACTTCACGGTGAACATTGACGACTGGGGCCGGATGACGATGTACGTGGAGATAGATATCAGCAACTTCGACGGCCCGCAGCAGGTTTCGCCCGACGGGCAGGCGACATTCCAGCCTACGACGAACACGGAAATGGGTACGTACTTCCGCCTGACTGACGGTGCGACCGCTCTAATCGGCGGGCTGCAAACCCGTGAGATTTCTGACCAGATATTCGCGGTGCCGTTCCTAAGCAAGTTGCCGTTTGTGGGTAACTTCTTCCAGCACCACTCGAAGTCTGAGGACAACAGTTATGTGTTCATTACGCTGACTGTGAACCTCGTTGACGACAAGTAGTGGCTGAGGGTGCGCGTGATGTGTTTTGAAATGGGGCGGCTGCCTTTGAAACAATAGCGCCGCTTTCTAGTCAAACTTATTAGGGTAATCTGAAATCCCGCGAGGGATCCTATGGCCAGAAAAAAAGGTGGAAGAACCGTCGATATCGGCATCGACCTTACGTCGAACGAGATCAGGGTCGTTGCCCTCTCCAGGGCGGGCAGCGAGTATGTCCTGGAGCGCTTCGCCATTGCCGAGATTGACCCGGCGTTCTTCTCGGCCGGGCGTATCGCCGACGCAAAGGGTCTTGCCGAGCGCATCAAGGAGATACTGGAGACTAACGGTATCAGCGCGAAGAAAGCCATAGTCTCTCTGTCCGGAAAAGCGGCAATAACGCGAGTTATTGAGCTGCCACGGATGGGTGCTCCTCAGACGCGCCAGGCAATCAGCCTGCAAATTAACCAGTACGTCCCATTCCCGCCCGGAGATACGGTCTACGATTATCGGGTGCTGCCACAGCGCAAGGGTGGAGCTCAGGCTATGCAGGAGATACTGTTGGTTGCCACGCGGGCTTCGACGATTCAGTCGCTGGTAACCACCCTGCAGTACGCCGGCATTGATGTCTGGGCTATCAAGATCACCAGCCTCGCTGCGTGGAACCTGCTGGGCGCCAAGCTGGAGGGCTACACGCAGTCGGTGGGCATCGTGGATATGCGCGACACGATATCCGAGCTCTCTTTCTTCCTCGACGGTGCGTTCAGGATGGCGCGGTCGATAGAGCTGGGATACAACAGCATTGTCGGCAAGATAGCCCAGCTTCTCGGAGTTGGCGTGAGCGAAGCCGAGGAATACCTGCGGGCCGAGCCCGTTGACCTTATGCTCGCGGAAGAGGAGGTTGACCCCACGGAGGACAACCGCCTGCGCGAGGCTGTTATGGCCGTATTCACAAGTTTCGTGACCGAGCTGGTGCGCTCGATCCGTTATTACGAATCGCAGGCCGCACGCACAGACCGTGTCGGGAAGCTGATGTTCTTCGGCAATATCCGCTATTTCAAGAACCTGTCGGCTTACCTTGAGCGGGAGACCGGCCTGGAGGTCAATGAAGTCTCGCTTTCCTCTCTGATGCAGTACCAGCAGGGCGTGTACGCGCTGGATGTGCTTCACAGCCACGCTGAGAAGATGGTTGTGGCCGCCGGGCTGTGCGTTGACTTCTTCAAGAAGGGCAGGATTGAATACAACCTTCTTCCGTCCGTGTACTTCGTCCGCCAGCAGGCCTGGAATGTCTTCAAGATTGGCATTGTGCTGCTCTTGATTATGGCGGGATTTATGTACTATCAGTTCAAGGACCTGGAATCGAAAGAGAGCACCGTGAGCGCCGAACTCCAGAGAGTCCAGGCTGAGGAAGCCAAATGGAGGGGCGACGCTGACAAGTTCGACCAGGTAAAGAGCGAGATTTCTACGAAGAAGCCGAAGTTCAGCCAGATATTTGCCCTTGTGAAGGCGCAGATTATGTGGCCGGCGATTATGGAAGAGCTGGGCAATATGATTCCTGACACGTGCTACATAGATGAAATCGATTTCGAGGCGGCGACTAAGGAGATCGTGATGAAGGGTGTCGCGGTCGACCGGATCGATATAATGCAGTTCGCCATCGCTCTTGACTATTCTGATTTCTTTACCCAGACGACTGTTGATGAGAGTGTAGAGAGCCTGAGTTCTGGCTCAGGCGGAGGTGGCATCGGTGCCGGCGGCGGTGGCGGTGCGTCCGGAATGGGCATTACCACGGGTGCACACAACCCGTACGGCCCAGGCTCGCCGGCCTCCCATAATAAAGGCCGGGGGGTTCTTTCGCAGCGCGGCAGGGTCTGGAATAGCCGCGAGGCGCTGGGAAACAGCGATTTCGTGAACAGTATGCCTGCTGATTTTGAACTGCCGCGACTGGGTATCCGTGCGGGCAGGTCGATCCAGGACTACTTCGAGTCCCGGGAAATGTTCGTCGGGAGCTACAAGTTCGAGTTCGACATTACGACCAAGCTGCAGGACAAGGCTCTTGTCCAGGAAGAAGCGGTCAGTGGTCTGAGCGTACTTGAGGAGGTAACCAAGGATGTCCTCAACACCTAATAAGGGTAAGCCGGCAGGAAGGGCTCCTGTTGAGCGAAAGCCTCCCAAACCGATATTCACGCCGCTGAACGTGGGTATTGTGTTCGCCATAATCATCATCGCTGCGATAGGGGTATTCTGGAAGTCCGTCTACATCGCGAAGACCGCAGAAATCGACTCTATCAACGCCCGCATCCAGCAGCAGAAACGAACAAACGAGGTGGCGCAGACCAAGGCCAAGATGCTTCCCACGGCGGAGGAGGTAAATGCGGTGATGGACAGCAAGCTGTTGGTGGAACAGCGCTACTTCCTCAAGGGCCAGGATGACATCGTGAATTTTTTCGAGTTGTGGTTCCTGGACGTGTTGATGAACCACGACATTTACTCGGCCAAGATTGAGATAGAACCGGACATAGAATTCAAGGTTACCTATAAAATGGATCCGATCGAGACGCTCCCGCCGATTACAGACGCTGTGGACCTGTTCTCCTGGGAGTACATCGGTGAAGGCACCGGGACAGGGGAAATCAGCACGCGCATGGCCAACTTCCTTGAACCCATGCACATAAAGATCACCGATTTCACAATGACCTATGAGAGCTTGCTGAAGTTCGTGAAAGACCTGCAGACGGATTCCACCTATTTCGTGACTGTTCACGGGTTCAAGAACAGCGGCGGAGACGACAACACATACGGGTACAGGACATTCTCCAAGTACGAGATTTACATAACAGTGTATTTTATGAATCCGGAAGGACTGGTTTCGGGCGAGGTTCCGCCCGGTATGCCTGGAGATAAGAAGCTCTAAAGTTGGGTGAATTGATATGCAGAACGCGCCAATGAATAAAAACCTGCTGATTTTGTTGATAGTAGTCGTTGTTTTCGGAGGCGGCTATCTTGTGTACAACATGATGGCAGGCGGTAACTACTTTGCAGGAGACATCCCTGAGTATATCGCGCCTGAGGAATCTCCTGCTGCGCAGGCTCCTCCTCCTGTGCAACCGATGCCGCCAGCAGGTCCTGAGGGGCTGGCTATCCCCGGCATAGGCGGTGGTATGCCCGTTGGCGGGGGAGCGGCAACTCCCGGAACTCCGGCTGCGCCCGGCGGCGAGGCACCGGAGGCCGGTGTGGCGCCATCAGAACCCGGGGCTGCTGCCCTTACACAGGAAGAGAAAAGGGACGAGCTCGCGGCCTTTGAGCAGATAGATTCGAACGACATCATCAAAGCCCGGCTTGATGAAGCCCAGGCGAATGAAACCGAGGTCATACCCGAAGAAGACCTTCCGTTCCCGGACACGGGCCGGACAGACCCGCTTATGATAGTTAACAGCGCCATCCCGGAGGAGCTCCGTCCACCCCGCTCCGGCGAGACGGACTACGACTCGATACTCGAGTACATAATCAAGTCATACGGCACCGCGGTTCTTGACTCAATTGAGATCGAAGTCTGGTCGGTCATGCAGATCGGGTTGGTGCAGCTTGTGAACCTGTCCATAAATGGGCAGATTGCCACAATGTCCGAAGGTTCGAGCATGGATATGCAGATGGGGTATCAGGAAACGCTTCGGATAAGCGTGGTTTCTGCCAGCCAGAGTCTTGTGACCATAGGCCTTACGTACTCCACGCCATACGGCTCGGTAAGCAAGTCCAAGACTTACATCCCGAAAGACTAACCGGTCGATTGCGGTAAGTCGCAAGTAGTTGTTGTATAATCCCAGGACACAGGGCAAGCACGGTTGCCTTGTGTTTTTTTCAGGGACGCGCAATGGACTTCCTTATCAGCATTTTGGCCACCATCTGGGGACGGGTGATCTACATTTTCTCTCAGCCTATACAGGGCTTTAACCAGTGGGCGTTTGATCATCCTGCTTATTACCTTCTTTTCCCAGAGATATTCCTGGTCCTTGCCATTCTCCTCATCATCGCCGTCTGGGTCTTCTCCCGCAAGGAGAACCTGAATCTGGTTATCTGGCTGGCGATATTCGGCGCATTTAGCAACTTCCTTATGACGCTGCATATGATGCAGTTCACCTCCCGATACTTTACCTACGGGCTGGGAACCTTCTGGGGGGGGCTTGAGACAATCGACCCGTTTGCGCTCTTCTTCAAGCAACTGATGGACTGGGGTGATATCTTCCTTTTCCTTGTCCTTATGGGCTACGGTTTGCTGAGGAAGTACCGTGTCGAGTTCATCGTTCTGATGCTGATGGCAACGGTGGCCTTCGACCTAATGGTCGGTTCCTCAGACCTGCTCGCAATCTATGTGATGACCGAGTTCGCGTCCATTATGCTTTATATGATGGCCGCCTATTACAAGGACAACATCCGGTCGCTGGAAAGCGGGCTGAAGATTTTCATCTACGGCGTGGTCTCTTCGGCCACCTTGCTGTTCGGCATTGCGCTAATCTACGGCATCTGCGGGTCCACCAACCTTTACGACTTGAAGTCGTTCCTTGAGACCCGGGGGCTGGTGACCGGCCACCCGATGGTTGTCCTTGCGTTCACGATGATCCTTGTGGGCATCGGCTACAAGATTGGCGTGGCGCCATTCCATATGTGGATTCCCGATACTTACGAGGGGGCGCCGACGCCGGTCGCAGCTTTCCTGTCCGTTTTTCCCAAGGTTGCCGGGTTCGCGGTATTCATGCGCCTGTTTATGCTTGGATTCCTTCCTGTCAGCGATGCGTGGGTGCCGATGGTTGCGTTTGTCGCAATCCTGACGATGTTCTGGGGAAACATTATGGCCCTGCGCCAGCGGTCCTTCAAGCGCCTGCTGGCGTACTCTGGCATCGCCCAGATGGGATACGTGTTAATGGCGCTCATCGCGGCCACATCGGCATACCAGGCCACGGAGAACATAGGTTTCTACAGCGCGCTCTATTACCTCATGGTGTACTTCATGATGAACCTGGGTGCGTTCCTTATAGCAATGCTCAACGAGATTTCCGGCGGCAGTGACGCCCTGGAAAGCTATAACGGTTTCTTCCGCCGCTCACCCTTCCTGGCGCTGTTTATGACCGTTTTCCTGCTGGCACTCACTGGCATACCGCCCACGATGGGGTTCATCGCAAAGTTCCTCGTGTTCGCTTCGCTGATTCTGTTCCTGAACCCGCTCAATTTGCTGCTGGTTGTTGCGGGCGCGGTCAACGCCGTCATTGCCGCGTATTACTACTTCGACGTCATTCGCCGGATGTACTTGCTCAAGCCTTCCACCGTCGAGCAGCAAACCTACTTCGAGCCTTTCCTCTTCCAGCGGCTGGCTGTGCTCATCCCGTTTATCTTCGTGTTCTTCCTAGGTTTCATGTTCGTTGGCGCGCCTTACGACTATGTGCGGGGCGCCTACTTCCTCACGTTTTACGTGACAATGGCCTAGCATTGCGCTGAGCTGGTAGAATCAGGTCGTGTCTCGCGTGCTGTTCCTGCTGGTGCTGCTGCTCCTGCCGTTGTTTGAGGGTGGGAATTGCTCGTACGGCCTGCTGCTGGGGCTTGTCATCATCCCACTGCTTTACGCGTGGGAGGTCGCTTTCGGCTCGCTGAAGCCGAATCCCCGGGCGATTCTCCTGTGGGTTTTGTTCGTTGCAGCCTGTCTCCTGACGACAACTTACCTGTATCCGACTCTCAAGGCATCCCTGTGGCTTATATCGGCGGCTTCCGCGTTTGCGCTGGCAGCGCATTACGTGGGAAACCGCAAGCTGAGCGGCTCCGACATTGTCGGCACGCTGGCGGTTGCAGCGCTCCTTACGGCGCTCTACGGGCTGTTCCTCTATTCGCCGAATCTGTCGCACATAACCGCTGACAGGCCTCTGGTTTCAACCTTCGGCTTGCACAACAGCTACGCGGCCTTTCTGCTGCTGACGTGGCCCCTGGCGTTTGCCATGGTGCGGCGGCAGCGCGGTATCTCCTTTATTTTGGTCGGCGCAGTCCTTCTCCTCGCTTTGCTGCTAACCTTCAGCCGGGCCGCCTACATAGCGCTGGCGTTTCAGGCGCTGCTGCTCCTGTTCTGGGCGCTTGCAGGGCGCAGGCGTGGCGCTCTAAAGGTGCAGGAGGAGGCCCCGCGTGATGACGCTGAGCTGCGAAAGAAGGCACTGTATCTAACGGCAGGGGTCTTGGCAACTATGCTGGTGTTGTTGGCGTTTACCGGCTTCTATGGCAGCCTGGCGGCTCGTCTGAGCAGCATCTGGAACTCGGCGGATTACTCGCTGCAAGGCAGGCTGACCTTCTGGTCTGTGGCCTGGTCGATGTTCACCCGTTTCCCGCTTTTTGGCGTGGGCTGGGGCAATTTCGGCTCTCACTACACCTACCTTCAGCCGTCCTGGCACTACTTCGCGACAGACGCCCACGGCATTATCTTCAAAGTGATATCCGAGGCCGGCGTGTGGGGACTGGCTTTTGGCGCGGCGCTCGCAGCGCAGTATTCAGTCAAACTCAGGACTGCCAGCGCTTTGCTAAGGCCGGGCAACATCTGGCCGCAAAGGCTTATGCTGGCCGCTTTAGCCGGCTTTTTCGCCCACGCGCTGGTGGATTTCGACTTCACGTATTTAGCTAACGTAGTGTTCTTCGCGGTACTCGTGGCGGTGTCTCTGGGCGCAGTGCTGAGTGCAGAAGCGGCGAAGATAACTGTTACTTCTCGTCGGGTCTGGCGAATCGCCGTGCCGCTGGCAATGGTTGTTGTGGCTCTGATGGGAGTATTTTACGCTTCTGAACGGCGGGAAAAGGAGCGGGGCGGGCTGGCCGCGTCCGCAATGGCATCGTGGAATGCAAGCACACAAATAGACCTTGCGCTGGCATCGCTAAGTGAGAGCCCTCCCGACTTCGCTTCAGCGGCCGGATTTGCCGAGCAGGCGTGGAACCTGAACAGATACGAAAGCCAGGCGCCTTTTCTTATGTCCCAGTGTCCGCCCGCAGGCGATTTGGAGAAGCGAATCGGCTGGGGCGTGCGTGCCCTTGAGCTGGACCCGTGCAACCGGCCGCATTACCACTGGGGGCTGGCGCGGCTGGTCAGGCAAGCGGGAAATGAGGAATGGGAGCGCTCCATTCTCATCAGGGCGATGCAGCGCTATGGCGATATCACTAAGCCCATAACGCCCAGCTTTCCCCGCCCGAACTGGATTGAGAACAACATAACCTTCGCCTCGATATACCTTCGCCTGGCTGAGCTTCTGGAGGACGAGCATCCCGAGGAAGCGCGGGCGTACAGGAAGATGGGGCTGCAATTCCGGAAGGCTGCCGGCAGGAATTAGAGGGATGG
>Ga0190359_1001146_pt1 | contig 17166 bp, 22 predicted proteins | sample 48721823_MG_FD_161269 | JGI IMG/M metagenome (GOLD analysis project Ga0190359, IMG submission 161269) | Hydrothermal vent microbial mat bacterial communities from Southern Trench, Guaymas Basin, Mexico - 4872-18-2-3_MG | ecosystem: Environmental > Aquatic > Marine > Hydrothermal vents >... | reverse complement strand
TGTAAATTCAGTAATTGATGAAAAAACGTTCCAAAATAGGGTTCGAAAGAATGAACTTTATCAGCTACTTTTGAAAACGCTGTTGTGTGATTACCAATAGAAGAACCAACATCTATAAATATTCCTCCTTTATAATTATCCAGAATGAAGTTAATCATCTCTTCTTCATAATATCTATGGTTTGCCCACCATGATTGCTGAATATCTTCTGGATAGAATACTAAAAACTTAAAACCATCGACCTCACCATAAGGGATTTCAAATCTTAATTTTCTCATTTTAAACTCCTATATCTTTTTTAACTATATCTAATAAATATTTTTTGTTTTTCTCAATATCATATTTTTCTTCTGCTATAAATCTAGAATTATTTTTTAATAATGGTAATAATGATTTATTCATAATATTTACCATTTTGTTTTTTAAATCAATAGAATCTACTTCTGCCACTAACACGGAAATATCTGTATACTCTACTAAATTTGGTGTACAAAGATATCCGTTGATGCCTGTTTGAATAAACTCATTCATTGGTGGCATATCTACTGTAATAACAGGTATACCAAGAGCAAGTGATTCAAGTATTGGTAAACCAACTGTTTCCCATTTGCTCGGTACAACAGTGCAATCTGCTTGCCTAAAAATTTCTAGGAACTCTTTTCTTGTAAGATTCTTATTTATCAATTCAACGTTTTTTGGTATTTTTTTTAATATGATTGGGCGTTGTGATGTGATTATTAATTTAACATCATCTCTTTTAAGTTTGGTAAACGCCTTGAGAACTTTATCAGTGTTTTTTCTATGATGAACACCACCCCACCCACCAGGGTGAAAAAACGTGAATTTTTCGTTTTTAGGTGGTTCATATTTCTGGAATTCGTTTTTAAAATCCACAGAATGCGGCACATAAGCATGATTTCTTACTTTATGCATTCTAAGAAACCTTTGATGTGTTTTAGTTGGGCAGATTAACCTATCATAGTCTTTTGTTAATGATTTTTTAAATCGTTCCATAACCAAATAACCATAAACAACACAACCAAGTTCTTTTGCTTCTCGCACAAGGTTTTGACCATCATCACCCCATTGATTATACTCATTAAAAATAACTAAATCAATTTTATTTTTTTTAATCCATTTTTTAAATACTTCTTTATCTATATGGTATCCTGGAACTTCTTCTATATGTACATCAACTACTTTGAAATTTTCGTCAATCTCGTTTTTGCCTTGTTTAAGAATGTAGACATCGTATTCTGGTATGAGCATCTTACTCCATATTAGTGCCGCGTAAGCAAGTCCTCTACCCCATCCCCAAAATGTTGGCATACCAATTCTTTTCTTCATTTTTTACTCTCCTTATAAATCTTATAGAGTTCGTAGAGCTCATCGATTAGTTTTCTAACATCCCTTAATTCTACCCTATCATTAGTAATCAAGAATTCTACTGGAAAATCAAGCTTGTCTTTAAGGTTGTTAAGTGCAACACTCAAACCACGTATTTGTTCTGGTGTGCCATCCACTACTGCAACATGAACAATTTTCACACTCATAGTCTCACCTATTCAATATCGGCGAATATTAAAGGTTTTTCAACTTCTTTTTTTATTTTCTTTCTTTTCTCTTTAACTTTCTCAAAATAACCAATCTCTTTCTTTATCCTATTTAATAATCTGTTTAATTGATGCTTGGTTGCGCGATAAGGAAGTTTTTTATATAATAATTTTTTGTTCTTATCATCGTCTTCATAATACCAGAAAAGCACAGCCCCCTTATTTAATGTCACTTTTCTAATATATGAAAGTGTTTCAATCTCTTTTCTTACCCAGTTATACAGAGTCATCTTCAAATTCGTTATCTAGTTTAAGAGATATTGATGCTGGGAAGAATCTGTTTTTAATAATATCGAAGTTTTCTCTGATACAATGGCCTCCAATCTTACCCGGTATATACTTTAAAATTGGGCGTATAAATTGTGATTCACCGAGTTCTGTGTAACCATCGTTATAAATTTTGTTTGTTTTTGTATATACGCTTTCGAAGTCTAAACCATGTTCTTCACATAATTTATAAACATATTTCATAAATAAAATATTCCAACCAAAATAAGATGTGCTTAACAGTTTTGCAGCCTCGCTTTCTTCTGGTTTTTTATAAACTTCTGTTTTTACCCCTAATTCTTTGAAATGAGCTACAGCTTTATCAACGGATGTTTTATTAGGGCCCGCGACTATCTTCTTAAATGTTCGTATGCTTTCGGTTAAGTTTGGGTGTCTACCCATAATAGGCGAATGAACTACATCTGTATCAGTATACCTAAACACATCCATTGTTATACCAATATCTACTGTACTATTAATTATTGTTAGTTCTGGTGTATACTCCTTTATATAGGATACAATAGTAGATAAGAAGTTTGGTGTATAAGGTATACAAACGTGTAAGACTGTTATGGCAGGTATATCCTTTATTCCTTTAGCGTTTATTACCGCTCCGAAAGGTTCTTCGATATACCGATCCTCCTTATACGCGGTATCGCGTATATAGACTGTGTACTCGGTATTGTCCTTGTATAAACCCGCAACTCCTTTACCGAGTTCTCCGAATCCGAGTATAAGTATGTTTTTCATTACGTATCACCTATGTTAAGCTTATCCGCTATTTTAGAATCTGCTTCTAATATCTCACCGTCTACATCTATAACCGCGGCCTTGAACATTTCTTTCCTAATATCTTTCATCTGGGTATCCATATCGGTGGTTATCTCGTTATAGATAAAATTAATATCCACACTTCCTTTTGGTTTCATATCGCCTGTTAACTTAGCGATGAGTTCTATGCCTTGCATTAGACGACCTACTAATTGATTATATGTAGCAAAATCTTTTTCATCTTTAGCAGTATTCTTTACTTCTTCTACTTCTTTTAGTATAGCCTTTAAGGCGTTACCATAATCCATTGTAAGTTTCTTTATCTCAGAGGCTGTTCTTAAATCTCTCTGTATAAGAGCTTGTTGAGCTTGTTTTGTTTTCCTTATGAATTTCCTTATTGATTGAGCGGTAATATTAATTCCTTCTGAATTAAGACGTCTGGTAAGCGCTTCGACAGAAAATCTTGGTTTTTTCATTTCTTCATAAATCCTGTTCTGAAGTCCTAACTGTATTACTTTCAGCACATTGCCTTTCAGTTTAGCTTCTTGCTCCATTTTATCCTCCTATTTTTTTACTTTACGTTTTTTTCGTTCTTTCACCAAAAGCCCTCTTTCCTGGGCTCTGAAATACCAGAATTCTCGTCCTGTAAGCAAGTTCAAGAGTTTTTCATCTCTTTCACACGGCTCAATATTGATTTCTCCGAAAACATTAAGTAAATCAATATCTAATGTATCTAAGTGTTCTACAAATATTTTAGAATTCATTAATCTTGCAAATTTAACATTATCGAGCATTCCAGGCACATAATAAGCGTATTTTCTACCCCTATAATTCCTGTATAACATTCTTCCAAAGAGTGTATGATGAAAAAGCGTTCTTGCTAATTTATCTTTCGGTTTATACTCGATTATATAACCATACATAAACTCACCACCCATATAAATAATATTTTCATACACTATAATATAACTTCTCATATATAAATTTTTCGTTTTAGTGTGTTATGGAGGCATGAGTCGTAAAAATTAAAATATTTTTAAACCAAAAACCGAAAACTTTAAATAGGAGAAGTTTCATATATATGAATATACTATTTCATATACTAAGATTATTGTGGTCATATGTGAAAAATATGGGTGGGACGAGTAAAATGGATAAAGAATCATTAGTTAAATTAGAAAAAGCTGTGGGGGAAGGAGATATTTCTAAGGAACAGTTAAGTAAGGAGTTAACAGAACAAGTAGAGGTTGCTAACGAGATTTTACAAAGGCAAGAAGAAGAACGACTTAAATCATCTATAACTAACCCAAGTGCAATAGCACTTTCAACTACCCCAAAAGAAGCAGGAGAAGGACTGAACAGAGTTAGAAAAACAGTAAAACAACTTTTCACCTTATATTTAACAAATCAATTTATTGCCAGAGCTGTAAATGTGCGGGCAGACACACTTATTTCCAGAGGATATGAGATTATCGGTGAAGATGCTAAAGGAGTTGAAGTCTGTAAGAAGCTCATAGAAAATAGTGGTGGAATAAATTTATTCTGGCAACTCTCGGTAAATGTCGATATTGCAGGAGATGGTTTTTTAGAGAAAATTTATAATCTTAATAAAACAACCATCACACGATTAAAACATGTTCACCCATTAACATTGTCATTTAGACGAGATAGGTTTGATAGAATTATTGTTGGTAGTGATAAAGAGCCAATAGGTTATGTTCAGTATTATGTTGATGAAGAGGGTGTAACCAGAGAAAAGAATGTTCCTAAAGACATAATTTCTCATTTAAAGTTTAACACCCTAGGGGACGAGTTTACCGGAGTAAGTATTTTACAACCTGTGTATGACACAGCAGTAAGATTAATGAATATGGAATACGCTGCCGCAGAAGCCGCTGTAAAGGCAGCAAATCCTTTACTCATAGCTAAGTGCAATACTAAATCTCCAATGCAAATAGCGCAGTGGGGGACAATACTTGGTAGGATTAGTGGAAAAGACCAAATATTTATTCCAGAGGGAATGGAAATAACAATGTTGGCTCCTGAGCGACAAATATTTAGCGAGTATGCAGATTACTTTTTAAATGCGGTGGTTTCAGCTACAGGAGTGCCAAAAGCAGTATTACTTGGTGCTAGTGGTAGTGGTGGAAGTAATAGGGCAGAAGGAATTGTTTTAACAAGGCATTTTTACTCTTTGATTAGGAGTAACCAAAAATATATGGAAGGATTTTTCAATAAAATCTTCGAAGAATGTGCGGAACTTGGAAATTTTAAAGCTCCGAAATTAGTTTTTAATGATGTTGCAGAAGACGCTGGAACACTTGCCGCACAATCTGCTGTGAACCTTTATAAAGCAGGTATCATTAATTTATCTGAAGCGCGGGCTATGATTGGTTTAGAGAAAAGCAACATATCTGGTTCAGACTTAAAATCAGAGATTAAGAAATCAGATATGGAGACCTGGCACCCAGCAAGTCCTGGAAAACCAGCAGGAAGTCAAGCAGGTATAAAGAAAACACAAAAAATAAGCCCGATGTCAGAGGTGAGTCCTATTACAAAATGAGTAAAAAAAACAAGACCGAACAACTTATTAAAAAACTGGATAAGATGCTCACAGTTGGCGGTGCCGGACCGTCTGTCTCACCTGACTCGTCCGGTAGTGGAAGGCTTCCACTATCGGACATTTTAATTACAAAAGATATTGATTTAAGTTCCTTGGACGAAAACCAACTTTATTTCGTTCATGTGATGCTTCATAAGTTTTATGCCACTGGGCGAAACAAACACTTATCCAAAGAAGATATTAAGTCTTTACATAACGAGATACGAAAAAAAATTAAACATGAAAACTTTGATACATTAGATATGGAAAATGGACACCACACAGGAAGTGATAGAAAGAGTGAATAAGTATTTAGCGCTGATTAGATACAAATATTTAGGTCTAGAACGATTAAGAAGGGAAAATATGCTTAACGACTATTATGAGTCGCTTAACTCTTCGGCTTCAGAGGAAGTGTTTGTTAGTAGACTAGAGGTAGCAGAACAATTATCAGAGAAATTGGTGTTACCACTAAAAGTTCGTGGGATTTTTTTAACAGAGGGCAAACCAAAAGCTAGGTATTACAAAGCAGAGGACCTTGAATTATCCACTAAAAATCCTCTTAATGCGAGTTTTCCTATAATGTTAGACCACGAAGATGATAAAGCTGGAAAAATAATTGGTAAAGTTGATAGAATTAAATATGACCCAAAAATTAAAGGTATTAGGTGGTGGGGACATATTAATGACCAAACATTTGCTTTAAATATTATAGATGGTGTGATAACTCAGGTTAGCGCAACCATTTACTCTGTACCACATTATGATAAAAAACTTGGTTTTACAACCTGGAAAGATTTAATTTTTAAAGAACTTTCACTTGTTATAAATGGTTCCGAACCATTAAATATCATAGAAGTAGATAAGGGATAAAATGCCATATAGCTCGGTTAAAGATGTACCAGAATATGTGAAGAAGTATAGTCCTGTTATTCAAAGGCAATGGATGCATGTATTCAATTCAGTTTATAAAAGAACTAGTAGTGAAAGACGAGCTTTTATGGCCGCCAATAGTGTATTAAAAAAGAGGTTTAAGCGTGCACGAAAACACAACGAATCTCATTCAGATTATTTCAATTATTTAATTGATTCGTATCTTGGAAACCTGGAAGGGTAATAAAGAGGTAATAGAAAATGAGCAACGATAATAATAAAATAGAAGAATTAAAAGAGAAGAAGTGGATTAATAAGGCTGATGTTGAAAAAGGCAAGTTTGAAAAGTGGTGTAAAGCTCATGGCTTTAAAGGAGTTAATCAAGCATGTGTTAATTTGGCCGCTAAGACTGGTGGACATGCCGCTAAAATGGCTTTGTTTGCTTGTAACATGCCTAACAGCCCCTATACTTATCCTAAGAAGACAAAATATTCTAAGGAGGAAAACATAATGGCAAAAGAAAAGGAAGAACAATTATATAGGGATGTTAATCCTAAAAAACAACTTGCTTTAGCTAAAGAAAGAGAAGAAAAAGAGAAAGAAGTTAAAGAGGAGTCTGTTGAGGAAGCTAAGGAAGAAGTTGTTGAAGAAGTTTCTAATGCTGTTGTTGAAGAAAACCCCGAGGAAGAAGTTAAAGAGGAAGTTAAGGAAGAGGAAGAAAACGAAGAGCCAGAAGAGGAAAAAGATGGAGAACCAAAAGAGGAAAAAAAAGAAAAAGAAGAAGCAGAAGAAGAGCCTATCAATGAGTCTTCAGAGGAGAGGCCTGATGAAACTCTTTCAAAAGAAATAAAAGAAACCAAAGAAGAGTTAGCAGTGATAAAAGAAGTTCGTGATGAACTTGTCAACCTATATTCAAAATATGGGAAACTAGAAAAACAAAAAGAAGCTCTTTTAAAGAAGATAGAGAAGCTGGAAAAAGAAAAATTAGAATTAAACGAGCAACTCAATATTTATAAAGAAAGAGAAGAAAAACTTAATGCTCAAAGACGTTTAGAAAGGTTGGAAAGGCTTTCTGCTAAGTTTAAATTACTCGGTCAAGAGAAGTCCGTAGAACAGCTAGCAGAGAAGGATGAAAAAACCATAGAGGAGTTTGAAGCTATTGTTGATTCAGCACTTGAAAAGGCTGGAGAAACTAAAGAGATGCCAGAAGTTACTACGCCTTCACAAGCTACGGGAGCAAAAGAAGAAGCAACCGAGGAAAGTAAGGAAGAACCAAAAGAAGAGAAGAGAGAAGAAGTTGCACAACCACCTGAACAGATGACTAATGAAGCGTTCTTTACAAACATATTAAAGAAGCTTACTAAAGAACAAATGAAAAGCAATAGGGGGAGAACCCTAATATTGTAAAAATCGAAAAATAATCATAACGAGGTTTAAAAAATGGAAACAATGAAAACACCAGAACAATTAGCTACAGGAGTCACTATGATTGGAAGCTCTGGATGGGGCGGTCAAACTGGCGGAATAGGCAGTATAATGGGCAGCACATGGAGTGAGAGAATCATATTTGACGCACAACCTGATAGGGTATTATCCAAATACTTTATTGAATTCAACGACCTCATAGGTAACAACGATGTTACAATTGTTATCCCAAAGATTGGCGATGTTAATCTTATGGGTGGAAGGACTGGTTCTGAAGAAGGAATTGCTAGAGTTATGACCAAGTTCGATACTGCTGACAACATAACTGTTAGCTTAACATCAGCAGATGTAAAGCTAGGCGGATGCTCAGTTTCATTCGAAACTGCTTCTGCAACCAGAGTTAGCATAATCGAAATGGCTCACAAACAACTAGTAAGACAATATCTAAACACACTAGAAACAGATGCTAATGCAACTCTAGAAGGAGCAACAATAGGAGCCAGTAATGCAGGTTCAGTGTTTGGCGGAACTACAGTGGCTAACAACTCAGCTATTACTAGTAATTTATCAGCAGGTGATGTTATTGATGTTGATAAAATAGTTGAGATGAAGATAATGCTACAAGAAAAAGATTTCGCTAAGAAACCTGGAGAAGCCGTCCTAATATTACACCCAACCCAATTTAAGCAACTGTTGAAGAGTTCACAGTTTACAAACGCCGCTGAATTTGGAGGACCGACAGTTGTAAGAAAGGGGACAGTTGAAGAGTATATTGGAGTAATTATAGAAATATCAACCCTATGTACTTCTGCAACCCAAGGAGTGGCAGTACATTACTGTTATATGATTGACCCATCAGCAGCCGCTGGTATAGTGTGGAAAGAAAAAGCTAGAGTTAAAGTTGTTACAGAAGACGATGAAAGAAAACATAAGGTGCTCTTGGATGCTTGGTATAAAATGACCAGGATTAATGAGCAGGCTATTGTTATTGGCGTCTTCGCAGATAACTAAATTTAGTTGAGCAACGATAGAGATTTTAAAAACCTTTTAACAGGGTTAACACCCTGTTACTAGTTTTTTATACTAACGTTAAAAGGAGGAAGTTAAAATGACAAAAATAGGAAGCAGAGATGGTCACTATACAGTAAAAAAACTCACGGTTGATGACAAGGTACCAGTTAGTTATACGATTGCTCATTGTGCAGAAACTTCAACCACTGCTATACTTGCTGGTTGGGATGTAAGTGCAGGTACAGCCGCAAAGACTAATATAGACTTTTCAGCACAACCACCCTATCCGATGGTTCTTAGTGTTAACGCAGTAGCTGCCGGAACAGCAGATGATAGCGATACATTGTTATTCAAAGGATATGACGCAACAGGAAAGTACATTGAAGAAAACGTGGTGGTTTCTAGCACAGCAGGAACAAGCACGGCAGCTCATACCTATACTAACAACGCTTTTTCATATTTGATAAGTGTTGAACCAGACGACGCACTACATAAATCAACCGATGTTAATATTGGTTGGAGAGCATATGATTTTGGACTGCCATATCCAATAGCAACAAGCGATGATGTGATAGCTTATACTACTGGTAGCACACACGCAACAACAGCCCCATATACAGTTAATGTGGCTTATAACAGAATATCCGATAGCAATTTAGGAGCAGGAAGTTCTGTTAGAGTGCTATACTTGTCTAGATTCCAAGAATAAGGGGGGTGTAAAAGTGGCTGATTATCCAAGTAAAAAACTAGTAGAACAACACATCCCAAAAACTAGGGGACATGTTGGCGTGGTCATCGATAGTAATATTGAAGGACGTGGTCCTGAAGCTAAGACCGTTCGAGCAGAAGGAAGAGGAAATAAGAAAGGAGCTGGTCATATTGGAGCTAGCAATGTGAATCACGCATAATTTTTTTATTTCCTTTTTATTTTTTTTTAATGATAGAAATAGTTAGATTAAAAAATGGGTGAGACAAAATGTATGAATTAAGTGGAGTAGATAAAAAAAATAAGAGTGGTGGAGACCAGCAAGAACGAATTGAAGCACTAAGCCAGAAATTATTTGGTAAACCTGTAAAAGAAATAAAATACCTTTATGTAACGAATTACATTCACAAACAATTATTAGATGAAGATTTAACAAGAACAGGACTTTATCAATGGATTAATGTTTTCAATGGTGAAGTAAAGTATCCTAGGGATGTCATAAACTATAATGATTATGACATCGTCCATATTAATATGGCACCACAAGACGTCCATTTAATATATAAAGTAAGACAAGAAATAGGGGATAACTCAAAGACTAAGCTCGTGGTTAACAACGATTTTACATCAGAGATGTGGGCTAGCTCGTATGATTTTCCACACACACTAGAAGCAATATTGAAGTATCCAGACATGATTTTTGGAACAGAATATTTTCAAGTAAGTGCTTTATCAGAGTTAGCGCATAGAAAAGTATACATTATACCGCATCCTGCAGATGTTAGAAGATTAAAAGCATTAACACCGTTACCAAAGAAACCAATAATTTCAACGATTTGGAGGCGATACGACAGGTTCGCTTATGTGCCAAGCCTTGTTGTTAGAAATCATGGTTTAACAACACAATTAATTGGTTATGACAAAGAGAAAGATAACAGATTTTTTATGACATCAACACTTTATGATTATGTGTTAGCAGGAACCAACTTTTTCGAGTTTTGTGACCAATTACGTGAAAGCAAAATAGTTTATGACCCATTTACTTTTCATAGTTATAGTAGAACAACAGTAGATACTGCGGCTATGGGAGTAGCTGTTGTTGGAAGCGACAGGACACAAAGTATGAAAATTTGTTATCCATACACTTGTGTCGACCCTTATGACGTATCCAGGGCAAGACAATTAATAAGAAGGTTGTTAGAAGACGAAGATTTTTATGAGTTGGTAGTCAAAACAGCTAAAGAAAAAGTGGAGTTTTACAATCACCAGAACTCAAGAGAAAGATTTTTAGTAGCGCTTCATGATTCAATTTATGGTAAAGAAGAAAAAAAAGAAGATATAAAAAAGAAGACCACTATCTCCAGAGGAAGAGGAGATGATGTGCTTGATTTACACGCAAATAGTATAACAAGAGGCAAGTCAAAGAATGAGCAATAAAAAAACCAAAGAAAAAATAAGGACTAAATTAGAAATTAATAAGTTTTCACTAGGTTACATTTGGTTAAGACTTAAAAAGATTTTTAGTTAGGATTTTAAAAATGGGACACATATTAGGAGTTCACTTCAAAGATTTTCAAAAATTATGTAAGAATCACAGAATTTATTATTATAAAGGAGAGGGTTTTTATGACTTGCATTTCATATCGGATGGGTTGATTGTTAAAACAACAATATTAGAGTCTCAAATAACAAACCCTGCTCAATTTTTTGCTGACAAGATGTTTTATGGGGCAATACAATTAACGTTTCAACTCCCAGACCCAGATTATGATGCGGTTGTTAAAGTTGAAGGCGTAAAAATGCCTTTGGAGTCACCGATTAAAATTAAGGAAAACTTACCAGAGGAAGTTAAAAGAACAAATATTCAACGGGAAGGTGTTGAAGAAGAATAAATATGGCGACTATCCAAGATAGACATAATCCATCACGGAAAGTAACTGTAACTGCCAACGGTGAATTAAAGATTATTGGCAACCAGCCTGATGGTAGTATACGGGTTACTGAAACAGGTGATGAATCTAAGATTATAGATGATGTGTCATCTACAAACATTACATTTTTTTGTTATGCGCCTCCAGGAACCGATGTTGGAAGCGCGGCTTGGAAGATTAAAATCATTGATGAAACCGGAGGATATCCGGTGGTTAAATACGCAGATGGCGACGATGAGTATGACAACATCGCCGCTGATAGAAACAATTTATCATATTCATAAATAGGTAACACGCCATAGATTTGGCATATTGCCAAATAGTGCAAATTAAGATGTTACATAATAGATTTGATTAGAAAACAAACTATTTCATGCTACTTCTTAATTTGCAAAAGGCTATAATTAAAATAGGTGAATAACATATGAAAATACTAGATGTTAATAAGAACGAAAGAAACATAATAGATGGTAGTTTAAAAGTAATTTCTCATGAGGTACCTGCTACAGGGCCTCATGCTAAAGAAGGAGAAACTATAAGTAAAAAATTTGTGCAGGTTATGATTAAACCTCATTTTGATACAAGAAGCCCGTACCCACAATTCATTCCATTAGACAAATTCAAGGAATTAAACCCAGATATTAAGTTGGAGTAATAATGTATGAAAAAACCAGTATTGTCACACCCAAGATATGTAAGGAAAGGTAAATGCCTTAGATGTGGATTTTGTTGTTTAAATGAAAATTGTGAACATTTTGAATGGATAGAAAAAGACGGTAAGAAAATCGCTAACTGTAAGATATTCGGAAAACCCGAAAGACCTGAAAAGTGTGTTAATTTTCCGCAAGCACCTCCGTTGCTTAATCCCAAATGCGGTTATTATTTTTTAGATACATGGGAAAACAACAGGAAAGTTAAGATGGGAGGAGATTTGTAATGGCAGTAACGGTCGGAGTAACAGGAAACGTATTAACTATAAATACTTGCGAGGATGCAAGTCAATGGTTAGGAGAAACCCCGGTTGATGTAACAGATTTTTATAAAGAAGGAAGTCAGTGTGTTGGATTTACGGTCAGAGGTGTAGGAAATAACGATGTTACAATTAGTGGTAACTGGAATCTTTCGGGCAAACACCTTAGGTTCTGGTTAATGACTGTTGCTCTTAAAGAACTCGATACGGAAGCGAATGGTGGGGTTCAGGTAATTTTAGGAGATGGCTCGAATACAGGGTACTACACCGTTTTGGGAGGAGACACATACCCCGGTGGTTGGTATAATATTGTTCTTGATTGCGATAGAACACCTGACGCGGGTTCTCAACCCACATTAACATCTATTACAACCATCGGAGTTAGGTTTAAACATACCGCTAGCGCAAAAAACGCTCAAAACACATGGATAGATATGGTTCATTGTTGTGATGGTCTTTATGCCTACGGAGATGATGGAGGAAGCAGTTTTGATTTTGATGATATACTATCAGCAGACGAAGACATTACAAATGGTGGTTGGGGTGTTATAAGAAAAATAGGAGGCATTTATTACCTAACAGGTAAACTCGTTTTCGGTGATAGTTCAGGCACAAATTCATGTGATTTTACAGACACTAATAAAATAATTGTTTTCGAGAATAGACGAGTAGATTCAGGACTTTATGGAATAGAATTAGTAGATAATGGCACAGGCACCACTCAATTTCAATTAGGAACGAAATCAGGAGATAGGGGCGTGTCGGGTTGTGTCATATCTACAGAAAGTACTACACAAACTCCTAAATGGTATTTCGATGCTAAAACAGATACAGATGTTGATAATTGTAAATTATACGGCTGTACATTCCTTGATTCATCAACATTTGATTTACCTTTAAATGCCTCTAATGTTGAATCATTGAGTTGTACTTTTGAAGGATGTGGGGTAATTACACCTCAGACATCAAAAATGGAATATTGTAATTTCATTTCAGCAAAATCAGATGCTATGACCATTAGTAGCACAACACTCAACGTCAAGTATTGCAATTTTATTAATCCTACTGATAACGCTATACAGATAACTTCGACAGGCGCCTATCAATTCTATGATATGGTCTTTTCGGGTACAGGTGTGTCGGGTCCTTATGATATAGAGAATACCACAGCAGGATTAGTTACAATTCAGAATAATGGGGTTTCTAATGCTCAATATTCAAATGAGACAGGAGGAGGAACAACTGAATTTCAGTCAACTAAAACTGTTTCGGTTCATGTAGAAGACCAAAGTGGTAATGCTATACAAGGTGCTCAAGTTTATATTCAGAAAGCCACTCCAGACGTATATACTGGTTCTGCTGCCGCAGATACTACTGGTAGCACAGCTTTCATTGTTAGAGAATCACTTGCGGCAGACATACCGGCTACTGGATGGATAAAAGTTAGAGACAATAGTGAAAACACAGAACAATTATACAGATATTCTAGTAAGGACAGCACCGCTAAAAAATTCATTTTTAATACTAAGATTGGTCCTACTCCTTGTACGGGCACCGGTACAGGAACTAATATGGAAGATACTAATAATGACTTAACCGCATTAAATATTGTTGAAGGAGATACTATTAGGAATGAGACTGATAAGAGTTGGGCGACGGTGATAAAAGTTGCTAGCGCGGATAACATTTATACTACTCAACTAGTTGGTGGGGAAGATAATACTTGGACTAGTGGAGATAATTATTCTCTTCATAACCTAGCAACAACTTATAGTTCTGCAGACACCGTTTATGTGCCAATAATGAATGAAGAGACAGATGTTGCTGGAAGCACATCGATGTCATATAATTACAGCACTGATGTTCCAATAACGGTTAGAATAAGGTTATCACCTTCTGGTAGCACCAGATATTTACCTTATAAAACCAGCGGAACAATAACAAACAGGGGTTATGAGGTAACAGCAGTATTAATAGAAGATGATATTGCTACATAAGTTAGATGGAGGAATTAAAAATGCGTACGGACGATATTAAAAGACAATATTTTATAAATAATGATTATAAGGGGTTAAAAAGAGGTAAAAGAATTATGTTAACAAGAAAGGAGGCTAAACCACTTATTAATAACAGGGTGTTATTACCTTTTCGTGTTGCTGTAAGGCAAGGATTGGTAAAACCCACAAATGATGTTAGTTTCGTTGAGGAGGAACTAGAAGCAACAGTGAAAAAAATAAAGGGGGCTAAAAAGTCTTCAAGACGAAAAAAAGAATAAATTAAAAATATGAAAAATAAAAGGAGGAAAAAATGGCTATTGGCGACGATTTTACGATAGACTACACGAACAAAAGAATATATCATTCAAGCGGTTCTACTGTTTATACGGTTAACGAACTTTATTCGTATTTACAGGATACCTTTGATGAGTTAGTTCAAATGGATGACGAGGTGCCGATGAGCGCACAGACACCAACAGCTTATCGTATGATAAATGGTTGGTGGTTAGATATTAGTGAGCTTAGTCAAGCACATAAGTATTTAAAAGAAGGAGCAATAGAAACCAGTGGTTACGCTCACCCAACAAATCCGAACGGGATAAGGCTGCTTAAATTAGATGGAACTTCTGGTTTAACAGCTAATGATATAGGGAAAACCGTGGAAGGAGTTACAACTGGAGACACAGGAACCTTACTAGGGTACGACACAACTCTGAACTACCTTTGGGTAAGATGTGATGCCGCAGATGATTTGTTTGACAATACCTCTGAGGATATAAATGTAGACTCTGTTCTATGTGGAGCAATGAATGGAGTAGCTTCAACTAGTGGAGAAGAGTTATACGCAAACGTTTATACTCTGGGTACCATAGAATCAACGCCTGCCCCACAGATATATATTTTTCAGGCTGGGTCTGCTATTGCTGAGTGGAGTACATTATCTAATTGGGATAGGGGACATATTGATGTCCTTATTCAAGTTAAAGAGATGGGAACAGAAATAGATGGGGCACAAATAACTGTTTTCGCCAGACAGCAAGGAGACCTGTTTGACCACTTCGAGATTGACTTATCAAACGGTGGTCGTAACGCAGTTCCATTGTCTACTCAAGCAGATATTAACAACACAACCCCAGACTACTATATTTTCTATGATAATGGTAACGGAACAAATTTCCAACCTTATGAAATCATACAAGATAGCTCTTCGTATGATTGGCAAGCAGAGGTTGTGACACAAGATGAGTGGACATCAGGAGTTGGTGTTCTTGGTATCAGAGGAGTTAAAGGTACTCCCGCAGATGGAGACTCGTTTATTGGTTCAACAAGCGGAGCAACAGGAGATATTAATGCTAGTGGAACAGGAGTTCTTGGAACAGGTTACATAGCTTATAAAAACTGGTCTTCAGATTTTGCAACAGGAGAACATATAGTTGGAAGCACGAGTTCAGCTAAGAGAAGACTTATTGGTATTTATGAAGATGTGTCAGACACTTCCGGTTATTTGCTTTATGATACCAGTAGTGGTTTTACAGGAGCTAACCGTAGTGCTTTCTATAAACTATTTGAAGCAGATGAAAGACTTATTTCAACTAGTGGAGACGCCTATGCAAGCACAGCACCAACAGAAGCCGTTGCAGGATTTGACGATATAACAGTAGCATTCGTTAATGGAACATGCGCTTATGGTACAAGCTCAGGAACATTTATCTATGGAGAAAGAGTAACATGGGGTAGTGATGAAGGAATCATCTTATATGATGATGGTTCTGGTGTGATGACTCTTGGAAATTGCTCTACAACCGCTTTTACTGGTAGTGTTGTTGGTGATATTTCTGGTGCAGAAAGAGCTGTTAATGGAAGAACATTAACGTCTGAACACACCATGAATAAAGCGTTTACACAGCAAACAGCTTATCCATATGACATCATTATTGAGTGCGGTTCCATCTATGAAGCAGGCAGAACACTTGACCAAGTATATGAGTATCTGAAGTTTATAACCCAAGAAGACTCAACGTTTTCAATGCATACTGTCGTATCAGGTGTTATTACCCCACTTGATGGAGAAGAATACATTCAAGCTTATACCGGCTACACACCAAAGAAGCAGGCACCTTTCGGAACATTCGCAGGAGGAGTATTTTTTGGTGCTCAAGGAGTATGGCTGGAAGGAATGGACTCTAGTGATAATGAAAACTTCTCTTTGATAGATAGTAATGGTACGGTTAGAAACCCACCCACACAAGCAACCATGACAGTTACTTCATTGGTTTCTGGTGATAGGGTCGCAGTATTCCTTACATCAGGAGGAGAAATAAATAAGACGCAGTATAACAGCATGGATTCTGGTAATAATGCAGGAAATACAACGTTTGTTATTGAAGAAGCTATAGCACAAGACACACCTAATAGTGGTAAAATAAGAGTTGTTGACGACGACTATTCAGCTTTTAAAGAACACAGGTATAGATATGCTAGTTGGAGTGGAAGCACGTTTAACCTTGTAACTGGGGCATCTGGTAGTGCTAGCGCACAATCTAGTGGAGACGATTTATGGGATGACAGTGCAGATTTTGGCGGAACAGACGACGTCGAAGTTGGAGATGTGATTAGGAATACCACTGATGGTAGTTTTGGATACATTTATGATATTGCAAGCGCAACCAAACTAAGTGCTAAGTTATTTAATGGAACAAACAACGACTTTGGAGCTAACGACAGTTATTACACCAACGTGTTAGGAACCACATATGATGATGGTGATACTGCTTATGTACCACTAATTGATGAAGAAGCGACTGGCACAAGCGTAGAAGAAACAGTTCTTTACTCTACAGACAGAACAGTGTTGATTAGGGTAAGAAAGAAAGGAATACTTCCATTTGAGACTACTGGTAACTTTACAAGCGCCGGACTAACAGTATCTGCAATTAGAACAACAGACTCTATAGTATCATAAAACTAATTTTTTATTTTTTATTTTATTTTTTTAGAACA
>Ga0190359_1001144_pt1 | contig 17191 bp, 11 predicted proteins | sample 48721823_MG_FD_161269 | JGI IMG/M metagenome (GOLD analysis project Ga0190359, IMG submission 161269) | Hydrothermal vent microbial mat bacterial communities from Southern Trench, Guaymas Basin, Mexico - 4872-18-2-3_MG | ecosystem: Environmental > Aquatic > Marine > Hydrothermal vents >... | reverse complement strand
AAGAAGTTTTATCTTCTATATCTGAGATATCTCCTCATTTTCTTTGTTAATTAATAATTTTCTAATCTTCAGATCCTTTATGTATGCTCAGAACTACTTCCTTCAACCTCTCCCAAGCCAATCCCGGCAAAATTGCCCAGATTAGCTCCGTCTTCATCGAGTCCTGAAGAGCTTTCCGACTCTATATAAACTATTACTGGGATAAAAAAGATTCCATCTCTGAGTTCATCCGATTTAAAATTGACTTCTGGCTCTTTCCAGCTTTCCTTCAAGTCCTTGGTAAACAAGCCCCGGATATCTTGAGAGGACTCAGAATAAAACATAAAAAGTCCTGTCCCGTTCTTAAAAATCTGACTCTGACTCTGGACCAGTGCTTTTGTCCAAGTCTCAGACCTGATGACAAACATTTTGATCTCTGGTTCCGATTTACTGGATTGAAGCTCTGAAAAACGTAAAACATAAAACTAGGCAGAAAAAAAAGATGCATCATAAAGTCATGAATTCTTTGCAATGGTGGTCGTATCCGAAAACCATTGCCAGACTTAAGAACATGTCTGAAGAAACTGGGATATTTTTGGTGGAGGTTCCACTTGAGTACACCAGTCAGATATATCCAGTGTGTAGTTTCAGAGACTGAGACAACAGACATGGAGTTCAGGTGTCTGAAGTGTCATTATATTAATAACTCTGATTATGTAGGAGCTATTAATATAAGGCGGAGAGGTGAGAGAGTGATACATAGGTTATGCTCTGTGTTAAGTTCTTGATCTAAGCCCTTTTCCGGTTAGGTCCCTTATAAATAATATGAGGGGGGATTACTCAGCTTCTATATCTAAATTCTTCTAATTTAATCCTCTGATTTAGTTTTTTGTAATTAATAATCATTTAATACTATTTGGTTTTCAATAAATTTTTAATTCTCTACTGATTTTCCAGTGGGACATATCCAGAGGTGTGATTGAAAGCGCACAAATCTGGCAAAAAGCTGGGAGTAAAAAATGGCGAAAACCAAACGTAAATGGTTAGTTCTAGATTATAATGAGCCTGGTTCTTTAAGAGCTCAAGACATTCCTTACGATTCCACCGAAAGTGTAAAAGATGCGATAGATCGAGTAGGCTATGGAGTTTTAGGCCCTACTGGTTCTACTGGCCCTACTGGCCCCACTGGTCCTACCGGAGTTACAGGTTTAACAGGAGCGACAGGTCCTACTGGAATTGGAGAAACTGGTCTTCAAGGAGAGACTGGAATTCAGGGAGAGACTGGAATTCAGGGAGAGACTGGAATTCAGGGAGAGACTGGAGCCGGGATTCAGGGAGAGACAGGAGTCCAGGGAATTCGGGGAGAGACCGGAATTCAGGGAGAGACCGGAGCTGGAATACAGGGAGAGACCGGGGTCCAAGGAATTCAGGGAGAGACAGGAATTCAGGGAGAGACAGGAGCCGGGATTCAGGGGGAGACAGGAGTTCAGGGAATTCGGGGAGAAACCGGAATACAGGGAGAGACAGGAGCCGGAATTCAGGGAGAGACAGGAGTTCAGGGAATTCAGGGAGAGACTGGAGTTCAGGGAGAGACAGGAGCCGGGATTCAGGGAGAGACAGGAGTTCAGGGGATTCAGGGAGAAACTGGAATACAGGGAGAGACAGGAGCCGGGATTCAGGGAGAGACGGGTCTTCAAGGAATCCGGGGAGAGACTGGAATACAGGGAGAGACAGGAGCCGGAATACAGGGAGAGACAGGAGTTCAGGGAATTCAGGGAGAAACTGGAATTCAAGGAGAGACAGGAGCCGGAATACAGGGAGAGACAGGAGTTCAGGGAATTCAGGGAGAGACTGGAATTCAGGGAGAGACAGGAGCCGGAATACAGGGTGAAACCGGAATACAGGGTGAAACCGGAATACAGGGTGAAACCGGAATACAAGGTGAAACTGGTTTTCAGGGTATACAAGGTGTAAGGGGAGAGACTGGAGTTCAGGGAGAGACTGGAATTCAGGGAGAAACAGGAGCAGGAATTCAGGGAGAAACGGGTCTTCAAGGGGAAACAGGGGCTCAAGGTGAAACTGGAGTTCAGGGAGAAACCGGGATTCAGGGAGAAACAGGAGTTCAAGGTATACAGGGTCCTCAGGGAATTCAAGGTGATCCAGGAGTTCAGGGAGAGACAGGGGTTCAGGGAGAGACAGGGGTTCAGGGAGAGACTGGAACTGGAATTCAGGGAGAAACAGGAGTTCAAGGAATTCAGGGAGAAACAGGAATTCAGGGAGAAACAGGAGCAGGGATTCAGGGAGAGACAGGAATTCAGGGAGAGACAGGAATTCAGGGAGAGACAGGAATTCAGGGAGAAACAGGAGCAGGGATTCAGGGAGAAACTGGAATATCGGGTTCTCAGTTTATTGGATTTAATTATAAAGCAAAAACAGATGATCAGTCTGATACTGATCCTGGAACAGGAAATTTAAAATGGAGTACTGTTGCTCAAATTACAGCAGCAGAATTATATGTAGATGATGCTGATACGGATTCAACTGATTATAGTAATTTTTATCTTACCCTGAAATCTGGAGATTTTATCAGAATTCAACGAATAGATAATCCTAATCAGTTTCAAATTTTTGAAGTTACAGGTATAACAGATAGAACAGGTTGGTTTAGATTAAGTGTATCTTTAGTTGTTTCAAAGGGTTCTGCATTTTCTTTAAATGATGACATTGTTTTAGTATTTGGTATAGTTGGTCCTCAGGGAGAGACCGGAGTTCAGGGAGAGACTGGAGTTCAGGGAGAGACTGGAGTTCAGGGAGAGACAGGAATACAGGGAGAGACAGGAATACTGGGAGAGACAGGAATACAGGGAGAGACAGGAGTACAGGGAGAAACAGGAATTCAGGGAGAGACGGGGATTCAGGGAGAAACTGGAATTGGAGTTCAGGGAGAGACTGGAATTCAAGGGGAGACTGGAGTTCAGGGAGAAACTGGAGCTGGAATTCAAGGAGAAACAGGGATTCAGGGAGAGACAGGAGTACAGGGAGAGACAGGGATTCAAGGTGAAACTGGTGCAGGGATTCAGGGAGAGACAGGAATTCAGGGAGAGACTGGGATTCAAGGAGAAACTGGAGCTGGAATTCAAGGAGAAACTGGGATTCAGGGAGAGACCGGAATTCAGGGAGAAACAGGAATTCAAGGTGAAACTGGAGTACAAGGTGATATAGGGCCTCAAGGACCTCGAGGAGATCAAGGAGAGACAGGAGTTCAAGGAGAGACTGGAATTCAGGGAGAAACAGGAGTTGGAGTACAGGGAGAGACAGGAGTACAGGGAGAGACAGGAGTACAGGGAGAGACAGGAGTACAGGGAGAGACAGGAGTACAGGGAGAAACTGGGAGTCAGGGAGAGACAGGAATACAGGGAGAGACCGGAGCCGGGATTCAAGGAGAGACAGGAGTACAAGGAGTACAGGGAGAGACTGGAGTACAGGGAGAGACTGGAATACAGGGAGAGACAGGAGTGCAGGGAGAGACAGGGGTGCAGGGAGAGACAGGGGTGCAGGGAGAGACAGGAGTACAGGGAGAGACAGGAGTACAGGGAGAGACAGGAGTACAGGGAGAAACTGGAATACAAGGAGAGACTGGAGTTCAGGGAGAAACTGGTATTGAAGGTTCTAAATTTGTAGGATTTCTTTATAAAGCAAAAACAGATGATCAATCTGATACAGATCCTGGAATAGGCAATATAAAGTGGAGTACTGTTGGACAGACTAATGCTGCAGAACTTTATGTGGATGATACAGATGTTAATTCGAATGACTTTAGTACTTTTTATGTCACTTTAAAAAATAGTGATACTATTCGGATTCAACGTCAGGAAGACCCTACTCAATTTCAATTTTTTAAAATAAATAGTGTTGTAGATAGAACGGGTTGGTTTCGTCTTGCAATTACTTTTTTAGTTGATAGTGGTTCTACTTTTAATTTAAATGATAATGTGATTTTAATTTTTGGTATTTCCGGGCCTCAAGGAGAGACAGGAATTCAAGGAGAGACAGGTCTTCAAGGAGAGGCTGGAATTCAGGGAGAGACAGGAATTCAAGGAGAGACAGGAGTTCAGGGAATTCAAGGAGAGACAGGAGTACAGGGAATACAGGGAGAGACAGGGATTCAAGGAGAGACAGGAGCAGGAATTCAAGGAGAGACAGGAGTACAGGGAATACAGGGAGAGACAGGAATTCAAGGAGAGACAGGAGCTGGAATTCAGGGGGAAACAGGAGTACAGGGAGAGATAGGGATACAGGGAGAAACAGGTCTTCAGGGAGAGACGGGAGCTGGAATTCAAGGGGAGACAGGAGTCCAGGGAATTCAAGGAGAGACCGGAATTCAGGGAGAAACAGGAGCTGGAATTCAGGGAGAGACAGGGATTCAGGGAGTTCAGGGAGAGACAGGGGTACAGGGGGAAACAGGAGCTGGAATTCAGGGAGAGACAGGAATTCAGGGAGTTCAAGGAGAGACAGGAGTACAAGGAGAAACAGGGGTCGGAATTCAAGGAGAGACTGGAGTTCAGGGAGTTCAGGGAGAAACAGGTTTTCAAGGAGAGACAGGAATACAAGGAGAAACCGGAACTGGAATTCAGGGAGAAACAGGAATTCAAGGAGAAACTGGTATTCAGGGAAAAACAGGTCTTCAAGGAGAAACTGGAACCGGAATTCAGGGAGAGACTGGAGTTCAAGGAGAGACAGGAATACAGGGAGAAACCGGAGCTGGAATTCAGGGAGAAACAGGTCTTCAAGGAGAGACAGGAGTTGGAATTCAGGGAGAAACGGGTCTTCAAGGAGAGACTGGGATTCAAGGAGAAACTGGAGCTGGAGTTCAGGGAGAAACAGGAATTCAAGGAGAGACAGGAGCTGGGATTCAGGGAGAAACAGGTCTTCAAGGAGAGACAGGAATACAGGGAGAAACCGGAGTTGGAATTCAGGGAGAAACAGGAATTCAGGGAGAAACAGGAATTCAGGGAGAAACAGGTTTTCAAGGAAAAACCGGAATTCAGGGAGAAACAGGAGTTCAAGGAGAGACTGGAACTGGAATTCAGGGAGAGACAGGTCTTCAAGGAGAGACCGGGATCCAAGGAGAAACTGGAGTTGGGATTCAGGGAGAAACAGGTCTTCAAGGAGAAACCGGAGTTGGAATTCAGGGAGAGACAGGAATACAAGGAGAAACAGGAATACAGGGAGAGACTGGAATACAAGGAGAAACAGGAGTTGGAATTCAGGGAGAGACTGGAGTTCAAGGAGAGACAGGAATACAGGGAGAAACCGGAGCTGGAATTCAAGGAGAAACAGGTCTTCAAGGAGAGACAGGTCTTCAAGGAGAAACTGGAACTGGGATTCAGGGAGAAACAGGTCTTCAAGGAGAGACTGGGATTCAAGGAGAAATAGGAATACAGGGAGAGACTGGAATACAAGGAGAAACCGGAGCTGGAATTCAGGGAGAAACGGGTCTTCAAGGAGAGACAGGAATACAGGGAAAAACAGGTCTTCAAGGAGAAACAGGAGCTGGAATTCAGGGAGAAACGGGTCTTCAAGGAGAAACAGGTTTTCAAGGAGAAACTGGAGCTGGGATTCAGGGAGAGACGGGTCTTCAAGGAGAGACCGGGATTCAAGGAGAAACTGGAGCTGGAATTCAGGGAGAGACAGGTCTTCAAGGAGAGACCGGGATCCAGGGAGAAACAGGAGTTGGAATTCAGGGAGAAACAGGTCTTCAAGGAGAGACCGGAGCTGGAATTCAAGGAGAAACGGGTCTTCAAGGAGAGACTGGAATTCAAGGAGAGACTGGAGCTGGAATTCAGGGAGAAACGGGTCTTCGGGGAGAAACCGGTCTTCAAGGAGAGACTGGAATTAAAGGGGAAACCGGAACTGGAATTCAGGGAGAAACAGGTCTTCAAGGAGAAACAGGTCTTCAAGGAGAAACTGGAGCTGGGATTCAGGGAGAGACAGGTCTTCAAGGAGAGACCGGGATCCAAGGAGAAACTGGAGCTGGGATTCAGGGAGAGACGGGTTTTCAAGGAGAGACCGGGATCCAAGGAGAAACTGGAACTGGGATTCAGGGAGAGACAGGTCTTCAAGGAGAGACCGGGATCCAAGGAGAAACTGGAGCTGGGATTCAGGGAGAGACTGGTCTTCAAGGAGAGACTGGGATCCAAGGAGAAACTGGAGCTGGAATTCAGGGAGAGACTGGTCTTCAAGGAGAGACTGGGATCCAAGGAGAAACTGGAACTGGGATTCAGGGAGAAACAGGTCTTCAAGGAGAGACAGGAGCTGGAATTCAAGGAGAAACAGGTCTTCAAGGAGAGACTGGAATTCAAGGAGAGACTGGAGCTGGGATTCAGGGAGAAACGGGTCTTCAGGGAGAAACGGGTCTTCAAGGAGAAACTGGAGTTAAAGGGGAAACCGGAACTGGAATTCAGGGAGAAACAGGTCTTCAAGGAGAAACAGGTCTTCAAGGAGAAACTGGAGCTGGGATTCAGGGAGAGACTGGTCTTCAAGGAGAGACCGGGATCCAAGGAGAAACTGGAGCTGGGATTCAGGGAGAAACAGGTCTTCAAGGAGAGACCGGAGCTGGGATTCAGGGAGAGACGGGTCTTCAAGGAGAGACTGGAATCCAAGGAGAAACCGGAATTGGAATTCAGGGAAAAACGGGTCTTCAAGGAGAGACAGGAATACAGGGAGAAACTGGTCTTCAAGGAGAGACAGGAATACGGGGAGAAACTGGAGCTGGAGTTCAGGGAGAAACGGGTCTTCAAGGAGAGACTGGAGCTGGAATTCAGGGAGAAACAGGTCTTCAAGGAGAAACTGGAGCTGGGATTCAGGGAGAAACAGGTCTTCAAGGAGAAACCGGAGCTGGAATTCAGGGAGAAACAGGAATTCAAGGAGAGACCGGAATTCAGGGAGAAACAGGCCTTCAAGGAGAGACTGGAATTCAGGGGGAAACTGGAGCTGGGATTCAGGGAGAAACAGGAATTCAAGGAGAAACAGGTTTTCAAGGAGAAACAGGTCTTCAAGGAGAAACAGGTCTTCAAGGAGAAACTGGAGCTGGGATTCAGGGAGAAACAGGTCTTCAAGGAGAAACCGGAGCTGGAATTCAGGGAGAAACAGGAATTCAAGGAGAAACCGGAATTCAGGGAGAAACAGGCCTTCAAGGAGAGACTGGGATTCAGGGGGAAACTGGAGCTGGGATTCAGGGGGAAACTGGAGTTGGAATTCAGGGAGAGACAGGTCTTCAAGGAGAGACCGGGATCCAAGGAGAAACTGGAACTGGGATTCAGGGAGAAACAGGTCTTCAAGGAGAGACCGGAGCTGGGATTCAGGGAGAGACGGGTCTTCAAGGAGAGACTGGAATCCAAGGAGAAACCGGAACTGGGATTCAGGGAGAAACAGGTCTTCAAGGAGAGACCGGAGCTGGAATTCAAGGAGAAACAGGTCTTCAAGGAGAGACTGGAATTCAAGGAGAGACTGGAACTGGGATTCAGGGAGAAACGGGTCTTCAGGGAGAAACGGGTCTTCGGGGAGAAACTGGAGTTGGGATTCAGGGAGAAACAGGAATTCAAGGTGAGACTGGTGTAGGAGTTCAGGGAGAAACCGGAGTTCAGGGAGAAACCGGTATAGCGGGTCAATCTGCAGATGGAGTTATTTATTTTTTACATGATGCCACATCAAATATAAGCGGTTATGATCAAGCTATACGTAATCCAAATATTTTAGGTACAGGAAATGTTTATGATGCTACAGTAAATTCCGGAGATGGCTTAGTACCTATTCAGGAATTTATAACAAATGAACTAGATCCGGGTATAGAAACTATACCAAGTGGGGAGTGGGAATTAAATCTGTATGCTTCAGTTGATTCTAATGTAGGTGATAGTCGTATTGTAACAACTATGTATAAGAGGAATACTATAGGTAATGAAACATTTTTATGTGATACAACTACGGAAGAGTTGAGCGGTGATTCAGTTTCAAAATATTATTGTTATAAAGTTTTACCGGAATATATAGGTTTAGATATAACTGATAGACTTGTTTTTAAAATAGGGGCTTATACTTCGTCGATTTCAGATAGAGTAATAAATCTTTATACTGATGGATCTGATAATGTTACAAGGATAAGCACTTCTATTTTTCAGGGAGCTATTGGAATTCAGGGAGAAACAGGTCTTCAAGGAGAGACAGGGATTCAAGGTGAAACCGGAATTCAGGGAAAGACAGGAGTCCAAGGAGAAACTGGAGTTCAAGGAGAGACTGGAGTTGGAATTCAGGGAGAAACTGGTCTTCAAGGAGAAACAGGAATTCAAGGAGAAACTGGAGTTGGAATTCAGGGAGAAACGGGTCTTCAAGGAGAGACTGGGATTCAAGGTGAAACCGGAATTCAGGGAAAGACAGGAGTCCAAGGAGAAACTGGAGTTCAAGGAGAAACTGGAGCTGGAATTCAGGGAGAAACAGGTCTTCAAGGAGAGACTGGGATTCAAGGTGAAACCGGAATTCAGGGAAAGACAGGAATCCAGGGAGAAACAGGAATACAAGGAGAGACAGGTTTTCAAGGAAAAACTGGAATTCAAGGAGAAACTGGAATTCAAGGAGAAACTGGAATTCAAGGAGAAACTGGAATTCAAGGAGAAACCGGAGCTGGAATACAGGGAGAAACAGGTCTTCAAGGAGAGACTGGGGTTCAAGGAGAAACAGGTCTTCAAGGGGAGACTGGAATTCAAGGAGAAACAGGTTTTCAAGGAGAGACTGGGATTCAAGGTGAAACAGGTCTTCAAGGGGAGACTGGAATTCAAGGAGAAACTGGAGTTCAAGGAGAAACTGGAGTTCAAGGAGAAACCGGAGCTGGAATTCAGGGAGAAACAGGTCTTCAAGGAGAGACTGGGATTCAAGGTGAAACCGGAATTCAGGGAAAGACAGGAGTCCAGGGAGAGACCGGGGTCCAAGGAGAGACCGGGGTCCAAGGAGAAACCGGAACTGGGATTCAAGGAGAGACCGGGGTCCAAGGAGAGATCGGGGTCCAAGGAGAGACTGGGGTCCAAGGAGAGACCGGGGTTCAAGGAGAGACCGGGGTCCAAGGAGAGACCGGGATCCAAGGAGAGACCGGGGTCCAAGGAGAGACCGGGGTCCAAGGAGAGACCGGGATCCAAGGAGAGACCGGGGTCCAAGGAGGTGCTGGATTACAGGGAGAGACTGGGGTTCAAGGAGAAACGGGTCTTCAAGGAGAGACCGGAGTACAGGGAAAGACCGGTCTTCAAGGAGAGACGGGAGTTCAAGGAATACAGGGAGAGACAGGATTACAGGGAGAAACTGGTTTTCAGGGAGAGACTGGAGTACAGGGAGAGACGGGATTACAAGGAGAAACTGGTTTTCAGGGAGAGACCGGAGTACAGGGAGAGATCGGAGTACAGGGAGAGACCGGAGTACAGGGAGAGACCGGAGTTCAAGGAATTCAGGGAGAGACCGGAGTTCAAGGAATTCAGGGAGAAACGGGTCTTCAAGGAGAGACCGGGGTCCAAGGAGAGACTGGAGTTCAAGGAATTCAGGGAGAGACCGGAGTTCAAGGAATTCAGGGAGAAATGGGTCTTCAAGGAGAGACCGGGGTCCAAGGAGAGACTGGAGTTCAAGGTTCTCAGGGAGAGACTGGTCTTCAAGGAGAAACTGGAGTTCAGGGAGAGACTGGTCTTCAGGGAGAAACAGGAGTACAGGGAGAGACCGGTCTTCAAGGAGAAACCGGAGTTCAGGGGGAAATGGGTCTTCAGGGAGAAACAGGAATACAGGGAGAGACGGGTCTTCAAGGAAAAACTGGAGTTCAGGGAGAGACGGGTCTTCAAGGGGAGACCGGAGTACAGGGAGAGACTGGGATCCAGGGAGAGACGGGAATATATTCTTTTTCAAAGACAGGTAATTTTTTTAATAGTAATGGTATATCAGATAGTACCTATAATCTTATTGCCTGGCAGGCCCCTTTTGATGCCACAGCAATTTCAATAAGAGGTTACAGAGTAGGGGGTACAGGAGCAAGATTAACAGCAAGAAAAAATGGTACTGATTTACATCTTACTAATCCAATTGATATGACAAGTGCGGATACCTGGCAATATGGTCAGGGATCAATTAATAACGGGAGTTATAGCGCCGGTGATAAATTGGAGTTAATGATTGTAGATACAACAGGTAATCCTACTCAGTTGGCAATACAAGTAGATTTTAATATAGTATAGGAGTATATATACATAATGTTGGATAAACAATTAGATATAAAAAAAGGTTATTGTAAATGTATAAATGGAAAAATATGCTGCTATTGCAAGAAACCTTTAAAAGGTAAAGAATTAAATTTCAGGAAAGATCCTTATCCAATTAAAAATAAGGATAGTAGATATCATAGGTTGTGTGATCCTTGTGAGGATATATAAATGGCTGATACATGGATAGATACGGATGCTGCGGAACTTGGGGAATATGAAAGTACATCAAGTTATGAGACATACTGTTTCTGCGGAAAGTTTGTGGCCTCATCATCTTATACATGTAATCGATTAGGTATATACAGTCATGCAGATCCGGGAAATGACCCTTATGTGAAACTTGCAATTTATGCTGATTCAGGTGGAGCTCCTACAGGCAGTCCACTTGTAGAAAGCGCCCCTTTTCAAATTACCGGTGGAAACCAATGGTTTGATACTGATATTTCTGACACATCAATTATCAGCGGTACTACTTATCATGTAGCGCACATAACATCTACTGCGCCATCTACACAATGGAGATATAGAAACTCTAATCCGGCTAATGGCGGTTCCCATTACAAGAGTGGGGTAACTTATCCTACTTTTCCAACTTCGCCCAATTCGGGTCCAAGTACGAGACGTTATGGTGCTTATAGAATGGGGCATGTAGATACTTCAACATATAAAATAGAAGGAGTTACAAAAAATAAAGATGGTAATATTCTTTCTGAATGTGATTGTTTTCTTTTTAAACTTAATACTGATGAAGATAACGCAACATATATCAATTATGATAAAAGTGATGCTAATGGAAATTATAGTTTTACCGGGTTGGATGATAATGATACAAAATATTTCGTGATCGCATGGAAAGATAATACTCCTCATGTTTTTGATTGTACTGATCATGTATTAACTGGAATAGAAGAATAATAACAAAAATAGGAGATTTTATGAAAATTGGACATATAGATAGAAGTTTTTTCTTTGCAGTAGAAACAGGTGTTAATGACCATAGTTATGAAATTTGTGTAGATAAAAACGGTAAGAGATTTTATGTTGAAGCTGAGCATGTTAGAAATCAGTCATCTAAAGTCAGAGAGAAATGGAATGAATTAAAACAAAGGACAGAAGAAGTTAAAAAATTATACCCTGATCGTTCCATTTATCTTATGAGACAGTCTATAGTAGTATCAGAGAGGGTTTAAAAAATGGCTAGATATTCCGGTGTAAGGTCTTCTAGTTATGGTGCAATTCCATGGCCTACTAATGTACAATGGAAAAATGCGGCTACAAATCAAATAAAAAATTTTCCTGATACTTCTTCTGTTTTTATATGGATTGTAGGGGTTTTAGATGAAAATAACGGCAAATGTAATATGGAATTTCCAGCGCCTCCGGGTGATTGGACTAATGTTAATTTTGCCGATACAGATAAACATGAATCCATTCTAAGTTATTTTGATTCTAATAATATAAAAGTATATCTTCAATTTGAAAACGGTATAGCAGATGTAGAAGATTGTATAAATATAGTTTTAACAAAATATGGAAATCATTCCTGTGTTATAGGAGCAGGGATGGATTGGGAATGGTATGGCTCAACAAGTGTTGATGACCCTAATGAAACTACTCAAGTTACTGACCAGCAAGCTGAAGATTGGGAGGATTTAGTTAAAACCTATGATACTGATTATAAACTTTTTATAAAACATTATATGAGCAGTTTAATGCCTCCATCTTATAGGGGTAATTTAGTTTTTATTAATGATAGTCAGGGATTTGCAAATCTTAATGCAATGATAAGTGAATTTGCTACTTGGGCAGATACATTTTCAAATAATGAAGTAGGTTTTCAATTCGGCTATGATATGGACATTGATACCCTCAATGATTATGATTGGTGGAAATTATTAGATAATCCTCCTAAACAAATAGGTGATAGAGTTTTTAATGAGGTGCAGAATAGCGGTCAGGATTGCGGTGTTTATTGGGTTGATTTTACTTTATGGTATTCTGAGATTGATTTATTAAAAAGTGAAATTTGGTATGATAATTTTAGTACTGATAAAAATTGGACCTTGGATAGCGGGGCTGTTTGGGAAAGAGGCACTCCTGTACAAGATCCTCCAGGATCCGCTTATGATGGTTCAAATGTTATAGCAACAGATTTAAATGCGAATTATCCCAATAATATTTCTCCAATGTCGTATGCAACTTCTCCGATTATTGATTGCAGTGGGTATAATAATGTAGCTATAAGTTTCCGGCGACATGCCTATTTTGAAAATACCTCTGATTATGACAGGGCTACGGTTGAGGTTTATGATGGCAATACCTGGCATGTTGTTTTTGATTCGGATGATATTCCTGATAATATTGAAGATTCAGAGTGGACTTTACAAAGTCCGGATATTTCAACTTATGGAGACAATAATGACAGTTTCAGGATTAGATTTGGGTTAGAATCGGATACAAGCACTTCTTATCGTGGATGGTTTATTGACGCTGTAAGGGTTATCGGTGATGTTGCAACTAATTATAAGATAGAAGGTAAAACGTATGATAAAAACGGGTCGATTATTGCTTCTGTTAAATGTTTATTATTAAAAGATAATCAGAATAATACTTGTACTGTTATAGATTATACAACAAGTGATGCTAATGGAGATTATAGTTTTACCGGATTAAGCGATAATGACGCTCAATATTTGGTATATGCATGGAAAGATGATACACCCCATGTTTTTGATGTTACGAATCATAATTTATTACCTAAAGAAACTCCCGATACAAGTTTTGACCTTTATTTGAGATCTGATGTAGATAAAGGGGAGACATCACCAGATAAAGATTTGAGATTACGATCTGATGCAGATAAAATAGTTGGATCTCATACTGTTATTTTTCATTGTGGTTGTAATGGCTATTTATCTGGAGCGGATGCTACACAATCTGTAAGTCATGGGGGTGATAGTACTGCGATTACAGCGGTTGCAGATGGCACATATGTATTTAATGGTTGGACAGGGGATTATACCGGTCTTAATAATCCATTACAACTTAATAATGTTATTACTGACATGGATGTTACAGCTAATTTTGGAATATTTGGTATAGAAAATCCTAATTATATGTATAGAATAAACAATAAACAATGTGTATTCTGTGGAAATGCCGTACCAGATTATACATCTACATATTGTGATTGCAGTACACAACCATACTCTTTATTATCCGGTGTTCGGGAAGGGGCTTACGGATTAGCAAGTAATGAAGCGACTCATGAAGACTGGACTAATGCAATGTGGGGTATGCACTGGAGATGTGGAAGAGCTCAGAAAGTAGGGCTTTTTAATATAAGTCATATTATTGGTAATGATTGTCAATTTGGTTTTGAAAATCCGGGAGGAGTTTCCGACCCTAACATTACATTTACGGGAACTGATATACATTCTTCTTTATTCAGTCAATTTGATAATGATGGGGATATAGATATATATCTTGGTTTGGAATTAGGTGAAGCCGATGCTACGGAAGCTCTACAGGTAGCGCTTGATAAATATGGGGGCCATAATTGTGTAAAAGGGATTGTGATAGATTTAGAATGGTGGAATGTTAATGGATCGGGAAATTATGACACGCAATTACCCGCTGCAACAGCAGAAGGATGGCTAAATGTAATACAAGAGTATGATGAAAATTATAAATTAATATTGAGACATCCTGATCCTGATATTTTGCCGGATAATCCATTTTCGACTGATATTTGGGTTAATTGCGATGATCAGGGGTTTATTGGTCTTGGAGACAGTACTACGACAGGCGATTGGATGATACCGATGTTTAAGACATTTGCAGATTCATTTTCCGATCATACCTGTTTTTTTCAGATTGGTTATAATGATATCTGGTCTGGGGGTGGAGAAACAAGAAATGATAAAGATTGGTGGGGTAATTATGATAATCCGCCTACAACAATATGTAAGGCTATTATAGATTATATAGCGGCTGACAGAACTGATCAGGCTTTTGGAATTGTATGGGCTGATTTTTCCTTGGAAGATGAAGAAATTGACCTACTTGACACTCCAGATAGTACGCATCTTTGGAATAATTGCCCTTTACATAATTTTTCTATTGCCGGAGCAGGATTAAACATACCGGCAAATGTACCCGTTTGTTCAGAATGTGATGTTTCAGGAAAGGCATGTTGGTAAATGGCTACAGCACAATTTTCATCGCCGAGTACTCGGGTATGGTTAGAAATAGATAATTTTTCGACTGTATCGCATAGTGCAAATACCGGACGATTTGGGGAATATGACAGGGGAGCGTCTTATGGTTATAATGATGAGACACTTTTAAAATTTGATGTTTCATCTCTTTCGGGAGCGACAGTTAATTCCGTGAGTTTGGAGATTACATGTAATACTGCGGGATCTCAACTTAGCACAACAACAGCATATCTATATGAACAGGATAAGACGGATCCGGATAATTGGTCTGATCCGCCGGTATATAATGATTTTGCAAACAGCGCCTGGACATCAACAATACAGACAGTTACAGGAGTGAAAAATACGGGTACATATACTTTTAATACGAGTTCTGCTTTTGTTGATTATGTACAGAGTTGGATAGATGACAGCGATGATAACTGGGGATTAATAGTATCGGCAAACTGGAATGCCTTGAATTGGTATCTTACTTTGGATGCCGCTACATTAACTGTTAATTATACTCCCGGAGGAGTGACGATTTTTACTTTGATAAATTAATTATGATATTTAATATTAGAGAATAATACATTAATTATTAAATTAAATTAATAATCTATCAATATAAATACCTGAAATAGAACTAATAAAATTTAAATAAAATAAAAGAAAGGAATAAGATGAATCAGTTTGAATTGCAGAGAGAGTTATTAGCTTTTGAAGAAAAGATAGCGCTCGCTAAATTAGAAAAATCAAAGGCTTCTGAAAGAGTTCGGGAATTAGAATATCAAAAAGCTCGTTTTAGTCTTGATTTTTTTATAGCGAGTGCAAAAGAACAATCTGAAAAGAAAGAATAAATTTATTATGCCCGGTGATTTAAGGGATCCGGAACAAACTTTTCCTTTTTATTATGATCCGAGATATAGAGAAGCTCCTAATCAATTTGAACCCGGAGCTTTTAATATCAATGAATATCTTCAGTCTATTGTTGAGGAAACTACAGGAAAACGATTAAATTCGGATCAATTGCAAAATTTAAGAATGTATTTGGAAGATAAAGGATTCTTTCATAGAAATCCGGGAAGTGAATCATTTAGAATGGAGGTGCAAAAGAGGATTAAGCGCCGTGCTATGGCGAGAAAGGTTGCTTTATATTATGGCAGATTTAAATAAGATTATGATAGATGTTCAGCGAAAAAGTTCTAATGTTGAAAATTCTATTAAAGAGTTATTGGGTAAATATGAAATTCTATATAGAGAAGGAAATAAAATTTTTCATAGAGAAAGAATAGCTACGGGATCAATAGAAGGGCTTGAGAATTTTCATCGATTAATACAGATAATACGTCGTAACAGAGATGTTATTGGATCTCTTTTAAGGGGTGTGAATAATTTACGACCAATTTCTGATTTTAAATTTGTAGAGGAAGAAATTTCTCAAGCATCTAAAAAGAAATTAATTAAAAGAAAAAAGAAACCTGTTAAAACTGAATCTGTCGAGACCGAATTTGTTGAAATTATGCCGGAATATTATGAAGAGATTTCTGAGGAGTAAGTGATGGCTAAACGCATGCGAGTTGTTACCGCTCGTGATAGAGAAAAGGCAAAACCAAAAGTAGTTGTTAGTAATGATAATCCAAAAGTATCTAATAAATTAACTCAAAATGAATTAAAAGCTCGTAAACGGTATGCTACTACAACTTCAATGGGTGGATTTGGTTATCGTACTGCAGGAGATGTATTAAATAGTCAAGGGATAGAATTTTATTCACCTCAGCTCAGTACAGATTTTCTTGAAAAGCCCCAGAATTTAAGGGAAAGAAGAGCTTTTTATCGCTTTTTCTATAATACGAATGAATATATTGGACGCGCTGTTGATATACATACCAGTCTTCCTTTATCTAAATTAAGATTGACTCCTCCTAAAGGAAAAAATAAACATCAGAATCGATACATATTTAAATTTTTTCAAGATATGTGTGATGAAATGAAACTTTTTAAAACCCTTATTGAAATTACTCATGATTACGTACTCATGGGTAATTGCCTTAGCCGAGAAGCTGAAGTAAGAACAGTTAACGGGTATAAAAAAGCGGAAGATATTCAAGTGGGCGATTTATTATTGACTCATAAAGGAAGATATCGAGAAGTTTTAAGAAAATTTGTCAGATCGGAAAAAAGTTTATTAGAAATAAAATGTTGGAAAGATTATAGAAAAATACCAATTACTGAAGAACATCCAATTGAAGTTTATAGAGAAAACGGGTTCGAATTTATTCCGGCTGAAGAATTATCTTTAAATGATTATATTAGAATAACTTGGCCTACTGAAATAAAAGATATTGAAGAAATTAAGTTTGAAAATACAGATAAATATAAAAAAGTTTATAATGGCTATGAACTAGATGTTAAAATTAAGCATAAAGAATCAAAAAATGCTTTAGAGGCGCAGAAAAAGTTAGCTGAATGGTTAAATTCCTTAATTAAACCTGTTGTTATTACAACAGATCAATTAGCAAAAAATTTAGATATATCTCTTACAGCATTGCATAATGCTGTTTATGCTCTGAATAATAAATTAGAAGAAAAATTTTATAGAAAAATAGGGGCGTCTGGTTGGCAGAGGGGATCACAGGTTGAGTGGCTGCCTTTAGAAAATGATATTGAAATAGATGAAAACAGGATGATTTTGAGAAAAAATTTTGTGGATGTTTTAGATAA
>Ga0190359_1001143_pt1 | contig 17192 bp, 12 predicted proteins | sample 48721823_MG_FD_161269 | JGI IMG/M metagenome (GOLD analysis project Ga0190359, IMG submission 161269) | Hydrothermal vent microbial mat bacterial communities from Southern Trench, Guaymas Basin, Mexico - 4872-18-2-3_MG | ecosystem: Environmental > Aquatic > Marine > Hydrothermal vents >... | reverse complement strand
TGTGCAATCCGCCCTATTTTAAATCTTCCGGCCGGATTACCGACCGCTCACGTCAAAGAGCCAGGCAGGATGACACTTTGCCGCTTAACCGCTTGATTCGACAGAGTGCCGGATTACTGACAGTCACGGGAACTGTAGATCTGATTATTCCACATAGCCGGTTTCATGAAGCAGTAGAAATAACCGCAAGAGCAGATCTCAATATTACCCGGATACTTAAAGTTAAGGGCACACAAAGCAGTCAGGTCAAAAGGGTTTTAGTTGCTCTTGAAAAAAAATTCAGCCCTGTTGAAGAAAATGAGTTAGTTCTTCACGACGTGGATCAGTCTCGTTTTTCAGATGCCTACCGGCAATTAACGATGGATTTTTATCTGGATACCGATGTTAAAGGTCGATGATCTCTTCGGTGAATTTAATACCCAGTTGTTCAAGTTTATTTAGGATTGGGAGATACAGATCGGGTGTATTGGGGATTCTGACGCCGGTTGCCCGGATTGAGCCGTTAAGCAATAAAGAGGCAGCGATTGCAAGAGGACTTCCTACGGTAATGGCCATGGCAGTATGGACCTGATCTTTACCGGTTACCACCAATGAAGACCTCCATTCATGTTTTCCGTGACTGTCTTGATATTCAATAAGATGCTGCATTACAATCATATCTTTGTCTTCGGGTTGAAACATCCATTTACCGGTCAGTATCTTTTGCAGAATTTGTGCAGGAGTAGCATTGGGCAGGCCTACCGGCTCTTCATCAAAGAGTCCGAGCCATGCCAGTTTTTTCATCACGGCTCCTTCGGGTTGAAGATTTAATTGCCGGGATAGTTTGCTTTGAACCGGTTCATTCTCAGGTCCGGGCAGAAAGGTATTGATAAATTTACGGGCGGTCAGGTTTTCACTTCCTTCAAGATGACAACTGTCGTCGGTCATGCCGAGTTGTACAAAAACATCCCAGGCTTCACAAAAACCGGGACGCCGCAGGGTACCCCTGATCAGGGTGGGAATATCCGGTAAGTTATAAATAGTTCTGTAAATAAGCGAGTTGCGGTTGGGATATACTTCAAAAGTGCCGGCACCTGAAATTTCAGTTAATTGGGTTCTTTTGAACAATTGTTGGTAGGGTATGTACCGGATCTGACTGTTTTCAATAAATGAAGCACAACCCTGGCCGGCCAGAACAACATTTCGCGGGTTCCAGGTAAATTTGTAATTCCATGGATTGTTATCGGATTCAGGTGCGATCAATCCTCCCGTATATGATTTAAAACTTACCGGAGTACCTCCGTTTTCACGAATATGTTGCAGAATACGTATGGCCGACATGTGGTCAATCCCGGGATCCAGTCCGAGTTCATTTATAAATAAAATATCCCGTTCTCTGGCCTGTTTATCCATTTGCCGCATTTCTGGTGACAGGTAGGATGCGGTAAGCAAGTTTGCTTTTTCAGTCAGGCAATGTGCGGCAACAAGAGGATGGAACCGTGCCGGAAGCATAGAAACCACCAAATCTGCTTTTGCAATATAGGTTTTAAGATCGTGGTCGTTGTGTACGTCAAATTTAACGGCTTTTCCGGCCGGATGGTTTCCGATAGCAGCATCGGCACGTGCCTGGTTGATATCTCCGACAAGGATTTTCCAGTTTGATTCTACGGCATTTTGCAGGAGGTAATCAATCAGGCTTCTCGATGAGAAACCGGCGCCCAGTACCAGTATGGTTTTCATAATTGCACAGTTTGCGTGTGATCTGACGAAATTAATGTTTTCTGATGAGGGATGAAATTCTGTTGTCTGTTTGTTAAGAATAATTTGAAACGGTACATTCATGGCCGGTGTTTTAGTTTTATCTTTGTTCTTATACGATATCATTCTGAGATGGCAAAACCGGCAGTGATAGCAGATACTCCTTTAATGAAGCAGTATACTTCATTTAAGAACAAATATCCTGATGCCATATTGCTGTTCAGAGTGGGAGATTTTTACGAAACTTTCTCGGAAGATGCCATTAAAACTTCGCGTATTCTCGGTATTACACTGACACGGAGGGCTAACGGAGCTGCCAGTTATGTTGAGCTGGCCGGTTTCCCTTATCACGCATTGGATACTTATCTGCCCAGATTGGTCAGGTCGGGTGAAAGGGTGGCGATATGTGAGCAGTTGGAAGACCCCAAACTGACAAAAAAGATTGTAAAAAGAGGGGTAACAGAGTTGGTTACGCCAGGTGTTTCTATCAATGATCAGATTCTTGAGCATCGTGAAAATAACTTTTTAGCAGCCATACATTTTGATCGGAGGATAGCCGGAGTCTCTTTTCTGGATATTTCAACCGGTGAATACCTGGTTGCAGCCGGAACGGTGGATTATATAGATCAATTGCTGAGTAGCTTTACGCCAAAAGAGGTGTTGTTTCAGAAAGGAACGGAGTCGCATTTTGAAGAGACGTTTGGTCATAAATATTATACGTATGGTCTGGATGACTGGATATTTACTTATGATGCTGCTCATGAGCGGTTGACCAGGCAATTTGAGACAGCCACGCTCAAGGGTTTCGGTATTGAGGACCAGGCTGCCGGAGTGATTGCTGCGGGGGCTATTCTTTATTATCTCGACCTGACAGAGCATGAAAAAACCAGACATATCAGCAGAATATCCAGAATTGAAGAAAACCGGTATGTTTGGCTTGATAAGTTTACGATTCGTAATCTGGAGCTTTTTCAATCCATCAATGAGGGCGCCAAAACCCTGGTGGAGGTCATAGATGAAACGTTATCTCCTCCCGGAGCCAGGTTGCTGAAACGTTGGATGGCGTTGCCATTGAAAGAAGTTCAACCCTTGAATGAGCGATTGAATGTGGTTGGATATTTTATCGAACGTTCTGATTTTCGTGATCATATCGAATTGAATATAAGCCATATAGGGGATCTGGAGCGATTAATATCAAAAGCTTCGGTGGGTCGCATTACCCCACGTGAAGTGGTTCAGTTGAAAAATGCCCTGGCAGCTATTGAACCGGTGAAGATAGCCTGTGAAGCGGCTGATGAAGCTACTTTGCGACAGATAGGGAAGAAACTGGATCTTTGTATCGACATTCGCGACCGGATCGGGCGGGAGCTTGTTGAAGATGCCCCGCAACAAATTGGTAAAGGGCGAGTGATTGCCGAGGGTATTTCAACTACGCTGGATGAGTTGCGGCAGATTGCTTTTTCAGGGAAGGATTACCTGGCCGGATTGCAGGAGAGTGAAAGCAAACGCACCGGCATACCCTCGTTAAAGGTGGGATTTAATAATGTATTCGGATACTATTTTGAGGTCAGAAATACCCATAAAGATAAAGTACCGGAAGAATGGGTTCGAAAACAAACCCTGGTCAGTGCCGAGCGTTATGTAAACCAGGAGTTAAAAGATTATGAATCACGAATCCTGGGAGCAGAAGAAAAAATTCTTGAATTGGAACAGCGATTATTCAATGAACTGGTCAGGAGTCTGGCCGGTTATGTCAAATCTATCCAGCAGAATGCCCGCCTGATAGCCCGTCTTGATGTACTCAGATCATTTGCCGCCGTAGCTGTTTTAAATAATTATATTCGACCGGAATTAACCGTTGAGGGCAAACTTGAAATACGTAAGGGTCGTCATCCGGTGATTGAAAAACAACTTCCACCCGGAGATCCATACATTGCCAATGATCTTTTTCTTGATCCCGACAGTCAGCAGATTATGATTATTACAGGGCCTAATATGGCCGGTAAATCCGCCCTGCTCCGGCAAACGGCCCTAATCGTGCTGATGGCACAAATTGGGTGTTGGGTGCCTGCTGAATCCGCACGTATCGGTTTGGTAGATAAGATATTTACGCGAGTTGGGGCTTCGGATAATCTTTCTCTTGGTGAATCCACTTTTATGGTTGAGATGCATGAAGCGGCAGCGATCATCAACAATATCAGCGACCGAAGTCTCATTCTTTTTGATGAATTGGGAAGAGGAACCAGTACTTACGACGGGATCTCCATTGCCTGGGCCATAGTAGAATACATTCATGAACATCCCCGTTTCAGGGCTAAGACACTTTTTGCGACTCATTACCATGAGCTTAACGAGATGGAAAAATCCTTTAAAAGGGTTAAAAACTATAATGTCTCAGTCAGAGAGGTGGATAATAAAGTCATCTTCCTAAGAAAACTGGTCCGCGGTGGTAGTGAACACAGTTTTGGAATTCATGTAGCCAGAATGGCCGGAATGCCAAAATCCATTGTGAAAAGGTCTGCAGAGATTCTTAAAGAGCTGGAACAGTCGCACCGGAAAGAGCTGATGAATGAGCCGGTTCGAGGATTGGCACAGACACGTGAAGGATTTCAACTGAGTTTTGTGCAGTTGGATGATCCGGTTTTGAAAGAGATCCGTGATGAGATTGCCAGTTTGGATATTGAAAATCTCACACCGCTGGAGGCTTTGAACAAACTCAATGAGATCAAGAAAATCGCCGGATTATAAAAAAAATTTTATATTTGCATTCCCAAATGCGAGAATAGCTCAGTTGGTAGAGCACGACCTTGCCAAGGTCGGGGTCGCGGGTTCGAGTCCCGTTTCTCGCTCTTTTTTTTACTACCCACTTGCCCGAGTGGCGGAATTGGTAGACGCGCTGGACTTAAAATCCAGTGGCCATTTTGGCCGTACCGGTTCGAGTCCGGTCCCGGGCACGATTCAAGGCAAAAGGCAAAAGATCAAAGGCAAAGACTTATGAAAAAGAGTGCGGTTGGCTTGTTTCTGTTATTTTTATTAGCCGGATTGGTTTCCTGTGCACATAAGAACCCATTAGTGGAGATTGTAACGGCCAAGGGAAGGATTACGGTTGAATTATATATTGACAAAGCTCCTGTTACTGCCGGTCGTTTTTTGGAATTGGCCAGAAAAGGAGTATATGACGGGGGCAGTTTTTACCGGACAGTTAATGGGGCAAATGATACTAATCCGGTATTGATTAAAGTGATACAGGGAGGGATTTCTACCAAAAAGGATGTACCTGAATTATCACCTATCCGGCATGAGATTACCGAAGAGACCGGTGTAAAACATGTAACCGGAACGATCAGTATGGCACGTGACAAGCCGGGATCTGCCAGAAGTGAATTTTTTATCTGTCTCCGGGACGAACCTGAATTGGATTTTGGTGGATTGAGAAATCCTGATGGTCAGGGTTTTGCCGCTTTCGGTAAAGTTGTTGACGGGATGAGTACGGTATTGAAAATTTATCAAAGCACGGCTCGTGGACAACGATTAGATCCCCTGATTCCTATTGAAAAGATGAGCGTTAAATAGAGCTTTTCCATTCAAGGTAATTATTGGATTATATGATCAGGAAAGCGGTACCCGATGATATTAACTGGATTACCCGGTGTCAGGTGGCTATGGCCGATGAAACCGAAGGATTACGACTGGAAACTGCAGTCGTCAGAAAAGGAGTCACAACGGTCTTGCTGGATTCTTCCCATGGTTTCTACCTGATATATGAAGAGAAAGGCCAACCTGCAGGTTGTCTGATGGTTACCAAGGAATGGTCTGATTGGCGGGCTCAAACCGTTTGGTGGATACAGTCGCTTTATGTATTACCCGGTTGGAGACAAAAAGGGATTTTCAGTTCCATGTTTGCTTATCTGAAAGAGCAGGTTCTTCAATCTGATGACATAGCGGGAATCCGTCTCTATGTCGACCGGTTAAACAGTGTAGCCCAAAAAGTTTATGAAACGGTCGGGATGAACGGGGCGCATTACCGTTTGTATGAATGGATGAAACAATAAGAGTGGATCAGTCTCTTATTTTACGTATCAGCATCATTCCGTCGAAAACCGGGAGCAAAAGTTGTTCCACACGTTGATCCTGACGGATTAATTCATTGAATTCCATGATCCCCCTTGTATAATGGTCTCCTCCGGGGATCTGTTTTTCCAATACTTTACCGCTCCAGAGCACATTATCCGCCAGGATAAAACCACCCGGCTTTATTTTAGGGAATAGTGTTTTGTAATAGCTTGAATATTCGCTTTTTTCTCCATCTATAAAAGCCAGATCGAAATGAATATTGAAATCAGGTATGATTTGCAGTGCATCCCCGATATGCAGATGAATTTGGGACCGCCAGGGTGATTGATCCAACCATTTGCGGCAGAAAGACTCAATCTCATCGTTCTTTTCAATAGTATGAAGGGATCCTCCGGCGAGCAAACCCTCAGCCAGGCAAAGGGTCCCGTAACCGGTGAATGTGCCGATCTCTAAAATATTTTGTGGTTGGATCATGCAAGAGAGAAAAGCCAGTAAACGACCGGTGAAATGATCGCTGCTGCGTCTGGGATGATGTATTTTAAGATAGGTTTCGCGGTACAGTTTTTTTAATAATGGAGATTCTTCTGAAGTATGGCGACGCATGTATTCTTCAAGACGCGTATTGTCTAATCCGATATGCTTAAAGAAAAAACTCATTGAAAAATAAGGGTACTTAACTGATTGGGATCAAGAATCTCATTAGCTGTCTCAATCAATTGAGATGAAGTTATGGACTCAATAGTACGACTGATTACTTTATAAGAATCGAAGCGGTTAAATAGCAGAAAAGATTTTGCTACCGTCAATATCAGGTTTTCACGGTTTTCAGAGGCGATGGCAATTTGTCCGAGTATCTGGTTTTTAGCACGACGTAACTGCAAGGTCCCCAATTTCTTAGTCCGGAGTTTATTTAATTCGTAGTGAACCAGTTTAATACTTTTATCCAGTTTTTCTTTATCGGTTCCAAAATAAACAGAGAGCACACCGGTATCAAAATATGGAGTAAAAGTAGACTCGATATCATAAGCATAAGCATGCTTTTCACGGAGTGAAAGATTCAGTCTTGAGTTGAGTCCCTGACCACCAAGCAGGTTATTAAGCAGCATCAGAGTCAGCCTGCGTTGATCCATTACATTATAGGCGATATTACCCATGATACAGTGGGCCTGGTGGGTATTTATCCGGTTTATTTTTTCCCGGGTACGGTATCCTGTAAACGGATCTCTGTGCCAGTTCCGCACCCGTTCAGGAATATCACCGAAATGTTTTTCAACCAGTCGAACCAATTTTGAGAATTTGATTTGTCCGGTAGAACAGATAACCATCTGGTTGGTATGGTAATTACGGTTCATAAATCTGAAAATATCATCCCGGGTAAATGATTGTAATTGTCTGGGGGTACCCAGAATATTTCGTCCGATGGGATGATTATGGAATACCAGTTCTTCAAAGTCGTCAAAGATCAGGTCGGCGGGATTATCTTTACAGGAGTTGATTTCATCAATGATCACGGCTTTCTCTTTTTCCAGTTCATTTACAGGAAAAATGGAGTGAAAAACAATATCAGACAGCAGGTCCAGGGCACGGTCATAATGAGGATTCAGAAATGCCGTATAAAAAGCGGTTTCCTCTTTAGTAGTATAGGCATTGATCTCACCACCCACATCATCCATTCTGCTTAAAATATGGTATGCTTTTCGCCGGGTAGTTCCTTTGAAAATAACATGTTCAATAAAATGGGCAATACCGTGTTCATGCTCTTTTTCATCCCTTGAGCCGGCGTTAACCAGCAGTCCGCAATAAGCGACCGGTCTGTTGTCCGGAAGATGCACCAACCGGAGGCCATTGGCGAGAGTGTGAGTTTGGTATTCCAATTTCAAAAATTATTCACTTGAAAACCTGCAAAGTTACAAAACATTGTTCTCCTGCCCTTTTTTAGTGGTTGCTTTTTGCCAGATTAATATTTTGCTTTACATTTGTTGCCCAAATAGGGGGTACCATAGCTCAGTCGGTAGAGCAACGGACTGAAAATCCGTGAGTCCCTGGTTCGATTCCGGGTGGTACCACGAGAAAATAGCCGGCCAAAAGCCGGCTATTTTTGTGTGGGTGTGAGTGTGGGTGTGAGTGTGGGTGTGGGTGTGGGTGTGGGTGTGGGTGTGGGAATTTGTTATTATATTTCACACAAACTTTGAAGTGTACCTTAGATGAAGTTGTGGTACTTGTTGTTATTTGTTTTCTGGCCCTGGGTTTGGAGTGTTGGCCAGGAGCAGTTGGAAGAAAGGATTTTTCCTGAATATCCGGTACCTGATGTGGTGAGGATGAAGGGAGGAATGAGTCTCCCCAACCGGGTGGATAATTCAAAATTCAAATTTTTCCCGGATGTCATCAGTCAGTATTCATGGAGTTGTAATCAGGCCAGTTCGATTGGTTATACGCTGACTTATGAGTTAAACAGGGTGCGGAATGCGGATGCTTCATTGCCTGAAAACCAGTATGCATATTTGTATCCCTGGAGTTTTTTAATGAGTCTCAATCATTCGAACCCGGGTGTCAGCTATTTTGACACATGGGAAATTGTGAAAGCGGGAGGATGCCCCAATCTGGTGGACTTTCCTTATCGGACATCAGGCGTGAAATGGATGTCTGGATATGATCGTTATTACCGGGCCATGTTTAACCGGGTTTTTGAGGATTATTCCTTACCGGTAGGTACTCCTGAAGATCTGAATGTATTAAAGCGTTATCTTTTTGATCATTTTGAGGGTTCTCCTTTCGGAGGGATTGTGTCCTGCCAGATTGCTTCACAAGGCATGCATATTCAATATCTTGGTAAAAACACCACGGACCCGGGTGCTCCGATACTTACCGGATTCGGTACCGGGGTGGGGCATGCATTAACTATTGTGGGGTATGATGACCGTATCAGACTGGATCTTAATCATGACGGACAATTTACTAATGATTTGGATATCAATGGCGATCACCTGATTGACTTGAATGATTATGAAAAGGGCGCTCTTATAGCCTATAATTCATGGGGCGATTGGTTGAATCGCCGGGGAAAATTTTACATTGCATACAGTGTTTTGGCCAGGTACGGATACCAGGGAGGATTCTGGAATCGATCAGTTCATCTGCCGGTTGTGGCCCGGTCTTATGAACCATCCTTAACCATGAAGGTGGCTCTCAGGCATAATTTCAGGAGCCTGGTTCGTATTATGGCGGGTATTGCCATGGATACGCTATCCACAAAACCAGAACATATTTTGGAGTTTCCGATGTTTAATTTTCAGGGTGGCAGTTATCCGTTTTTTGATCCTGAAGGTGCTGACACCACGAGGTTTGAACTGGGGCTGGATCTGACGCCTTTGCTTTCGTATGCACGAAAAGACCAATCAGCCAGGATTTTTCTGATCGTTGACGAGAAAGACATGTCTTCAGAAATGGGTAGTGGCAAAATTCTTTCCATGACTCTTTATAATCATTTTGGAGTAGAAGATTCAGTTACTTGTAAGGGATTGCCACTGGAGATAGCTAACGATTCAAGAACATTGGCTTCTGTAGTTAAAATCCTGCATTTTAATGAGATAAAAGTAACTCCACCTCCTGTGGTTTATACACGGCCCAATCAATATGTGTCAGAAAAACTTGAAGTGACCGGTGCCGCTAATCCATTTTCATGGGAGCTGGATTACGACTATACCGACCACTTCACGCATGAGCAATTTCCTGAAATTGATGGGACCGTGATCTATGGTTATGGAAGAGGAGATCTGAATACCCGGATTGATTTCCCGTTTGTTTTTCCTTTTTATGGGGCAGATCTGCAAAGTGCGTATGTTAACAAAGACGGAGCCATTGTTTTTGATCTTGAGTCTAAAGATTATCCTTATGCTATTGATCCCGATCTGGTTATTCGTTCACGAAGGAGGATTGTGCCTTTTGGTAAAAGCCTGGATTATTTTTTAGAAGATAACCAGATTATTTATGCGACCACTGATTCTTCTGCCACGGTAGTATGGCAGGCCATGATCCCGACTGAAGAAGGCAGTCGCCCTACGCGTATTGCCTGCGTGATGCAGCGCGATGGAACGATCCGTTTTATTTATGAGAATCCGGAGTATGTCTTTCAGGATGGCGGGCCGGTATTATTGGGAATTTCAAACGGAGATAGCCGGATGTACAAACAATTGGATCTGACCAAAGAACTATTACCGGATAATTTTAATACCATTCGGTTACATCCGTATCAGTTTCCGCCGGATACAAAACTCGAACCCACAGGATGGCTTTTTTGCCGGCCTGAACAGAACAATTACCTTTATGATATCCATGTGAAAGTTTATGACAAGTATAACCAGAGTGCAAAAGCAGTTGTATATATTTCTACGCGTGATCTTGACTCTGCCGGATTGTTACGGCAGAATTTCCCCAACCCCTTTCAGGATCGTACGACCATCTCATTTGATGTCAAAGAACGTGTTCCGGTCAGGATGGAGATTTTTAACAGCCGGGGCCAATTGATTAAATTGCTTGTTGACCAAACACTTCCACCGGGGCCCTATTCCATTGAATGGGTTACTTCAGGTACAGGAGAGAATGCCCTTTCTTCGGGCACTTATTTTTGCCGTTTGATCTGCGGAGAAGAGATCGCTCGGATCAGGATGCTTAAAATTACCATTCGGTGAGGGTAACTTCATAACAGTTTGCTAGTTTCCGTGAATGTTGTTAAATTGGGAGAGGTGTTCGGGTGTATGAATACTAAAGACCTAACCAATTTTTGTCATTATGGATTATCAGATATTGAAACCACAAAGTTTCGGTGATATTGGGGTGTTAACCATTTCGAGGCCCAAATCATTAAATGCCCTGAATTCATTGTTTTTTACAGAGTTGCTTCATTTTTTAGATGTGGTCAACACGGATGAACCATACAGGGTATTGATCCTAACGGGAGAAGGCAAAGCGTTTGTTGCGGGTGCCGATATTGCCGAGATGGTGGATTTGGATTCTGCCGGTGCCCTGCGCTTTTCTGAGAAGGGGCAACAGATTCTGTTGATGCTTGAAATATTACCCATTCCGGTTATCGCGGCGGTCAATGGCTATGCACTTGGCGGAGGATGTGAATTGGCTATGGCATGTGATATCCGGCTGGCTTCTGAAAATGCACTCTTTGGTCAGCCTGAAGTGAATCTCGGATTGATTCCGGGCTATGCCGGAACACAACGGTTACCCCGGTTAATCGGTTTGGGTAATGCTTTAAAGTGGATACTTTCAGGAGAACCGGTAGATGCCCGTGAGGCTTATCGGTTGGGTCTGGTGCAGGGAGTATCTCCACCGGAAAAACTAATGGATGACGCATTTAAACTGGCACGCACGATTGCATCCCGGGGACCTGATGCCGTGAAACATGCCAAAAGAGTCATGCGTAAAGGTATTGATTTACATTTTGAAAAAGGGATGGATCTCGAGAAAAGTTATTTCGCCAAACAATTTGAAAAGGAGGGGAAAGAGGGCATGAAAGCTTTTCTCGAAAAACGTAAACCCAACTGGTAAAATTAAAAACAAGTATTACAACCATTCGTATGGAATACCTAACACAATTTAAAAAAGTGGCTGTCCTTGGAGCAGCCGGAAAAATGGGAAGTGGTATCCTTTTGCTTACTGCCATGGAAATGACGGATCAGTGGCTACGGGATAAAAATTTGCAAATGGAACTTTTTGCCGTTGACTTGTCATATGATGTTTTGAGAGGAGTGGTTAAATACCTCAAATCACAAATTACCAAAGCTGCTGAAAAGAAAACGGTCTGGTTGAGATCTGTCTATGAAGATCGTGAGGACCTGATTGAAAATGGAGAGATCATCCGGCAATATGTTGACGATGTGTTGAACCGGGTGACCTATACTACCCATTTGTCTGATATTTATAATGCCTCCCTGATATTTGAAGCCATCAAAGAAGATCCGAAAGTTAAAACAGAGGTTTTGGGAATGATCAGCAAAAACAGTACACAAAAACCCTGGTTTTTCACAAACACCTCTTCTATCCCCATCTCCTTTCTTGACCGGGAAGCCCGACTTCAAGGAAAGATCATAGGATTTCACTTTTATAATCCGCCGGCTGTTCAAAAACTGGTTGAATTGATTCAGGGGGAGCAAACAGAGTCCGGCCTGGTTGAATTTGCCCGGACTTTCGCCAAACAATTGCGAAAGGTAGTTGTGCCTTCAAATGATAAAGCCGGGTTTATCGGTAACGGCCATTTTATGAGAGATGCCCTTTTTGGCCTTGAGCAGGCACAAGACCTGACTGATGAATTAACTCCTTCACAGGCCATCTGGGCAGTTAACCGGGTGACCCAGGATTTTCTGTTACGGCCCATGGGTATTTTCCAATTGATTGATTATGTGGGTATTGATGTGGTTCAGTACATTCTCGAAGTAATGGCACCCTATTTCCCTGATGAACAACTTATGCACGAGTGGCTCAACCGGATGCTTGAATCCGGTATCCGTGGAGGTCAATTTGCAGATGGCAGTCAGCGTGAAGGCTTCTTAAAATATCAGAAAGGCCGGCCGGTAGGTGTATATGATTGGGAAACCCAAACATATCTCTCTGTGGATGATCTCGCGACGGTTGTTGATCCGTTCCTGGGATCTCTTCCCGAACCGCTGAATTGGAAAACAGTTAACTTCTCATCAAACAAAAAAGAACAGCTCGACCGATTTTTCAAGCAGTTGGCAACAATGGATTCAAAAGGTGCCCTGCTGGCCAAAGCCTATGGGCTTCAGTCGAAAAAGATCGGCATACACCTTGTTGATGGGGGGGTAGCCAAACAGATTGAAGATGTCAACCGTGTACTTGAAACCGGGTTTTATCATGCTTATGGTCCAGTTAATGAATATTTTAATGACTAAGTTATGAATCATTTAAGAAAAAAAGTATATGTAATTGCCGGCTATAATACCATCTCTTTAGGAACCGGGAGGAAAGAATTTCATCCGAAAAAACCGAGGCCGGGATTAGAGCACTATATCCGGGAAGCGGGGCAGGCAACACTTAAAATAATTGGAGGAGGACAAAAGGTGGATGAATGTGTGATGGGTAATTTCATGGCCGGAAGATATAACAAGCAGGCAAATCTGCCTGGTTTTTTCCCGATGATTGATCCGGAATTAAGATATAAACCCGCTACACGCGTAGAAGGAGCTTGTGGTTCAGGTGGATTGGCCATGACATCGGCCATTCGTTCGATATTGGCAGAGACGGCTGAAGTGGTTTTAACTCTGGGTGTAGAAGTACAAAATACCATGAAAGCTGTTTATGGTGCTGATGTGTTGGCAGGTGCGGGATGGTTCCAGGATCGTAAGAAAGGACATGTACATTTTTTCCCGGGCCAGTTTAGTGACCGTGCCGGGGCCTATTATGAAAAGTTCGGCCGTGAAAAAACCCGCCAAGCCATGGCGCGCTGGTACCGGCAGGCCATTGAAAATGCCAGATTGTGCCCTACGGCACAAGAGTACCACAATACTACACCCAATCTTGAAGAGGTGGCAATGACTGAACCCAACCCACGCTCTTTCGTGGCTCATCTGAATGTATATGATTGCTCAAAAGTGTCTGATGCCGCTTCTGCTCTTGCTGTCGTCTCTGAAGAGGGTCTTAAACGAACCGGACTGGATCCTTCGCAGGCTGTGGAAATTATTTCATGGGCACAGGTTGAAGAAGACCTTACCCAGCCCCCGCCGGATCCTACCGAGCTAAGCACCATAAAAGAGGCCGTCAAACAGGCTCTTGACCGGGCCGGATTGACCATAGACCAAATTGGTACTGTTGAAACTCACGACTGTTTTTCCATTGCGGCAATTATGGCAGTTGAAGCCATGGGTCTGGCCGGGCGGGGTGAAGGCCCTGATTTTATATTAGCAGGCCACACATCAAGAGAGGGTAAAATCCCCTTTAATACTACGGGGGGATTGATTGGTTGGGGGCATCCGGTTGGAGCAACCGGCGTGCATCAGGCAGTAACGATTTGGGAACAGTTAACCGGCAATGCCGGTAACGCCCAGATTTCACTAACCCCTGAACGCCCGTATGGAATGACCGTTAATATGGGCGGTGACGACAAAACAGTTGTTGCTATTATCTATAAAAGAAACTAATAACTAATTCTTATGGACTTTACTTTCACCGAAGAACAGTTGATGATTCGTGATGCCGCAAGAGATTATGCTCAAAGAGAGTTAATTCAGGATGTCATTGAGCGGGACCGTCATGCGATTTTTCCTGAAAAACATGTCAAAGCTCTTGCAGAACTTGGTTTTATGGGGATGATGGTAGATCCTGCTTATGACGGAGGAGGCATGGATACTATTTCTTATGTGCTTGCTATGGAAGAGATCAGTAAAATTGATTCAGCTGTAGGAGTAATTATGTCAGTAAATAACTCTTTGGTATGTTGGGGTTTAGAGAGGTATGGTACGGAAGAGCAAAAGCAAAAATATCTTCGCCCGCTGGCTCGTGGAGAGATACTCGGTGCTTTTATTCTTTCAGAACCGGAAGCCGGATCAGATGCCTCTTCCCAAAGAACTACAGCTACGGATGAGGGAGACTATTACCTGATCAACGGCACCAAGAACTGGGCTACCAATGCCAATTGTGCTTCGATATACCTGGTAATTGCCCAGACCCATAAAGAGAAAGGGCACCATGGGATTAATGCTTTTATTGTTGAAAAAAACACTCCGGGTATCTCTCTGGCACCACATGAAGAGAAAATGGGTATGCGCAGTTCGGATACCCATTCGGTAATGTTTACTGATGTAAAAGTGCCAAAGGAGAACCGGATCGGTGAAGATGGATTCGGGTTTGTTTTTGCCATGAAAACACTTGACGGTGGCCGGATCGGCATTGCGGCCCAGGCATTGGGGATTGCTGCCGGTGCGTATGAACGGGCACTGCAGTATTCAAAAGAACGAAAAGCTTTCGGAAAGCCGATTTCTTATCACCAGGCTATAGCTTTCAAACTTTCTGATATGGCTGTTAAACTCGAAGCATCCCGCTTTTTCTGTCTGAAGGCTGCCTGGCTGAAAGACCAGGGTAAAAGTTACAGTACGGCCAGTGCCATGGCGAAACAGTATTGTGCTGACAGTGCAATGGAGATTACTACAGAAGCAGTTCAGATACATGGTGGTTACGGCTATGTAAACGATTACCATGTGGAACGACTGATGCGGGAGGCTAAACTGACTCAGATTTATGAAGGAACCTCTGAGATTCAAAAAATCGTGATCTCCAGAGCCATTTTATCAGATTAGAAATCAGATGAGTAAGCAACAAAAACTTTACCACCCTAAATATGCGGTAAGGGTTCTGACAGCTTCATCTCTTTTCGATGGTCATGATGCAACGATCAATATCATACGCCGGATCATTCAGGCCACCGGAACAGAGGTAATTCATCTCGGTCATAACCGGTCAGTTGATGAAATAGTAGAGGCAGCTATTCAGGAAGATGTACAGGCAGTAGCCATTACCAGTTACCAGGGTGGGCACATTGAGTTTTATGAATACCTGCGTGACCGGTTGGATGATAGCGGAGGAGCACATATCAGGATCTTCGGAGGTGGGGGAGGAGTAATTCTGCCTGAAGAGATTGACGAGTTGGAGAAATACGGCATTACTAAAATATATTCTCCGGATGACGGCAGGGTCATGGGATTGACCGGGATGGTGGGTCATCTGGTTAAAGAGTCGGATTTTCCTATCGGTAATGAAGTTCCGGATTTGAAAGATATACGTGGCGGGGAATCACATGCTCTGGCGACTTTTATCTCAACAATTGAAAATTACCACGATCTGGCACTACCGGTACTGAAAACTTTTAATAGTGGCGTTTCGTGTAAAAAACCGCCGGTATTGGGTATAACCGGAACCGGCGGAGCAGGAAAATCTTCCCTGATTGATGAATTAGTGCGGCGTTTTAAACTGGTTCAACCTGAATTAAAACTTGCGGTTGTTACCGTTGATCCTACCCGGAGACGATCGGGCGGGGCACTGCTGGGTGACCGGATTCGCATGAATTCAATACACCAGCCGGGTATTTTTGTCCGTTCCATGGCTACGCGCCAGCCGCATGTGGCACTGCCGGCTTACATCACAGATATACTATGTCTGTTGGGATTCAGCGGATTTGACCTCATTATTTTGGAATCCTCGGGTATAGGGCAGTCGGATACTTCAATTACCGACTACTGTGACGTGGCACTTTATGTCATGACCCCTGAATATGGTGCTGCCACACAACTCGAAAAAATTGACATGCTCGATTTTTCGGATTTGGTAGCACTGAATAAATTTGATAAACCCGGGGCTTTGGATGCGCTTAAGGAGGTAAAAAAACAGTACCAGCAAAATCGTAATCTTTTTGATTCACCCCTGGAGCAAATGCCGGTTTTCGGTACAATAGCTTCACAGTTTAATGATCCGGGAGTTAATGAATTGTTTGAAACACTGGTGGGTATTCTGACAAAGAAAGAGAATCGTAAATTTTCTTTCCCCGATCATCCTGTTGCGAGAAAAGAGAAGCTGACAATTATTCCTTCAAAACGAGTACGTTATCTGGCAGAAATTACCGAGACGGTCCAGCACTATAATAAATGGGCTAATGAGCAGGTTGAACGGGCCGATCGGTGGTATGCTTTGCACGTGGCACTCAGGGAGATTAAAAAGAGTTCATCCGGTATTCCCTCCCTGATAGAGCCCTTACAGGCTGAAGTTGAGAAATGCAGGAGTGCTATTGACCCTGAGGTAGTAGCATGGGTTGAAAAGTGGCCTGAACAGAAAAAAGTTCTGGAGGCTCCAATATTTCGCTATAAGGTTCGTAACCGCACAATAGAGGTAGAAACACATACCGAATCTTTATCCCATTTAAAAATCCCAAAAGTTAGTTTGCCTTCTTACCGGTCATGGGGAGAACTCGTTCGTTGGATGTTATTTGAGAACCTGCCCGGCACCTTTCCCTTTGCAGCCGGGGTTTATCCTTTCAAACGGGAGTTTGAAGATCCTACGCGGATGTTTGCAGGCGAAGGTGGTCCTGAACGAACCAATCGGCGCTTTCATTACCTGTCGAAAAACCAACCGGCAAAAAGACTTTCAACAGCTTATGATTCAGCCACTTTATATGGTCGTAATCCCGACCGGCGCAAAGATATTTACGGTAAAATCGGTAACAGTGGTGTGTCGATCTGTACGCTGGATGATTCAAAGAGGCTTTATTCAGGCTTTGACCTTCTGGATCCTAAAACTTCGGTATCAATGACCATTAACGGTCCGGCACCCGTTATGGCTGCATTCTTTTTAAATACAGCCATTGACCAGGC
>Ga0190359_1001140_pt1 | contig 17211 bp, 18 predicted proteins | sample 48721823_MG_FD_161269 | JGI IMG/M metagenome (GOLD analysis project Ga0190359, IMG submission 161269) | Hydrothermal vent microbial mat bacterial communities from Southern Trench, Guaymas Basin, Mexico - 4872-18-2-3_MG | ecosystem: Environmental > Aquatic > Marine > Hydrothermal vents >... | reverse complement strand
TATTATCATCTACCCGAATTAAAAGATAGGGATCTTTTACCTTAACAACAGTTTGAGCTTTTAATAAATTCTGCGTAAAAAAAACTAAAAACAAGCTGAAAAAAACTAAAAAATTTATTTTTTTCATTGTAAACACCCCGTTTTTTAGGATTTGTAAACAGGGGAAAAATTTAACACACTAGGATTATATTACAAATATTTAAGAAAATCAAGAAATATTTTTATTTTGATAAAAAATTTTTTTAAGGAATTTGTTGACATTTGACGATTTACTGATTATATTTCAAATTAGTTAATATAATAATAATATGGATTTGGAGTTTGCCATGAAAAAAATTATTTTATCAGCAAGTTTTTTGCTTTTAACAGCCATGTTTTTTGGCAGCTGCTCCGATCATTCTGTTACACCCCCTGAACCGGAATTTGCCAACGGCAGAGTAGTAGGTACAGTAAGAGGAGTTATTTCCGATTATACAACAAATACGCCTTTTGACAGCAGCAGCGTACTTGTTACATGGATTGACAACGGAAAAACTCATTCAACAATGTGTAAAAATTCCGGGTATTACTACATTGACAGTTTAAGCTCCGGCACACATGAAATTACATTTACCGGACCCTCAACCCATTCCGTATCAAGAATTACTGTAAAAGTACCGGAATTAAACGAAATACTGGACTGCTGTCCTGCAACGAATAAGAACTACCATCATAGTGTTACACAAAACATATCTCTTTATAAAAGGTCAAACCATGTGGAAGGCAGAATTTTTTATCAAAAAAGTCTTAATAATCTGGAACTTGCCCAAGGTGTAACAGTTGTTGCTGATTATAGATATGTAATGGATTGCCCTGAAAGCATAAGCGAAGGATACAATGTTATTCCGGCAAGATACAATACAACAACCAACAGTTCCGGATTTTTCTCATTTGACAGTCTTCCCTGTACACCGTCTGTAATCATCAAAACTCTGCCCTATACAAATAGCGGAGTTGAATACAGCCCGTATCTCAAACAGATCCCCCTTGAGGACGGAAGTTCCCATTCTATGGGAGATATGGTTATCTATCCGGCCACAAATACACCAATAATTGTACAAAGCAATTTTATTGATTCACTTAAATTCCCCATTAATGAAGATTTTATTGCTACATTCTCAAAAAAGATGGATCCTTCAACTTTTGAAATTTCACTATACAACGGAGGGACCAGGATTGAAACCAGTGTTTCATGGACAGACAGCATTACCATGACAATTTCACATTTCATTGATCTGAGACCAGACCGGACATACACATTAAGTATAAAGGGAAAATCAAAGGACAATTACACATTTGACAAAACTTATACAATCCACACACAGGCAGGCATTGAATTTCTATCAACAAACCTGGAAATAAGCCAGGGTATTATGGCCACTGCTTTCCCTGTAGAAAATAATATTGAACTTACTTTCTCTATGGCTGTAAATCTTTCTGATCCCGACAATATGGTAGAGCTTAGAGATGAAAACAATTATATGGTTGATTTTACAGTATCTCTATCAGCAGACCAGAAGACCCTTATCATTAATCCTGTCGGCAACCTTGAATACGATCAGACTTATACGCTTAAATTTGAAGTGCATTCTTCTATTCCGGATGATTATGTTACAAATACGGAAACAGGTCTTAGTTTTGTATTTACAACAGAATCAGCAGTAACAGTTCCTTCTCAGGTAACAGGTTTTGCGCTTAATATGGGCTCAGGCTGGAAAGCGGATTACAACACTACTTCCATTTCATTTATATGGAACAGTGTTACCGGAGCAGACAAGTATCTTATTCTTGCAAAAGATAATCATAAAAACACAGATTATGTTTACATTAAATCATTTAATGCTTCTGATAATATAACAAAACATACAGGATCTATTAATCTGCAGTGGGACGGCGGAGGCCAGTTTGATTATTACGATGACGATTTTATTATAACTCCTTTCTGCGGAGGCAATGAAATATCCTTCTATATTGCAGCTGTAAACGATGCAGGCAGAAGCATTCTTTCTGCTCCTGTTATTGTAAAGGATGAAACAAGCCCTGCAATGGAGCTTCTGCAGTATGTAAGTGCAAACAATTCGTCATCTTCTTCTGTAAGAACTATTGCAATTGATCTGAACGGATTCGGTTCTGCAGATGCGGAATACCTTGATACCGACTATCTGAACATATCTGTCACTGAAGCAGGAGGCGATGCATCCTATGCCATCTCAGCATCCGATATAAGGCACGAATGGTACATTAACGGCAAAGGAGTTACTCTTTATATTGATATTCCTGCTGGCAAGGATGGATCCGGAGACAGGTTGACAGTTAACTGCAGGGATAACAGCGGAAACAGCACAAGTGTTTCTGCAACTCTTATGTAAACATCTGAATAATTTTAAATAAAAAGGCTGCCTGTTTATAAAACAGCAGCCTTTTTTATTACTTAAACATATTTATTAGCAAAAACTCATCTCTATAACAGTAAAAGAAAATAAAAATTTTTTCAACTTTTCTTTTGAAGTAAAACTCCGGTTTATTATATTAATAGTCAAATTCCCTGCCAAACAAAATTTTAAGGTTATCATGAAAGACAAATTTATTGTTGTTCATGATATGGGTACAAGCTCCGACAAAGCAGCTCTTGTATCTGTACATGGAAAGCTTATTGCAGAAGTAAAAGAAAACTATCCTTTGTATCATCCTAAACCTGGGTTTGCAGAACAAAATCCGGATGATCTCTGGGATGCAATATGTAAGACTACAAAGGAGCTCTTAAAGCAAACATCTGTAAATCCCCGGAATATTGCTGGAATTACCATGGCGTCCCAGAGCCAGTGCATTCTTCCTGTTGATGAAAAAGGCAGACCTCTAAGAACAATGATAAGCTGGCTTGACGGCCGAAGCGCTGAAATAATGAGGACAAAGGTCTGGAAACAACCAAAAATACAGGGATATAATCCTTTCACACTTTTAAAATACCTTACTATTACAGGAGGTGCTCCGGGACATACAGGCAAAGATCAGATAGGCAAGCTGTTGTGGCTTAAGGAGCATGAGCCGGAAATTTTTAAGCGCACTTATAAATTTTTAGATGCAAAGGATTACATAACGTATAAATTAACTGGTGAATTTGTAACATCTGTTGATCTTGCATATATCTGGTGGATGGTTGATTCGAGAAAAAAACAATACAAGTGGCATCAAAGCCTGTGCAAAATGGCCGGAATATCCCCGGAAAAACTATCGGAAATTAAAGAGAGCAGTGAGATAATGGGAGAACTCACTAAAGAGGCTGCAGAGAGTATAGGTCTTAATCCGGGAACTCCTGTTGTTAACGGAACAAGTGATCTTGCAGCGTCAGCAATCGGTTCAGGAGTACTGAAAAATGAAAAATTTCACATCTGTATAGGCACTTCAGGATGGGTTGCAGGTCATGCTGAAAAGAGAAAAATAGATCTTATACATTATGCGGGATGCATGGGAAGCGGATACCCGAAGAAGTATTATCTTGCAATGGCGCATCAGGAAACAGCAGGTATCTGTCTTGAGTGGCTTAAGAACAGCGTTCTTTATCACAAACAGCAGCTGATTTCAGAGGCTCATGTTCATGAAGTCTATGAAGTTCTTGACCAGCTTGCCGAAGAAGCAGGTCCCGGCGCAAAGGGTCTTATTTTTACACCCTGGATGTACGGTGAACGCTGCCCCTTAAATGATGATCATGTACGTGCAGGTCTTTTTAATTTAAGTCTTGACCACAACAGAAAACATATTATAAGAGCGGTTTTTGAAGGTATTGCATATAATACAAGATGGGCAATGGAAACACTGGAGAAGCTTTACAGAAAACAGGATGAACTGGCAATAATAGGCGGCGGGGCAAAAAGTGACATTTGGTGTCAGATTGTTGCAGATATAACAAACCGAAAAATTAAAAGAGTACAAAACCCCAGGCAGAGCGCAGGAACAGGCGCTGCTCTCCTTGCATCATTTGGGTTAGGATATATCAAAAATTTTGAGGATATTGCAAACTATATTAAATATGATAAATATTTTTATCCCAACCCGGATAACAGAGAGTTGTATGACAGAATGTTTAAGGAATTTAAAAACATCTATTCCCAGAATAAAAACTGGTACAAAAGAGTAAACGGGGCGTAAAAATGAAACTTTCAAAGGAGCAGAGAGAAAAGGCTGATTTTGAAGAAATAAAAAGTTATTGTGCACAAGGAGCGGCTTTAGATAAACTGCTTGTAAGAGTTTCCGATAAAGTTTCTCTTTGTGTTTATGAAATTAAAAGTGCAAAAACAACTGATAATCCTGTGGTTTTTTTCGTCCCCGGATGGATAACAAGACCGTTTTCATGGAAGGATGTTCTTAAAGAAATCACAAAAGATTTTAATGTTATTTATATTGAGACAAGAGAGAAAAGAGGAGGCATTACAAAGGGCGAGAAAGATTACAGTATTTCTGCAATGTCACAGGATATAATAAATCTGATAAATAAATTTAAACCGGAAGAAAAGGAGTATTTGTTACTGGGAAGCTCTCTCGGAGCAACAGTTATTCTGCACTCTGCAAACAGCCTTCCTGTAAAACCCGTTGCTCTTGTGCTGGTAGCCCCCAATTCGGAATTTATCGTGCCATGGTTCTGGAAAGTAATAATATCACTTTTTTATCCTCCGTTTTATTTTTTGATAAAACCTGCTGTAAAATGGTACCTGAAAAATTTCAGAATGAGTGTTGATAAAGACCTTGCTCAGTATAAAAAATACTCGGCAGCTCTTGACGCTGCTGATCCCTGGAAACTAAAAAGAGCTGTTGTCTCTTTGTGGAGATATAAGGTCTGGGACAAAATATCAGATATTGATATTCCGTGCCTGTTTATAGGTGGTTCCCACGATAAGCTGCATACACCGGAAAATCTTATTAAAATGCAGAATATAATTCCGGAATCGGTTTACATTGACATGAAAACAAACTCTGAAACTCACAGCAGTGAAATGGTTAATCATGTTAGAAAATTTTTGAAGGATATTATAGAAAAGGAGGTTAAATGACCAGGTTGGGATTTAAAATTGCTTTTATGCAGGTAAGAGGGCCTTTTCTGATATTATCAATTGTTTTAGTTGCAATTGGCGTTTCCGCCGCGTCAAAAACAGCATCTATAGACTGGATCAATGTATTTTTATTGTTAATCGGTGTAATACTGGCACACATTTCCGTTAATCTTTTTAATGAGGCATCTGATTATAAAACAGAGATTGATAGTAACACAAAAAGAACACCCTTTAGCGGAGGAAGCGGACTTCTGCAGGCAGGAGAAACAAGTATTCATCATGTCCGATTTGCTGCTTTTGCATCTATATTTGTTGCTGCAATTATTGGCGTATATTTTGTTTTTACTGCAGGATTGCCCATTGCAATTTTAATGTTAATCGGAGGGTTTTCAATAATTTTTTATACTGATTTTCTTGCGAGGTATTTCCTCGGAGAGCTTTTTGCAGGCCTTTCTCTCGGTAGTCTTGTAGTAATAGGCGTTTACTATGCTTTGACATCGCAGATAAATTTTCAAATTGTCCTGACTGCCATACCTCCGGGATTATTAACAGCTCTTTTACTTTTTCTTAATGAGCTGCCTGATGTTGAAGCGGACAAAATGGGAGGAAGAAAGCATCTTGTAATTTTGCTCGGCAAAAAGAGAAGCGTTCTTTTTTATATTACAGGACTTATTTTTACTTACGGATTTATTGCAGCATGCGTTATTCTCGGTAAAGTTCCGGCTGCTGTTTCCATATCGCTTATTACGTCTGTTTTTGCAGTAAGAGCTTCCCAAATATCAATAAAACATTTTGATTGCATTGATAAGATGATTCCTGCTTTGGGTCTGAATGTTTTAGTTGTAATTTTAACGGATTTATTGATTGCTGTGGGATATTTAATTTAACTCCCGGGCAATAACCAGTAAAAATTCACCACCAGATGTGGTGAATTTTAGACTTCCCACAAAGCGGTGAGACTAAAAGAAGGCGCGTTTATGCCGGCCTGTTTAGGATCGGGATGGTTTGAAGATCAATCAATTAACATTTTTAAGGAGGCATATTATGTCCAATGAAAACCAGATAGAAATCGTATCCTTTTACAATAAAACAAAAGAGGATAAAAAACTGTTAAAACAATTTGTTGATTTTCACTGGAAGCATTACAGAAACGAAGACAAATACGTTCCTCTGCTGGATTATGAATACCTCGGACTGAAACTGCTTGGTATTAATGGTTTTTTTGAAGATACAAACCTGTTTTACAAACATGCAGAAATGATCTTTTTTCTTGCAAAGTCCGGAGACGAGATTGTTGGAAGATGCAGCGCATTTATAAATCACAACCATAACAAACACTGGAATGATAAGGTGGGATTTTTCGGTCAGTTTGAGACAATGGATAATCAGGAAATTGCAAACACTCTTATTAATGCAGCCGTAAAATGGCTCAAAGAAAAAGGTATGGATACAATACGTGGACCTCAAAACCTGCCTGTAAATGAAGCAACCCCAGGAATACTGATTAAAGGTTTTAATACCCGTCCCGTAATGTACTATCACTACAACAAGCCCTATTATAAGAAATTACTCGAAGGCTATGGATTCGAGCCTGTTAAAAAAGTTCTGTCATGGGAAGTAGATCCTGCAAATCCTATGGAAGAAAAGCTTGTAAGAGTTGCAGAGAAGGTCATTAAAAGATACAATATTACAATTGAAACATGGGATCAGCGGCCTTTAAAAGTACGCAAGCAGGAAATGTTTGAAATATACAATGATGCATGGAATGATAATTTTGGTTTTGTTCCTTTTACACAGGAAGAATTTTTTCATATGATTGATGAAATGATGTTGATTATGGATAAAAAGCTGTTTGTATTTTTATACGTAAAGGGAGAACCTGCAGCGTTTTTCGGAGGAGTCCCAAATATAACAGAAGGAATGAAGCCCATATATCTTTTTGGAAAGCGGATGGAACTTCTGCGCGCAATAAAAATGATTCTTACTAAAAGTAAAGTTAAAGGATTCAGGCTCGGTTACATGGGGGTAAAGAAAAAATTCCGCAGACTCGGACTGGACGGTGTTATGTTGTGGAAACAAAAGTTGTATTCACAGAAAAGAGGATATCAGTACTGCGATATGGGCTGGGTACTGGAAGATAATGTAATGGTTATCAGAGTTGTGGAAATGATGCACGCTACTCCTTCAAAAACATATCAGGTTTACGAGAAAAAAATCTGAGAATATATTTGTTGGAAAGTTGTTTATTCTATAGCCTCATTAATAAGTTTGCTTCCGGAGGTTGGTGATGCAAAAAAAAGATACTATTCTGGAGATTATTAAAAAAAGAAAATCCAGAAGAAATTATACTGCTAAGAAACTGACAGAAGAAGAAACAAAAATATTTAAACATTTTTTTATGGAAAATCAACGCGGCCCCTTTTTAAATAAGGTGAGATTTAAAATTGTGGAAAATAACAGCGACGTTGTTTCAGGTAAAAGTCTTGGAACTTACGGGATGATAAGAGGAGCCAGACAGTTTATTGTGGGAGCAGTGGAATGCAGTTATATGTGTTACGAGGATTATGGGTACACAATGGAAAAAAACATACTTGAAGCAACGCGCCTCGGCTTAGATACCTGCTGGATTGGTATAACATTTAAAAAAAATATTTTTTCCGAAGCAATAGACCTTAAAAGCAACGAAGTACTTCCTGCTGTTTCTCCTATTGGCCGGGCCGCAGGCAGAGAAACATTGATCGAATCAGGAGTCAGATTTCTTGCATCAGCAAATAAGCGGAAAAAAGGGGAAGAGCTCTTTTTTGATGAACACGAAGGCATTCCTCTCAGTCCAGAAAAAACAGGAGATTATGAGGACTGCCTTCAGGCTGTAAGGCTGGGCCCGTCTGCTTCTAACAAGCAGCCCTGGAGGATTGTTAAGAAACAGGGAAGATTTGATCTTTATCTTAAACCTTCAAACCGGTATAAAAACCCGGAAAATCCTTTTAATCTTCAGAGACTTGATATGGGTATAGCAATGTGCCATTTTGAACTTACAGCAAGAGAAAAAGGATTAAAGGGGAAGTGGGAAATTTCCGTTAATATTAAAAATGATGTTAAAGATGCCGTGTATATTGTAAGCTGGATTGAAAATTAAATGTCAGGAGGTGAAAATGGAACCAAAAGGTTTAAGCTTTGTTTGTCCTAAATGTTCTAACACTCATTATGAAATCGGAGAATTCAGAGCAACAGGAGGTATGTTCAGCAAAATTTTTGATATTCAAAACAAAAGATTTACAACAGTAACCTGCACTAGGTGTAAATACACTGAAATTTACAAGGCCGATTCCAGCACTTTGGGGAATATTTTCGATTTCTTTACCAATTGATTGTTACAGTATTTTGGGGGGACCGATTTAATTCAATAATACCGTTCCTGCATTTTTTTCATAAACAAATTAATAAATTTTGCATAAATTAAGAGTGTATTTTTTTGCTCTGATTTGTCCATTTGAAAAAAGTGTATATTTTTCGATAATTTCTGCAGAATCTCTGAATCATGCAGATACAATAAATTATTAGTTTTACACTGTTGATATTGCGCAAAAGAGCGGTATATACTGTGATATTTTCCTCTTTGATTTAAATGATTATAATGTTATATTTATAGAACAGGCATAATTTTTTACTTGCCCGGGTTGTTGATTATTTATAAATTTAATTTCTAAGTAGTTAAGGTTTAACAAAATATTGCATTATTAAGTTTTAAAGGTTTTTTGATTATATAAATTAATTAAAAATCCAAATAAAACGAACATGCAAGACAAATGTTTTGTTAAATTTTTAGGGGGAAGTAATGAGAAAATTCCTTGTATCTGTCTGTTTATTGTTAATTTTTTATATCCGGCTTTTTTCGCAAAACACCACCTTGCTGTCTGATTCTATAGATCTGAATAACACAACTCTGATTAATTTAAACAACTTTTCCATGTGGGTAAGATCCGATGGTGTAATAGGGAGAAGTCCTGGGTATAAAAGCAGTACTGTCTATCCAAAAGGTACAGCAGAAGTAGTAATTGCAGATGGTTTTGCATGGGCAGGATTTTTTTACGACTCATATTCTCCGGCTCTGAGAGCTGGCGGATCATTATACACAAGTAGTTTAAGACCTGGTAAAATCTTACCTAATGGTATTGCTGAAAAAATTAATTATCCTGCCCGTACGGTCTGGAACATACGAAAGGACTGGGAAAAAGCTGATTTAAGTATGGATGCAAAAATATTGTTTAATATTAGTAACAGATCTCCTTATGAAGAGGAAATTTATAAAATCCGGGCAGTTTATCAGGACTCATGGGAAAACTGGCCATGGCAGAAAGGAGCACCGTTTTACGATATTAATAGAAATGGGATTATGGATGAGGGAGAGAAACCTGGTCTTTACGATGCTGATCAGGTCGTTTGGTTTGTCTGCAACGACGTAGAGGATACTGAATACAGATTATTCGGATCACCCGGTTCAGGAATTGAATTACAGGTAACATTATGGGCATATAACAGAGAAGGTGAAACTTTGGCAGAGAGTTTAAATCAAACAATATTCCGACGATATCGTTTTATATACAAAGGAACAATTAACACTCCGGATTCGGCAAGTATTGACAGCATGTTTATTTCCATGTGGTCTGATTGTGACATAGGGGACTATACTGATGATTATGTAGGATGTGATACATTACTTGATTTAATGTTTGGTTATAACAGCACAGCAAAAGATAAAGAATTTGAAAAATACGGACTAATGCCGCCTGCAATTGGATATACTTTATTGCAGGGACCGGCTGTGTTTACTGGTAACAAAAATGATAAAATATTATATGATTCATATTTCAAGAAAGGATATAGAAGTATTGGCATGACCTCTTTTACTCCTATTATAGGAGAAGGAACAGGCTTACAACCAGATATTGTAAGATATGCTAACACTTGGTATAATTGCGCTAACAGTCTTAATCCCTTTTCAGGTACTCCTGTTTTAGATGCACAGGGGAATCCGGATCATTTCCCTTTTTCCGATGATCCGTTCACTAAAAACAAGGATATTGATGGGATAATTATGCCGGCTGGAGAGAGAAGAATGATGTTTCATTCAGGCCCATTTAAAATGTCAGTTGGTGATACACAAGATGTGGTTCTTGCAACTATCGGAGGAATCGGCTCAGATAACCTTGAAAGCGTGTCTGTTATGAAATACTGGACAAAATGGGTAAGGTGTTTTTATAAAAATGAATTGTGGAAAGATCTTGACAAGCCGGATCAGGAAAGACCTTCCATAATTCCTACACATTTTGCTTTAATTCAAAATTTTCCTAATCCGTTTAATTCAAAAACAATAATTACCTTTTTACTGTCACAACCCCAGAATATTAAATTGTGTGTTTACAACAGTGCAGGTCAGCTCGTTAAAGAGCTCATCAGTAACAAATTTTTCCCATCAGGTAAACATAAAGTACAGTTTGATGCCCGAAATCTTCCTTCAGGTATCTATTTTTATCACCTTTCCGTTCAGGGTTCCGGAAAAAGCAGAACCGGGAAGATGGTATTGGTGAGGTGAGAAAAATCATGAAGTTTTATAGGAAATCAGTTACAGAGATTAGATTTTCAGAATATTTATACTGATGCGATGCACCGGAGAACAATTATATTTTTATTTTATTTATTGACTTTGTAAAAAATAATACGTACCTTATTGCGTACGTCCATAAAATATGGAAAGAAGTATGAAGACAATAACAGTTACAAATGCAAGGTCAAATCTGTATAAACTGATAGATGAGACCTCAAATGAACATGAACCGATTTATATTACAGGGAAAAGATCGAATGCAGTGTTGATTTCCGAAGAAGATTGGCGGTCCATTCAGGAAACTCTTTACTTGCTGTCTATTCCGGGTATGAGAGATTCAATTCGAAAAGGTTTGAATACTCCTGTTGAGAATTGTTCAGAGGAACTTGAGTGGTGAAATGGAAAATTGTCTATACTAAGCAGGCTCAAAAGGATGCAAAAAAAATCAGTAATTCCGGCTTAAAGAATAAAGTTATAGACTTGCTTGAACTTTTAAAAGATAATCCGTTTCAAACACCGCCCCCCTATGAGAAATTAACAGGTGATTTAACAGGTGCTTATTCCCGCAGAATTAGCATTCAACACCGCTTAGTATATCAAATAATCAAAGAGGATAAAATAATAAAAATAATTCGTATGTGGACTCATTACGAATAACTATTAAAACAATAAAGCAGACGGAAGATTTCGGGATACAAAGCGGAAACATTGAAAGCTGCAATCTAAGGTTTCAATTTTCCCTTAGTTTAAAGAAAAGAAGTGTCTTTTCCCTTTGCGTCCTCAGCATACTTTGCGGGAAAATCAGCACTGTATTTTTAAGCGGCTTTCAGGCAAACGTAACAGTGTTTTTAATTGGCAAAAATTTTTAACGCCCAAAAACCTCAACTGCCTGATAAAGGCACTCAATATTAACAGGAGTTGAACCCAAAACTTCACCGTCTGGTGTTAATACCTTGGGGATATTGGTTTGGATCTCAATTTTTTTTGCTTTAAATGTTTCAACAATATCCAGATTTACGTGTTCCCCTGTAAAAACAGTGGGAAGAGCTTTTAAAAGCTGTCTTCTTGTACATTTTGAAAGTAATGTTACATCAAGAAATCCATCATCAATTTCAGCATCAGGAGCCATAAGAAAGTTTGATGTAAATCTGGTGTTGGATATTTCAACAAAAGTGTTATCCCGCTCAAATTTTTTCCCGTCAATAGTAATTGTTAATTTATGGCTTTTTAAAAGAATGGTTTGATAAAAAACTCCGAGAAGATATGCAACATTGCCGAAAATTTTCAGTTTAAGAGCTGTTTTTGTAACATCAGATACAAAACCAAGCCCTAATATGTTTAAGTAATAATATATTGTTCCTTCTGTTGAAAATTTACCCACATCCACTTTTCTTGGGCGGTTTAGACTTATTACTTCAACAGCTTCTTCCCAGATTGTGGAGTCAAGATGAAGATCCCTTGCAAATGCATTTCCTGTTCCTATGGGTAAAATTCCAATAGGGGGCCTTTTAACCGAGTCATTACGGAAATATCCGTTAATTGTCTCAAAAAGAGTACCGTCTCCTCCTGCTGCAACTATTCCGTCGTATCCGGAAAAATCAAGGTTTGTAATAACTTCTGTACCGTGAGAGGGATGCTGCGTAATAAAGAATTCAGTATCAATATTTAAATCATTGAATTTTTCCCGGACCTTTGGAAGAATTTTTTTTGCCCGGCCTGCACCAGCATGAGGGTTATACAAAATAAAAAGTTTCATAAATTCCCTTTCAGGAGGTTGTAAGAATAAATATAAAATAAAAATTTTTAAGAAAAATACAAATTGAATTTACTTGTATTAAGGGGTAGTTCTTGACCGATATCCGGCCTAAGCACTGCTGTTTTTCAGATTTTCATCAATTGTTCCGTCCGGCAGCATCCAGTCTTCGTGGTACTTTCCGCTCTCTTCCATTTTGTATCTGATACATGACAGGTAATTATTAAAACAATAATCTTCAATCCAATGTTTTTCCAGTAATCCTCTTTCATAGTAAAACTTCATTGGACAAACTTCAAACCACTTACACTGCATAAAAAAATCCTCTGTTTTTAATCACAAACAATAGTTTTACGATATGCAAAAATAAGTAAAAATTTGTAAACACTACCCTACTTGTGTCCCTCCGGAAATTTCTCTGAAGCAGGCACTCCACCAATCCCCCAATGAGATTTGGGAATTTCTTCAATAAGCACTCTTACAGCCTCTTCTGGCAGACCCATATCAGTAAACACCTTTGTTATTCCAAGAATGGTTCTTTTTGTATTTTCTTCTCCGAATCCTTCCCACACTTTAACCTGTACAAAGGGCATATTTCCTCCTTTTATCCCTGGTTTACTATCTGTAACTTACGAATCTATGCTTTCCCCCTGGTTTCATACAATCCGGACACAGCTAATGTTACACCGCATCCTACTGCAACTCCTGTAAAAAACATTGCTGCAACCCATAATAGATTGCTGAAAAGAGAAGATCCGAACATAAGAGCAAAAACCATTAAAACCGAACCCAATGATCCGACAACTCCTCCAATTGCAATTTTCTGCTTTGAATCAAGATTTAATTTCATTCAGGCACCCCTTCTCTTTTGTTATTTTTTATTTATAAAACCAATATTTCAAATTCCAGAAATTTGTTGCAAGCTGCACTAGTTTAACATCATTAAGCTGTCTTTGAAGAGAACCAATTTCTGCACTGTTGAGCTCTATATGACGTGCAAGCTCTTCTTCATAATCAACGTTTGCCACAAAACTCCGTATCTGCTCAAGTTCTCCTGCATCAAGCCATACACCGTGTTTTCTGCATATATCTATAATTACACCTGAAATCTTTTTAAAATTCTGCCTGTTCATTAACTGATTGCATACCGGACACGGCACGTACATTTTTGTTTCAATATTATTCTTTAAGGGTTTTCTTTCATATTTTTTGGGGATTTTATCATCTTTATATACAGATCTTTTAGATACCAGATAAGCAAAATCGTCTGAGCCCAACCATATACCGTTGCACTTTGAACAGATGTGCATTACTGTGTCCCTTATCTCTGCTTTCTTAAGCTCTGTTCTGCAATGAGGGCATAAAGGTACAGGATTAGAAACCTGATCATCTTCCCTTTCTGCTCCGCAAAAAGGACACTCGGACAAATCTGCGTTAAATTCTTTCTTACAGACACGGCATACTGTCACCACCTGTATTGCCTCCTGATTCTATAGATTAAATTTTTACTTTAAATTAAACACAGATTATCAAATGTAAATTTACTTCTTTAAAACCGGCAATGCTAAAAAAATTAAAGGGTTTTTAATGAAAAACATCTTTCTTATAAAATGCTGAAAGAATTATTAATAACATCAGTTCCTTTATTTAAAAGCTTAATATTGCCCTGATAAAACAAGATAAATTTTTCACAACAATTTAACAAAAATATAATGGTGAAAATAAAAAACTTTATTTTAAAATATCCTGATTTTTAACAGAACAATAAAGACAGCACGTCTGCAAATCAACGGCCTTTAAAAACCTTATCCATTTCAACTTTGATTTCATATACATTTGCCATTGTAACAAGAAATTCCGATTCGCTGCATCCAAGGGATTTCTGCACACTGTCTGAAATTTTCTGTTTAATCTCTTTTCGCAACCTCTCTGTAGCAAGAATTGTAAGAAGATTTCCAATTGTAACTATACGCCGTATCCTTCCCTTTTCTGTCGAAATATCCATTTCTTTCAGATCTTCAAGATCATGATGCCCGCACGTTTCTTTAATGTCTTCAGGAAGTCCCCAGTGATCACACAATAATTCTCCGAAATATGAGCTGTGCGGAAGTTTAAAATGTTCCTCTGCTTCCCTGATAGTACAACCCTGCTGAATACAATAATCTGTCAAAGCTTTAAAATGATCAGGATAAAATTTCAGATAGACCAGCTTGCCGATATCATGCAAAATTGAATGTACCCATAAATCATTACTGTTTAACAAGGGTTCATACTTTTTTGCAAGATCTTTTGAAACCATAGCAGTATAATTGGAATGATACCAGATTCTGTGAAACTCTTTTTTATCTCCTCCTGCAAGTGCTTCCATAACATATACTGAAATAACAATATGATATACTTCGTTAATGCCAAGATACGCTACTGCAAGACTTATATCTTTTACATCTCTGGGTACACTGTAAAATGCAGAATTTACAATTTTCAAAATTTGTGCTACAAGACCGGGATCTCTCTGAATTATTTCAACTATCCGCCGAATACTAACACGCTCTGAAAAAATAATTTGTCTTATTTCATTAACTGCTTCTGGCAGTGCAGGCAGTACATTGTGTTTTTTTAAAAATGTCTTCGGATTTATTGATATAGATTCTAATTTTATTTCAGTCATATTCACTTATCCGTTTTCTTGCATAGAAAATATCAGGTAATTTTTACATGTCTTTTTACTCTATGCCGGCTCTTCCTGTGCCTGTTACATAGAAAATAAACATTACCGATTAATATGTCTCAATAACCATGCCATATTTTCTCCCAATATTTGCATGGTTACAATTCCTTCTTCATCATCCCTTACTTCGCCTATATTTCTTCCTTTGCCAATATTCCAGTATCTGGAACCCGGCACTAACATTTGATTAATAAGGAAAAAATGGTTTATTGTATCAAAAACATGAATCGCACCACCTCTTCTTACAGCAACTACTGCTGCTCCTGCTTTTCTTTTTAAAAGATCGTTATTGGCCCTTGCAACAAAACCTGCTCTGTCAATCAGTGCCTTCATTTCCGCTGATACATCTGCAAAATATGTAGGTGATCCCAGAATAATCCCGTCAGCATGTATCATTTTTGAAATCCAGAAATTCATATCATCCGTATCAATTGCACATTTATTGTTTTTGTTTTCAACACACCTGTAGCAGGCAGTACACCCCTGAACAGGTCTTCCGCATATATTTATCATTTCCGTTTCTATTCCATAATCGTTTAGTATGGAAAAAACAGCCTTTATTAAAATGGCTGTGTTGCCGTCTTTTCTCGGACTGCCGTTAAATGCTATAACCTTCATAACTCTCCTTTTTATAAACAACTTGATATAAAATAATAAATTTATTATAATAAGGTCAAGAACTATTTGGGGGAATTTATTCAATGTCTAAAAAATTTATCTTTATTGTTTTTTCTGTTTTATTTTTCATAATTACAAACCTGCCTGCCCAGAACATTAAAATCACAGAAATTATGTTTAATCCTGCAGGCCCGGAACAAAGCGATGAGTATGTTGAAATTTTTAACTTATCAACAAAGATAATTGATCTGAACCAATGGACTATTTCAGATTCAACCGGGTTCAGCCTGATATGCGATGCAGGCTACGGAACAATTCTTAAACCTGAATCATTTTGTGTTATTGTTGATCCGGATGCTCTTAGCAACAACAGTCTTTTTTTACAAAAAATACCTTCTGACGCTCTTATTGTTAAAATTGACACTCAAAATTTCGGAAACAGAGGCCTTTCCAATAGTCACGGTGAATTGGTTTCTTTGATAAATCCTGAAAATCATTATGTGTGTTCCGTGCAGTATGATTGCAGTTTAAATGAAGGATTTTCATTTGAAAAGATAGAACTTGAAAAAGGAGATAACACTGAGAACTGGGAACAAAGCAGAGTCTGGGGAGGCACACCCGGTAAAATAAATTCAGTCTCAATTAATCCCTCAAATCAGTGTGCTTTAAAAATTGAACCAAACCCGTTTTCTCCTGATAATGACGGATTTGAAGATTTTGCTGCTATAGCATATGAACTTAATTTTTCTTATGCAACAGTTAATATGGAAATATTCGATATTAAAGGACGGTTAGTAAAAACTATTTTAAACTGTTTTTCTTCTCCTCCCTGTTTTTCAGTTATATGGAACGGCAGGGATCAGAACGGAAACAGAGTTCAGTCCGGAATTTACATTTTACACTTTCTTGCATCAGACAATAAAACAGGTAAGACAATTACCCTGCAGGAATGTATTGTTGTTGCAGGTATTTGATTAAGATACTGAGATATTTTCAAATGCCGGCAAACTGTAAGGTCATATCAATTGTCTTGCAGCAAACGTGAATAGTTGAAAAAAGAATACAATACTTTACTTCACAGTGACAACATCGTCAGGCTCCTAACTTCACCCTGAGTGGAGCCGAAGGGTGAGCACGGAGCGCCGTGCCCTTACAATGTTCTCGCAACAGACATAAAAAATCGGAGTCATTCCTTACAGTGTTTTTCTGATTTGATGATGTTTGTACAGGGAACGGTCTCTATTATTCCCTACGTCCTCAAAGACCTCTGAGGTCTGTAATTTGTTTTAATTCGTGAGAATTCGTGTAACGAAATCCGGCTGCTGACGGACGTGTCCGGCTACCGACGGACGTGTCAGGCTTTTGACTGACGTTTCCGGCTACTGCCGGATTCGTGGATCAGAATCGGGAAAGTCCCGATTTT
>Ga0190359_1001138_pt1 | contig 17221 bp, 15 predicted proteins | sample 48721823_MG_FD_161269 | JGI IMG/M metagenome (GOLD analysis project Ga0190359, IMG submission 161269) | Hydrothermal vent microbial mat bacterial communities from Southern Trench, Guaymas Basin, Mexico - 4872-18-2-3_MG | ecosystem: Environmental > Aquatic > Marine > Hydrothermal vents >... | reverse complement strand
TCATGAAGGTGGTCACTCCTGGTTTCGTGATTGATACCCAAGTGTATCACCTTCACTAGTTTTGTACTTTTGGTACGAGAAGTCTGGATACTATGAAAAATTACCTAATAAATGGGATTGCACCCTTTGTAGGGATAGTCCATGTTCAATCAATGTTGATGGATTTTGAGAGGAGAGAATCTCGTAATGTTCGCTGCAATTATTGTGGTTCAGAGCCTGTCCGAGAATTACAGTTTTGAATGAAATATTTGAACAAAGTACCGAAAGTACTTTTAAGTATTATTACCATACAGATACAAGGTGTCTGGATGGCTAAAAAATACCTCTTTTATGACCAAAAACAATCATTGATCATACCTCCCAATCTCAACGATTGGTTGCCCAAAGATCATCTTGCAAGGTTCATCAGTGATGTTGTTGATGGACTCGATATCTCAACCATCCTGAGATACTATGAGCAAGAGGAAAGAGGAGCACCACCCTACAATCCAAGGATGATGGTCAAGGTAAGAATGTATGCCGATGCAAAAAATATGCAATCATCAAGGAAGATCGCCAAGGGAATGCATGACGATATGGGATTAAGATACCTTGGTGCAGGCAACTTTCCCGACTTCAGAACAATAAGCGATTTCAGAAAGATACATCATGAACGCCTGGCTGAACTATTCCTTCAGGTACTTGAACTATGCAAACAAGCCGGTCTTGTTAAAATGGGAACTGTAGCCATAGACGGAACAAAGATGAAAGCCAATGCCAGCAAGGACAAGAACTACACACTTGAGACAATAGAAAAGAAAGAACAAAAGGAACTGGAAAGGATCGCAAGGAAGATCATCGAAGATGGGATAAAGGTTGATGAGGAAGAGGACAGAGAATTCGGATATGATAACAAAGGATACGGGATGCCAGAGGATGCCATTGAGAGAATAAGAGAAGCTAAGAAGATACTCGAAGAGAAAAAGAGGAAAGAGTTGGAAGAATATGAAAAGAAAATGGAAGAGAGAAAAAAGAAGGAAGAAGAAACCGGGAAGAAGATCAGAGGAAAGAAACCAAAACATCCCGACCAGATGGAACTTGACTTCAAATCCGGAAAGAAGAAGAGACCAACAGCAAACACAACCGATCCCGATAGTCGGTTGATGAAAACAAGGAACGGATTCATTCAAGGATACAATGCACAGGCATCAGTGGATGCTGACACTCATATCATTCTTGCAGCAGAGGTCACCCAGGATTGTAACGATAAACAACAACTTGTACCGATGCTGGATAAGACAATAGAAAATACCGGAAAGGTTCCAAAACGAGGGACATTCGATGCAGGATATGATAATGAAGAACAGATTTCACAATATAGAGATCGTGTAGACTTGTATATACCAACCCAGAAGGATTGGAAGCAGAGGAAAGCCATGAGAGAACAACCCCCTCCCAGAGGTAGAATTCCTAAGAACATGAGCCATCGTGAACGTATGGAGAGAAAACTGCTTACAAAGAGGGGCAGAGAGACCTACAAGAAGCGTGGTAGTAGTGTTGAAACTGTTTTCGGTATCATCAAATCAGCCATGGGGCTGGACAAATTCTTGCTGAGAGGCAAAGATAAAGTAGATAGTGAGTGGAAGATGAATTGTACAGCATATAATGTCTTGAAATTGTGGAGAAATGGTCAGAAAGCGAAGGCTTGAGAGTATTGTAGATGATTTTATTAGATGATTTTGCTTAATTCTTCTTCATATGGTTGATGTGGTTGGATAACACCTCATATAGTCATGATTTCTTCTTTTGATTTCTCGGACAAACTCTTGATATAATTTTAAGAGCATCTTAAGAGCAATTCTCAATTCCCTTCACGGCTTTCTTTCATAACTCTTCTAATAGCCTCATATAAGCAAAAAAGGGATATAATTCAGAATTATGTGGCGAAGGAATAAGACTCGTCAAGAATAGTTGATGGGCCAAGCCGGACTTGAGTGGTTCATTCCAATGAAATTTCAATGAACGGAGCTTCAGGGTTTTTTTGATAATAATCCTCAATGATATCAAATATAATGTCTAATTGAGGGATAGAAGAATAATAGCCTGACCCATCAATTAATTGAACATATATGGAGTGATTGTGGAACTGTGTGATGCTAGTGACTTCACCCAAATATATTAGTGATATAGTCTCATTCCAACGGTCGTTTAGAGTTATGTGATTGTTTTCTCTATTTTCTGGTTTCTCTTGAGTGATAAAATTAACACCGATAATTATCATTATTAATATGACAAATGATACCATGAAGACCATCCATTTTCTACGAATATGGGGATTTATTTTCAATTATTCACCTCCTGATTTCCCTTCTGGTAATTCATCGTATATATCATCAAAATCCGTCCAGTATAGTTGATCTTCAATATAATATTGTCTCTTATCCTTTTCAGGTGGATCTAGCAACTCACATAAATAAATATATTTAATTCTATGCATCCGAAAATTCACAGTCATCCATGCATCTGGATTATACCAAAAGCCTTTGTAACCAGCAACATTTGCAATTGTTCCACCGTCTCCATGTCCTAATCCTAAATTATGACCCAATTCATGCATAAATGTCTGGCTTATGCAAACGTCAAGGGGGAATCCAATCTTTTCTGAATATAATCTTGCACTCCACCACTGCACGACTTTTTATAAATCAATATTCCCCGATCGCTTTTGCCAAAGGGCTGAAACCTTGGGTAGCAAAGAGAACAACTCATGTGACCTAAATATATATATATACATATAATTTATTTTAATATTCACAGCTGTGCCTATAGAAGGTGAATCGATGAAGATAATGAGAATAACATACATATTTGTATTAATATTTACTATATCGATAATACATTATCAAAATCCTTGTAATGCGGACGAGAATAATTTTAAGGGAGAAGATGTATGGAATATCGGAGCTATTCCAATTAATCCATGTTATGATATCTCCTCCAGTTGGGATTCTTTTAATAAAAGATTTATTATAGTTGGAGGTGCAGATTATTTTGGGCTTAATCCCGAACATACTCGTTTTATATTATGTACAGATGGAAAGGATATTGAAATTATTGAAAAATATGATGATCCCAATTTTATAGGAGAACAAAGATACACTGACATCGCAGTTTGCCCAATTAATGATTATGCATTGATTACTGGTATTAATGGTTCCTTGTGGAAATTAGAAGATAAGAATCTAACAGAAATAATAACGGTTGATGATGAATTCCGAAAAGTAATATGGGAACCTGATGGTAAATATGCCTTAATCGGGGGCTCAGATCAAATTTGGAAATATGAAAATGGATCTTTGAACAAAATCAAGTCTGGAGGCCATGGGTTCATTTCAGCTTCTTGGTCACCGAATGGGGATTATCTTCTTTTTACGTATGGGGGTCTATGTGAGATCGGTTACTATGATGGTTCCAGAGTTAAAATATTATCATTAAATAATACAGACCTGAAAAACTATTCAATGAATTATGTATCATTCTCTCCAATAAGCGAAATTGCACTTATCGGAGCACAAAATACCATGGTATACAGTGGATGTCAGACATTGATCCGTTTCAATGGGACGAAATTCTCGGTCATTGATGCTGTTAATGAGTTTCCCGATACAATTATCTGGAATCCAAACGGATCGTTTGCATTAATAAATGCTCACAATATTCCAATGATCTATCAAGATGGACATCTTAAAGGGAGTTGCGATTTGTCTTTTCATTTCACTATTCTTGATTGGTCCCCAGATGTGAAAATTAAAATTGGCATAGGAGGAAATGATACGATGGGATATGGAATTATCAGCTGGGGCAATCTTTCAGATTATTTCTATCCCGATCGTGATAATGATGGTTATCAGGATGAAATAGACTTGTTTCCCGATGATCCTACGGAATGGTACGATACTGACGGGGACGGATATGGAGACAATTCCGATGCGTTTCCATTGGATCCTACCGAATGGCTGGATACCGATGGGGACGGCTACGGAGACAACTCCGATGCTTTCCCGCAGAACCAAACCGAATGGAACGACACCGATAGAGATGGGATTGGAGACGACTCCGATGCTTTCCCGCGGAACCAAACCGAATGGAGCGATACCGATAGAGATGGGATTGGAGACAATTCCGATGCGTTTCCTGCTGATCCTGCTGCATCAATAGATAAGGGTGAAGAGAGACATCTTGATAATTGGAACTTGATAGTTTTAATAATATTTTTATTATTGATATTGTTAACTGGTAAACAGATTTTCGGTATGAGAAAACGGTCAAAGAATGCGTAAAATACTCTCTGTATTGTTAATATAGTTATGTTCTAATGTTCTCGAAGTGAGGCACGGGGGCGAATCCATATCACAAGCTGCGAGAGATGCTCAAATTGATTGGAAAACAATGAAGATCTGCTCTTTGACTCAAATATGATGAGAACCCGTGTTCTTGAACATCTTCAACTTTTCATTGAATCTTTCTGTGGCAAGGAAATACCCTACAAGAACAAGACCGATGAATAATAGGAACTGGATCATCCCCATCCCCAATGACAGCAGCATAACCCAAGAGAGACCGAAACCGGCAAGATAATTCCACAAAGCATGATTCAAAATCCCGAATGAAAAACCGAATATTACAAGGATTACCAGAGACACAGTTCTGAGAATTGTATATGATGTCGGGCCAAAGGTCACCTTTGCATATTTTCTCGAAAGATATCTCTTGTTGAATCCGATGAGAAACCCTATCAGGGCAGGGCCGAGCATGTGCCCCAGAATGTTGAAAAAGGACCTGAAGCTCACAAGAATAACAAAAGGTATTCCGCCGCCAACAAAGACAATACTTCCCCCGTATATCATATTCTCCATCAATGAGAAACCCGCGCCGAATGCGGCACCAAAGATTATTCCATCCGTTTCATCCTTTATCTGGGAATATATGAGAAAGAAACCCAACATCTTGAAGAACTCCTCGACCAACGGGGCTGAAAAAACAGCGGTGTCAAGACCCATATTCTCCATCCACAAAGAATTGAACGTATTGCCGAAAAGTGAGGGAAATGTGGACAGCATTCCCCATAGGATGCCAATAACGATCATTCCCCTTGGCATTGGCTGGTAAGGATCGAAGGCATAAGTGAATGATATCCATGCCATTGCCGGAAGGGTAATGGTGATGATGATAAGAGGAATGGAAACCGGGGCAAAAATACAGCAAAAGTAAGGTAGGATGTTCAGGATCCCCGTTGTTATAAGGACCATGAAGAAGAGGATTATCATGATTGAGAGAAACGCGAATCTGCTCGATATGAACATTGTTCTGTAACTTGTCGAATAATCCTTGGGAGAGATGCCTCTTCTGCGAAATAAGGTCCATGCCCCCCTTTTTCTTAGAGGTATCTTATTGTATACACATTTATTGAGAATGACACCGATGATAATAACAATCGGGATAAGTAGAACGGATAGAATGGTACCCATAAGAATCAGAGCTTCCTTGAATATGAAGATCAGAATGAAAAGTGACCCCATGAGCATGGTCAAGAAGAAGACGATTACAATAATCGCTCCCAGGCTTCCAAAATCTCTGGCAACACCCTTCATTATTTCCGAAAATGAAATCTTTTCATACTTCATGAAAAACCATCCAGATGTTCCAGTATCAAGGATACTTCCTCTTCCGGAGAAAGGTGTGAGGAATCTATGGCAAGATCGTAAAGAGACAGATCTCCCGGATCCATTCCGTAATAGGTCATGTATCTTTTTGCCTCGGATCTCTCTCTCTCCTTCATCTTTTCAATGACAGCTTCCATACTGCCTCCATCCCTTTCGACAAGTCTTCTTGCCCTTATACCCGTATCGGCAAAGATGTATACCTTGAATGAAGGGATGGATTCCTTTTTGCATAGGGGTCCGATCATGCGGCCTTCAAGGATGAGATCTTCACCGCTTTTTGCTTTGTCCAGCATCTTTCTATCGAGTTCGATGTCGATCGAAGGGTCCTTTTCACATATTCTCTGGAATTCCTCGAGGGACTTGCCTTCGTCTTTTGCCATCTTCCTGAAGATTTTTCCCGCATAAACATACTTGAATCCGGTGCGTTCCTTGAGAATACCGCAAACTGTGCTCGTTCCGGAACCTGGAGGTCCCCCCACGGTGATCACTGTCATCAATCTGTAAATGGATATGTATGATTAAGATTGTTCCCTAGTTCGTTCCCCAATGGATGAATTATAACAAAACCGTTAAAAGCACATTTTTCCTTATGACAGAACAGACGGTTGCTTAAATTAATATATCATGCACTTTTCAAGGAGTTGTCAAGAGGGAAAACAATGGCGGCCACAACCTCTGCCAAAGGAGAGATCCTCAAGAACATGAAGGAGCTCGACCAGGTAACAAACGCCCTTTCGAGGTTGAAGACGGACCTCAAGACAAAGGAAGCTCTCCTCAATAAGATGGAGGAAGCCTTAAAGAACAGTGAAAAACGTCTGGAGAAGAAGATCTCCGAGATCGATGAAAAGGACAGAAGATTGAACGAGATAGAGGACAAGCTCCTGAAAAGGCAGGAAGAACTGGAGATCCAGGAGAGGGAGGTTCAGACGAATGCCATATTGGAATTCCTCACGTTTCAGGCAAGGGAGATGGAGATCCAGGAAAAGGTGAAGAAGGCACCGGATCCATCGATAATCGAGGACCAGAAAAAGGAGATGGAAAGGCTCAACTCTCAACTTGAGGAGAAGGAGAGAGAGATCCTCGAGCTGAAGGAAAGGTTGGTTTCAGGATCTTCCGAGGGAGGGGGGGCCCCTCCGGATCTCGAATTACGGATAAAGGAAATCTCTGAAATGAAAAATAATCTAGAGGATCTGAAGAAGAAGCTTGACCAGAAAGAAATCGAACTCATAAGGAAGGAAGAGGAACTTCTCCAGCGGGAGAAGAAGATGTCAGAGGGAGCTGCAACCGAGGAGGATAGGAAGGTCCTTGAGGCAATGGCTGAAAGGGAAAAGGAATTGAGAAAACTTGAAGAGAGCTTGAGGTCGAAACAGAAGGAGATAAGCACATTCATGGAAGGCCTCCAGATCAAGGATGAAAGAATCAAGGAACTGGAGAACGAACTGAGAATCAAAGAAGAAATGCTGAAGTTGAAAGACGAGGAATCGACCACAATAACAGGTGCATCTTCAAAGGATGTAAAGGAATTGAAGGAGATCCTCGAAAAGGAATATCAGACAAAGATAAACATGATAGAGGGGAATTACAAGACAAAGATAGATTCCCTCAGATCGAGTATAGACCAGTTGAAGGTAAGGAACGAAGAACTGGAGATGATGGGGGATCAACTCTCCGCGGAGAAGCTCAGGGTGACGCTTCTTGAAAGGGAGCTAAAGGAAAGGATGAACGAGATCTCCTTCGCCGAGGAGAGGCTGGCAAGAAGACAGGAACTTATGCTCAAGGAGAGAAAGGAACTGGACGAACGTTTGAAGAAACTGCGTGAATCAGCCGATGGGTCAACCGTGGTCGAGTTGAACGAGGAACTGGCAAACAAGCAGAAACAGCTGAGGGATATCGAAAAGACCCTCAGAGAGAAAGAGGAATACCTGAGAAACAGAGAACAGGAACTGGAGAGAATGAGGTCATCCCTTGTGGACAAGGAGATGCAGATAGAGATAATGGATGAATCCGAGGATCTCGCAAGGGTTAGGTCAGGTGTTCGCAGATTCGATGACCTCACATACGGAGGTTTTCCCTTCAATTCTAATTTCATTCTCTTCGGGCCGGCATATTCCGGCAGAAGGACTTTCACGAATCTTTTCATAGCCGAGGGATTGAAAAAGGGAATACCGGCAATATACATTGTTACGCAGAATACTCCCATGGAGGTCAAGGATTCGCTGCGGCGCGTGATCCCCAAGGTTGATGTTTATGAGGAGAAGGGACTTCTGAAATTCATTGACCTGTATTCCAAATCCATGGGAATCACGGATGAATATCCCAACACGATATATGTGGAGAAACCCACGGATCTCGATGCTATCCAGAATGCTGTGGGCGAGATACAGGAGGAGTTCAAGGGAAAGCACAAGTATCACAAGATAGTTTTCTTCTCCGTTTCAACACTGCTGACCTACATAGAACCTCTATCCATATTCCGTTTCTTCCAGGTTCTGAATGCAAAGAACAAGAGGAACAATGCCGTTTCGATATATGTTGTCGATACCGGTATGCACAAGCAGTCGGATATTCAGACACTCAAACACACAATGAACGGGTTCATAGAGTTCAAACTTGATGATCTCAAGTATTATCTCAGGATCGAGGGTGGCGGGGACGTCATGTCCAGAGCATGGATAGAATACAGCTTCACCGACAAGACATTCGATCTGAGGGGCTCGTTCTCGCTGGACCATATCAGATGATAGACCTACGTTTCAGATCCTTCAGGATATCCTCATGGTCAAATGCGAGATGCGGAAGTCCATCCAATCCGAACCATCTGGCATCGGAAGCATCATCTCCACCCCTGGGTTCCCCATCCCCCTTCGGTTCGAGAAAATAGATTATGGAGATAGTGTGACCGCGAGGGTCCCTGTCCGGTTTCGAGGCCACCGATGCCAGTGTCTTAATTTCGCAATCGACACCGGTCTCTTCCCTAATTTCACGCAATACCGCTTCCTCGGCAGTCTCCCCTTTTTCGATGAAACCGCCTGGCAGGGCCCATATTCCCTTGAAAGGGTCTCTACCCCTTTCCACAAGAAGGATCTCCCGAATATCACCGCTTCCTCTGAGAACAACCCCATCAACGGCAATGCTGGGACTATCGTGATGTCGGCTGCCGACATCTCCTTTCAGGATCTCCTTTGAGAGTTCCTCTATATGGTCCACCGTCTTTCTGTAGTTCTCCATTGCCACGGAAGCATGGGATTCCACTATCCCCCATGCTATCGAGAATGATTGAAACCTGAATCTGTATCCCTTTCTGACCTTCCTGTATCTCTCCTCGTTGGGAATCTTCTCATCGGCGGGAATATCTATTTCATCGAGAAGGTCCAGCCCTTTCAATTTGTTCAGATATCTGTACAGAGTGGATCTGTTCGTCTCAAGCATGGTGAGCATTTCATCTATCGTCCATGCCTTTTCGGGATTGAGCAGGAAGCAATCCTTGAACAATCTGATGGGAGCGGTTTCTTCGCTTCCCGATGGAAGATACCCTATCTGCCTGAGGAAGGTGGTCAATAACTGATCGAGGTTTCTCTCTCCCGTCAGAGGATTGTTCCTCACGATGCGAAGCTCGAAATCCATTCGATGACCTCCGGTTTTGTTACAAGCGAGGGCGAAGATGATATATTAACGATGTGATACACCTATATGCCTGGAAAAGGTAGTGCTCGCAGAAGGAAGTCGGAAGACACGGGTGAATCGGAGGAATTGAAGGACATTCTCGACGGTGAGCTGAAAAACAGGCGCTTCGGTATAAGGATCGATGATGAGCTGGAGATAACCATAATTGCAGGCAACGAGCTTCTCACAGTGAAGGGAAGGCTTCTCTCAATGAGGGACGACATCGAGATGGTGGACGATGAAGGTCATTACATCAAGGTCATGGAGGATTGGGTTGTCGCCATAAAGGTCCTTAAACACAACAGACCACCACCGGAAAAGGACCTGGAACTCGCCAAGAAACCACAGAAACCAAAGGTAAAGAAGCCCTCAGTTGATCATGCATATAACTGACCTGATCACATTAATTTAGCCATTGCATTATTCTTACTACGACATTATCGTAAGTTTTATTATAAGCATGGTGATACACCATCATGGAACAATATCCCGAGGAGCAGGTCGATGAGGTCAAGGACACCATGTGGCTTGCAAGGGAGAGACTGGCGGAGAAGCTCTCATCCGAGATCATCATGTCGAAGAACCCAAGCCACACATTCAGGGCCTGGAGGAATCAGTTCGGTGTGTCCCAGCATGATCTTGCCCTTGAGATAGGGGTGTCACCATCCCAATTATCGGATTACGAGAAGGGCAGAAGAAAGAATCCTTCCCTGAACCTCATGAAACGGATAATAAATGGACTCATTTCACTTGATGAGAAGAGGGGAGCTCCCACCATCAAGAAATATTCCATGGATCTGCAGGATGAGGCAATACTCGACATGGCGGAATTCACGGTGGGAATAAATCCAACAACGTTCATTGAGGTCATTGAAGGAACATTGCAGTCGGAGTCCGATCTTGATGCCGAGGATTACATCAGAAGGCCCATTATGGGTTTCTCCATAATCGATTCCATCCTTGGCATATTGAGATTCTCATCCCTTGATTACATGAGGATCTACGGCAGGTCCACCGAGAGAGCACTTTTTTTCACAAAGGTAGCCTATGGCCGCTCTCCGATGATAGCAGTGAGGGCCCATCCCATAAAACCTGCAATGGTGGTCTACATCAGACCCCAGAAGGTCGACCCTCTTGCCATAAAACTGGCGCGCCTGGAAAGGATACCCCTTGTTACGACAAAGCTTGATACGGAAGAACTTAGCAGAAGATTGAGAAAACTGATATGAGGTGGTGGTAAACTGAGATCAGGAATCGTCTCCTATGGGGTGTATGTACCTAGGTACCGTATATCCCCATCTGATATTGGAAAGGTATGGGGAAAGGATGGGGAAGCCATGGGAAGGTCATTGAACATCAAGGCAAAATCCGTTCCAGGTCCTGATGAGGACACGATAACCATATCCGTTATGGCGGCAAGAAGGGCTCTATCCCGGGTCAATCTTTCTCCTTCATCCATTGGAGCCATATTCGTGGGTTCGGAATCGCACCCTTACGCCGTTAAACCCACTGCAACCATTGTTGCCGAAGCAATAGGAGCGGCACCTCATCTCACGGCAGCAGACCTGGAGTTCGCATGCAAGGCCGGTACCGCGGGTTTGCAATCAGCACTGGGGCTGACGGAAGCTCCCGATGAGAACATTCCGGTTAAATGTGCACTTGCCATCGGTGCCGATACGGCACAGGGCGCACCCGGTAACGCACTCGAATATTCTGCTTCGGCAGGAGGAGCAGCTTTTCTTGTGGGAAGGGAGAATGTCATCGGAGAGATCGACCATACACTGTCATATACAACGGATACTCCAGATTTCTGGAGAAGGGAAGGAATGAAATATCCTTCACATGCAGAGAGGTTCACGGGAAAACCCGCGTATTTCAAGCATGTGATGGAATGCGCAAAACGTTTGATGGAGAATACCCAAACATCACCTTCGGATTATGATCACGTGATATTTCATCAACCAAACGGGAAATTCCCCCTTGCAGTGGCAAAGCGACTTGGATTCAACAAGGAACAGGTGCAAACCGGATTGATGACCCCCATCATTGGAAATACATACTCTGCATCGATGATGATAGGGCTGGCAGCGGTCTTTGACATTGCCAGACCCGGAGACAACATTCTTGCGGTATCATACGGCTCCGGCGCAGGTTCCGATGCGTTCAAGATAACCGTTACTGATGTAATAGAGAGTTACGAAAAAGGAAGAGCCCCCCTTGTAAGAGATATTGTGAACGAGGGCTCCTTCATCGATTATTCCACATATCTCAAGTTCCGCGAGAAGATCAAGATGGAGGGAGAATGATGGGCAAACTCTTGAGAGATGTTGCTATTATGGGGATCGGGCAGACAAGGTTCGGTGAAATGTGGGACCTCTCTTTCAGGATACTTGGCATTCAGGCAGGAATGAAGGCCATCAAGGATGCCAATATAGAATCGAAGCTGATAGATTCCCTCTACATAGGGAACATGTCGTCGGGTCTGTTCATGGACCAGGAGCATATCTCCTCCATGATAATCGAGGAGGTGGGATTGACAGAGGCTCATGTACCTGCGACCAGGGTGGAAGCTGCGGATGCAAGTGGAGCACTTGCTTTGAGACAGGCAATATTCGAGATCGCCTCCGGGCAGAGCAACGTCATAGTTGTTGGAGGTGCGGAAAAGATGACGGACGTGACATCGGATGTTGCTTCCGATTTCATAATGGCGGGTGCGGATAAGGCATGGGAGGGACTTTTTGGTGCCTCACTTCCCTCCCTTTTCGCTTTGATGGCAAGAAAACATATGCACGATTTCGGAACAACACGCGAACAGATCGCATCGGTTGCAGTAAAGAATCATGCCAATGGTGCAAGGAATCCATTTGCTCAATTCCAGAAAGAAATCGATCTTGACACCGTCCTTAACGCACCCAAGATTGCCGAACCTCTCGGTGTTTTTGATTGCTTTCCGGTTTCGGATGGGGCTGCTGCCCTCATACTTGCGGATATCGATACCGCGAAGGAATACTGCAGTGAGCCCATCAGGATCACCGGAAGCGGACAGGGATCCGATACTCTCTCCATCACAAACAGATCTGAAATCACCATGTTCGGTTCCACGATTAAGGCATCAAAACAGGCATATGACATGGCCGGTGTTTCTCCTTCGGATATCGATGTGGCGGAGGTACACGATTCCTACACGATAGCGGAGATAATCGCGATAGAGGACCTCGGATTCTTTCCAAAAGGCGAGGGAGGCAGGGCAGTCTTTGAGGGAGAGACCTCTCTTGAAGGAAGCATTCCCGTTAACACTTCGGGTGGTCTTAAAGCAAGGGGACACCCCTTCGGGGCCACCGGGATCGCCCAGATAAACGAGATCGTGCTCCAGCTGAGAAACAAGGCTTCCGGACGACAGGTCAAGGATGCCAGGATTGGGTTGGCCCAGAACATGGGAGGAACCGGTGGTACATCCATTGTTCACATTCTGGAGGTGGATTAATGGCCGTTGCAAGATTCTGGAGAAATCAGGATCAGAGATACAATCTCATGGGTTCGGAATGTGAGATATGCGGCAGGAAATTCTTCCCGGACAAGACAATGTGTCCGGTGTGTCACAGGAAATCCATAGGAAAGATGAAATCGTTCAGGTTCTCCGGAAATGGCACCATCGAATCATATACCATGGTTCATGTGGGAATGCCGCAATTCAAATCACAGGTGCCCTACATACTTGCATACATCGCACTGGATGAGGGTGACCATGTACTCGGTCAGCTTGTTGATTGTGATATCTCGAAAGTATCGATCGGAATGAAGGTGGAGATGGTTTTCAGAAAGATCTCACAGGAGGGGAAGTCCGGAACCATCCAGTACGGATATAAATTCAGACTGTCGGGGTGACCACAGATCAGCACCGGAACTGTATTGCTTCGCGTGAGATCCGCCTGAAAGTTGATTTGGCAGAATGGAAATTCGGATTGTTTCTATTACACATCAGGAGTTATCAAATAAGAAATGGTAGATTACCCAAATGAAGGAAGGTATCCTCATGCCCGCAGCATATGAAGCAGAAGTCGAACCCGAATATACTGAGGAAGAAATAGAGGAAAGATGGTACGGTGTACCTCCCGCCGGGGAGAGAGCTCCGCCTTCCGGATGGAAATATCTCGGTTCCATAACCCTTGTTCTTCTCTTCGAATTCGCTCTTTGGGCCGTGTACAGAGCCTTGACAGCAGATTTCTACGGACAGTTCGGTTCCTACTGGTTCTATGTGGGCCACATTATTGCAGCTCCCACCATACATCTGGGCCCCATCCTTCTTTACTGGGTATTCATCAGAAAAGAGAGATTGTTCGTCAGATCGGACCTCGAGAACGGGAAGTACATGTCATTTTCCTTCGGACCTTTCAAGATGACTAGAAAGCTGCTCTTTACTGCCGTTCTGGTTGGCCTCTTCGGCGGCATTATATGGAGGATGGCGGAATTCATAGTCTTCGATACAACTTCCGTCATGCTCGGAGGGTCCGAATTCGGCACCTTGACCCTTTTCAATGTCTTTTCCGGAGAGGAGATCCCGCTTTTTCTTCTCATGACCTTCGTCATGTTCTTCATAGTGGGTCCCGTGGAGGAATTCGAATTTCGTTCCTTTGTTCATGATCAATCGCAGAGGGTCATCCCGAAATGGGCCGCGCTGATTTTCTCATCCGTCTTTTTCGGCCTTTCTCACATACCAATTGCAGTATTCGTTTACAAGCTGCCGTTGACGGAGCTTATATTCGCTGAGATAAGCTGGATGTCGGCCGGTCTTGTTCTCGGTGCAATCTACATGTGGTCTAGGAACATATTTGCCGCCATAATCATGCACGGTATCGGAAACTGGCAGCTTTCCGTGTATTTTTGGCAGTCCGCGGTCAAGGACATGGGCCTCTCCTCCATGGAGGCCAACATCGCCTCTCTGATGACTTCAATATTCGCGAATGGACTTGTAATCCTTATCTTCTATCTCATTCACAGATACTACTGGCAGCCTCAGAGAAGGGGAGAAGCGGCATTCGGAGGGGCATTGCTCTCGCTGCAATCCAAACTTTTCAAACATGATAACGGCTCCAGATCCGTTGCCTCCACGGTTTCAACGTTGACCATAATCTCCATCCTGACACTTTCCTTAATACTAGGAGGAACAGTGGCTCTTGGTTCCACGAATTTTGAGAAACTCGCACCCTCGGAGAAGGACACGGAAACCCAGGGGATTGATCTTTCCAACATGCAGGAAATTACCGATACCTTTGCGGATTCCAGATTCCTGGGAGAGGGAGAATCATACACATATACATTCAATTCTACAGGGGATCGTATCCTAAAAGGGGTGAACGTCCAACTTTCGTGGGAAGATGAAAAGGAAAAACCCGGAAGACCGACTCTCAGAAGATACACCAACCAACCCGACACATTCCAACTGGATGTGATCGGACCGGATCCCAACCTGACCGTCACCCAGACCGATTCAAATGAGGTGGGAGCAGCGGCCCATATCAATCTCGTCCTTGAGATCCCCGATGAGATAATACTGGAAAAAGATGGATCGTTCAATGTGGACGTGAATGTCTTGATGGTTGATGCGGGCATGTGGACAGGGCGTTCCTTCCTTGGGTTCCGGGATGACGGAAATGAATATGATATTGTTGTGGAATTATCATATCTTGACATCATGTCAGAGACAACAGCCGAAAGTTCATAGACATTCCGTGGAGGATTTGAAATGCTGGAAAATAATGAAAGGAAAATGCCCCTGCAGTTGGAAGAGCTTCCCCCCTATCCGGAATTCGAAGAAAATGTGGATAGAGCCCCTTCCAGGGGTTTCTTTCTCAACCGTGATGAAACCATCCTGGCCCTCAAAAATGCACTGAGGTATGTGCCAAGAGAATATCATGAGAAGCTTGCAGGCGAATTCCTCGAAGAGCTTGTGAACAGGGGGAGGATCTACGGCTACCGTTTCAGACCTCCCGGCAGAATCAAGGCACGGCCTGTTGACGAATATGAAGGGAAGAGTATCGAAGGAAAGGCCATTCAGCTCATGATTGACAACAATCTTGATTTCGATGTCGCTCTGTTCCCCTACGAGCTGGTCACCTACGGGTCAACGGGACAGGTCTGCCAGAACTGGATGCAGTACAATCTCATCAAGCATTACCTGAAAAATCTGACCAGGAACCAGACACTCGTTGTCCTTTCCGGACATCCTCTGGGACTCTTTCCATCAAGACCCGAGGCTCCGAGAGTCATCATGACCAACGGTCTTCTCATAGGTGAATTCGACAATCAGAAGGAGTTCAACCGTGCGGCAGCACTGGGAGTCTCGAATTACGGCCAAATGACTGCGGGAGGATGGATGTATATCGGCCCTCAGGGTATCGTGCATGGAACATATATTACAATTCTCAATGCCGGGAGAAGATATCTGGGTCTTGGCAATGACGAGGATCTCAGGGGAAAGCTGTTCGTTACATCCGGATTGGGTGGGATGTCCGGGGCTCAACCCAAAGCAGTGGAGATAGCGGGCGGTATAGGTGTTATCGCCGAAGTGAATGATAAACAGACCTTCAAAAGACATCGACAGGGTTGGGTATCGAAGGTTTCGGATGACCTTGATGAGATATTCTCCTGGGTTGACGAGTACAGGGAGAAGATGGAACCTGTTTCCATAGGATATAGAGGGAACATTGTTGACCTGTGGGAATACATTCTCGAGAACGATATCAAAGTGGAACTTGGCTCTGACCAGACCTCGTGTCACGCCGTATATGACGGTGGATACACACCTCAGGGACTCACATACGAGGAGGCTATTGAACTCAAAGATCGGGACCCCGATGCATTCAAGGAAGCTGTTGACAGATCACTGGTAAGACAATTCGAATTACTGAGAAAGATCACAGAGAAGGGTATGCATTTCTGGGATTACGGCAATTCCTTCTTGAAAGCCGTCTACGATGCAGGCGCCAGGGAAATCGCCGTGGACCCGGATAATCCTGCAAACGGATTCATATTCCCGTCATACATAGAGGACCTCATGGGTCCGATGGTCTTCGATCTCGGTTACGGACCCTTCCGATGGGTATGTCTTTCGGGAAAACAGGAAGATCTTGATAAAACAGATGGAGCAGCCGCTGAGTGCATTGACCCCGATAGATGTCCGCAGGATAGGGACAATTACAGGTGGATCGTCAATGCCAAGGACAATGATCTCGTGGTGGGTTCCAAGGCAAGGATACTCTATCAGGATGCTCAGGGCAGGGTAAGGATAGCTCTTAAATTCAACGAGATGGTTCGTAAAGGGGAAGTCGGCCCCATCATGATAGGCAGGGACCATCATGATCCGGGTGGGACCGATTCTCCCTACAGGGAGACCTCCAACATAAAGGATGGTTCCAACATAACATATGATATGGCAGCGCACTGCTTTGCGGGAAATATTGCAAGGGGCATGACCATGGTCGTCCTTAGCAATGGTGGAGGTGTCGGTATCGGAAAGGTCAGAAACTCCGGATACGGGCTTGTACTCGACGGTTCCGAGAGAGTGGATGAAATAATAAGGTCCGCTCTTGAATGGGACGTCATGGTGGGGGTCTCCAGAAGATCATGGGCAAGGAACGAGAACTCGATAAAGGTCGTGAAGGATTGGAACAGGGATAATGGTTTTCGGGGTTTCATCACCGAGCCCGAGATAGCGGATGATTCTATCCTTGAAAAGATCGTCGACGAGATCTGATTCACAGTTCGCGGGCTATGGTGAAATACGGCATCACATCCGTGGATCTCCCCAATTTCGCAAGTATTTCGATCCTTCTTTCCACGTCCTCGATGTAGTTATG
>Ga0190359_1001136_pt1 | contig 17222 bp, 12 predicted proteins | sample 48721823_MG_FD_161269 | JGI IMG/M metagenome (GOLD analysis project Ga0190359, IMG submission 161269) | Hydrothermal vent microbial mat bacterial communities from Southern Trench, Guaymas Basin, Mexico - 4872-18-2-3_MG | ecosystem: Environmental > Aquatic > Marine > Hydrothermal vents >... | reverse complement strand
GAGAGATATCCAAGGCATTGAATGTCCCCATATTTTACTTCTTAATTGATGATAAAGAACAAAGCGCAATAGTAAGAAAAAATGAGCGCAGAGTTTTACAATTTCCTAAATCTCATTTAACCTATGAATTACTTACTCCTGATGTTAGTCACCGAATTGAGTTGATTCGAACTAAAATAGAGCCAGGAGCTTCCACTTGCAATAAACCTCTTTCTCACGAAGGGGAGGAATGTACTTTAGTGGTAGAAGGAAAGATGGAAATTCAAGTTGGGGATAAATCTTATATTTTAGAAGAAGGAGATACCATCTATTATATTGCTGCTGTGCCCCATAAGATAACCAATATTGGTAGCAAAGATCTTATTATTATTTCTGTAATTAGTCCTGCAAGTTTTTAAAATTCATAGTCAAAAGAATTTGTTAAACAGGGGGAAGATTAAAATAGTTCTAATAAATATTAGATAAAATTTGGGTAATATTTATTATTTATTTTTATTAAAGGAGGGGTAAAAAAGTATAATAATTAAAAATTGAATTGTATAGCAAATTATTAAAAATCACTATTTAATTTAGGAGGTTCTGAAATGCAAACAAAATCATTAAGAGGTCGAGACTTTATAAGTACACTGGAGTTTGCTAAAGATGAATTAGAAAGTATGTTGGAATTAGCTGCTACTTTAAAGGCTGACACTGCAGCGGGTCGGGAGCATCTATTGCTTCTGCGTAAAACCTTATTTATTATTTTTTACAATAAATCTTTACGAACACGCAATAGTTTTGAAACGGGGATGACTCAATTAGGTGGACATGCCAATTATTTAGATTCTGAAAAAATCTACACTCCTGCAACAGAAGGTGAAGAGAAGGCCTATTCTACGGAAAGAGTATCCGATGTTGCCCGAGTATTATCCCGTTATGGAGATGGTATTGCCATAAGAATGTATGGGAAACCAACTGGTTGGAAATACGGTAATGGCAATAAATATATACGTGAATTTGCTAAATGGGCAGATATACCGGTAATTAACATGGAAGATGATATGTATCATCCCTGTCAGTCGATGGCTGATATTCTCACTATGAAAGAAAAATTAGGTGATTTACGCAATAAAAAATTAGTAGTAAGCTGGGCTTACTCACCGAGTGTGGAAAAACCAGTGGCTGTTCCTCAATGTTTAATGGCTACTGCCAGCAAGTTTGGTATGAATATTACTTTAGCTCGCCCGGACGGTTTCCAGCTTGATCCTATGATGATAGATGCTATTAAGGAGAATGTAAAGAAATATGGTGGTTCATTTGAAGAAACTGATTCTATGGAAGATGCTTTTAAAGATGCTGATGTGTTGTATCCTAAATCTTGGGGTAGCTTGGCTTGTGTTCCACCGCAAACTTCTGAAATAAATGTAAAGAAGATGAAAGAGCTCTTTAATAAAAATAAGGATTGGATATGTGATGACCGAAAATTAAAATTAGCTAAACCGGAAGCTATTTATATGCATTGTTTACCTTGTGATAGAGGTTATGAAGTAACTGATTCGGTAATTGATGGACCTAATTCAGTTGTTTTTGATGAAGCTGAGAACAGACTTCATGCTCAAAAAGCAATTATGGCTTTGTTAATGAGGTAGGGATACGGTAATCTAATTAATCCTAATTAGAAAGAAAAAGGAGATAAGGTGTTAAGGATCAAAAATGCCAGGATCATAGAAAATGAACAATTAAAAACAGTAACCATCTATGTTAAAAATGGGAAGATAAAGGATATTACACCAGGAGATAATACCTTACTTCCTGTGGAAAAAGAAATTGATGTAAAGGGAAATATAGTATTCCCTGGTTTTATTGATCCCCATGTTCATTTTGATGACCCCGGATTTACCGAAAGAGAAGATTTTGAAACCGGGACCAGAAGTGCAGCTGCTGGCGGTATTACCACAATTATCGATATGCCCTGCACTTCTATTCCTCCAGTTATTTCTGGTCCAAACTTTGACTATAAATTAAATATAGTTAAGCCAAAAGCTTATGTGGATTTTGCTTTCTGGGGAGGAGTGACCCCTGAGCAGGTAGAATCAGGAGAGCACGAGAAAAGTTTAAAAGAATTAAAAGATAGAGGTATTGTTGGGGTAAAGTTTTATACTGTTTCCGGTATGGAGCTTTATCCGAGAATGCCTGTTCCGGATATGGATAAAGCCTTCAGGTTGCTTAAAGAATTAAACTTGGTGTGCGCAATACATACAGAAGATTATTATCTGGTAGATTATTATTCTCATTTTATGCAAGAGATGGGAAGAGAAGACCCTGAGAGTTGGTGTGAAGGTAGGACATATGAAGCTGAGCCAGAAGCAATATGGTCTGTGGTGGGGATTACAGGAAAAGTTGGGAATAAGCTTCACATCGTGCACCTTTCAACTAAAGAAGGATTAAATATTATTCGCTGGGCGAAAGCTCATGGGTTAAATGTAAGCACTGAAACCTGCCCTCAATATTTAATCTTTACAGTAGAAGATTTTAAGAAGTTGGGCTCGATATTAAAAATTGCTCCTCCTTTACGCCAAGAAGAGGATAGGAAAGAGCTTTGGAAAGGATTAAAAGATGGCTCAATTGATTTTATTTGTACCGATCATGCAGCCGGAAAATATGCGGAGGAGAAATCGTCTCCTGATATCTGGAAAAATTATGCCGGTATCCCTGGGACACAATTAGCCCTTCCAATCATGCTTCATTACGGATATCACAAAGGAAGGCTAACTTTGAGTGAGATGCAGAAATTGATGTCTGAAAATGCTGCCAAAAGGTATGGACTTTATCCTCAAAAAGGAGCAATTAAGGTCGGGAGCGATGCTGATTTTACAATTATAGATTTAGAAAAAGAATGGATAGTAGACCCCTCAAAATTGGAAAGCAAAGGAAAATATTCACCTCTTGCAGAAAAGAAATTAAAGGGAAAATTATGTTTGACTATAGTCCGTGGAGAAATAGTCTACAGAAAAGGCGAAGGAGTTATTGGTAAAAGAGGATACGGCCAATTTGTCAAAAGCAAATTAAGATAGATAAAATAGTTGTGTTCGAGGAATCTAATTAGTATATAGTAATAGAGATATATGACCCCATTAACTAAAAAACTGAAAATTGTATTTATACTAAAGACTAACGGCTATTCACTAATGACTAATATAATAGGAGGGGAAAGAAATGCCAGAATTGTATAAAAAACATTTAATTACTACTCAGGACTGGGAGAAAGAAGGGATTGATGAAATACTTACTATGGCTAAGGATATGAAAAAACATCGTTATGAAAAACCTTATACTGAAATTCTTAAAAATAAAACATTTTTGATGTTATTTTATAATCCTTCAGTAAGAACCAGACAGTCATTTGAAGGGGCTGCTACCGAGTTAGGTGGGCATGCTCAGTTTCTTGAACCCAAATCTATGAGATTAAAAGAGAAAGGAGGGAAAGCAGGGGAGACAGTTGAGGATGCGGCAAAAGTTATGAGCAAATATGCAGTAGGGTTAGGCATTAGAATACTGGAAGATGCAATAGAGGAATATGGACAAGGAGAGGAACTGCTTAGGGAATATACTAAATATTTATCTATTCCGGTTGTTTCCATGGCTCATGATAAATATCATCCCTGCCAGGGGTTGGCTGATTTGATGGGACTTCAGGAACATATGGGTGAAGTAAAAGGTAAAAAGATAACTATGATGTGGGGTTATTCCTCAATGGTGCGTTCTTGGAGTTCTGTGCAGGAAGACATTTTACTTCTTCCTCGATACGGGATGAATTTTACTCTTGCCTACCCCGAAGGGTTTGACCTTGATCCAGAAGTAATTGCTCAGGCTAAAAAGAATGCCGAAGCCTCGGGAGCAAAATTTGAAATTACTCATAATAGATTTGAAGCAGTAAAAGGTGCTCAAGTAGTCTATGCCCGACACTGGATGAGCCCCAATAGATATAGTATAGGTAAAGAAGAAGAAAAGAAATTAGCTTTAAAATATCAGGATTGGAGATTGACTAAAGAGCTTTATTCTCTTACTGATAATGCCTACTTCATTCATCCTATGCCTATAGATCGGGGAAACGAGGTAGATGACGAAGTGGCTAGTGGTCCCCGTTCCATTATTTATGATATTGCCGAGAATAGATTACATATTCAAAAAGCCATTATGGCCTTAACTATGGCAAAAGGGTGGAGATAAAATGAGTAAATTAGCAGTATTAGCTATTGGAGGAAACTCCCTTTATTGTAAATGAATAGCTTTTAAAAGGATTAGGAATTCTATATTCCGGGGAGGAAAAATGGATATGGGTTATGTAAGGAAATTAAAATGTTTGTTATGTAGAACAGAATATGATTCAAATGAAGCAAAATATAATTGTCCAAAATGTGGAGATGAGGGTGTTTTAGAAATTGTTTATGATTATTCTAAGATAAAGAAAGATTTTAATCAGGAATCCCTCAAAAAAAATAAAGAGTTTTCAATGTGGAGGTACTTACCTCTTTTACCGGTGGATGACCCTACCAAGATTGGTCCGTCAAAAGTTGGTTGGACTCCCTTATATGAAGCAAAAAGAATAAGAGAAGATTTAGGGATGTCCCGTCTCTGGATTAAAGATGATGGTAGAAACCCTACTGCTTCTTTGAAAGATAGGCCATCTGCTATTGCTGTGGTAAAGGCTCAGGAATTAGGAGAAAAGATTGTTACCTGTGCCTCGACCGGTAATGCTGCCTCATCTCTTGCTGGTGCTGCTGCCTCAGTGGGTTTAAAGAGCTACATTTTTGTCCCTCAAACTGCGCCAAGTGCTAAGATTGCTCAACTTCTGGTATTTGGCTCAACTGTCTTTGCAGTAAAAGGAACTTATGATGAAGCCTTTAACCTATCTATTAAAGCAACCAGAGAATTTGGCTGGTATAACCGAAATACCGCTTTCAATCCTTATATGGTAGAAGGGAAGAAGACAGTTGCCCTGGAAATTATCGAGCAGATGGATTTTGAAGTACCCGATTATCTTTTTGTCCCGGTAGGAGATGGTTGTATTATCTCTGGAGTGGCTAAAGCTTATAAGGATATGTTTTCTTTGGGCTTCATTGACCATTTACCTAAACTGGTTGCCGTACAGGCAGAAGGGTGTAAACCGATTGTCGAGGCAGTAAATGGTGATGAGGAAGTTAAATTTGTGAAGCCGAATACAATTGCCGATAGTATTGCCGTAGGAATTCCTAGAAATCGTTTAATGGCGGTAAGAGACGTAAAAAAATCGAAGGGATTTGGTATTGCGGTGAGTGATAAGGAGATATTGGAAGTGATAAAATATTTAGGTACAAGACAGGGGATTTTTGCTGAACCTGCTGGTTCCACTGCCTTTGCTGGTATGGTTAAAGCATTAAAAGAAGGAAAAATATCTAAAAAAGATAAAATTGTGGTGCTGGTTACGGGGAATGGTTTAAAAGATGTGGAAAGTGCTAAAAAAGCAGGAGGCGAGGTCTTGCTCATAGAACCCAGCTTAAAAGCAGTCAAGGAGATTATTACCGCTGTTGAATTTTTGAAATAAAGGAGAAAATAAAATGATTGATTTAACTATTAATGAAGAACAACTTCAAAGGACCATAAAAAGAGCCAAAGAAAAAAATATTATTATTCCTACTTTTGAGCAGATGAAAAATCCTGAACTCATCCCAGATAAAATTAAGGATAAGCTAAAAGATGTCGGATTGTGGGACATTAATTCTTACAATCTTTTTCGGATAACCTGGAAGAATGAACCAGTAAAGAAGGGTGGCCTATTTGGTGGAGTCAATTTTATTGAGCTACCCTATGAATTAACCGGGGTTAAAGCCCGAATTATTGGACTGGTAGGTAAATGGTTTCCTACTGGTGCCCATAAAGTGGGGGCTACTTTTGGATGTCTAGTTCCCAGGTTGGTTACCGGCCAATTTGACCCTACTTCTCAGAAAGCAGTTTGGCCCTCTACTGGTAATTACTGCCGGGGTGGTGCCTATGATGCTGAACTACTTTCCTGTGAGTCAATTGCTATCCTTCCCGAAGGAATGAGTAAAGAGCGTTTTGAGTGGCTATCTAAGGTAGCTGGAGAGGTAATTGCGACTCCGGGAACTGAGAGCAATGTAAAGGAAATTTTTGATAAGAGCTGGGAATTAAAAAAGACCAGAGATAATGTAGTAGTATTTAATCAGTTTGATGAATTTGGTAACTACCTCTGGCATTATGAGATTACTGGTCATGCTATGGAGGAGGTATTATCTCAAGTTATGAGTTCAAAAGATAATTATGTCGGAGTGATTTTAACTACTGGTTCCGCTGGTACCCTGGGTTGTGGAGACTATATGAAAGAACTCTATCCTCAAAGTAAGATTGCCGCAGGAGAAGCTCTGCAATGTCCTACTATGTTAGTCAATGGTTTTGGTGCTCATCGTATTGAGGGTATTGGAGATAAACATATCCCTTGGATTCACAATGTCAGGAATACCGATTTGGTAATTGCCGTAGATGATAATAATACTATGGGAATAATCCGTCTATTTAATGAACCCATTGGGCAAAAATATTTAAGCAAAAAAGGAGTTTCCGCGGAAATAATTGAAAATTTACCTCTAATGGGTATTTCCAGTGTGGCCAATATGATTATGGCAATCAAGTTTGCTAAATATTATGAACTTACTGAAAAAGATATAATTCTAACTGTCTTTACTGATTCTATGGAACTCTATGGCTCCCGTTTAAAAGAATTAGAAGAAGAATTTGGTCCCTATGATGAGACTGATGCGGCTATTGATTTTCATCGGAACCTGCAAGCCCTTACTACAGATTATATGCAAGAATTAACCTATTATGATAAGAAAAGAATTCATAACCTTAAATATTTTACCTGGATAGAACAACAGGGTAAAGATTTAGAAGAGCTGAATGCTCAATGGTATGATTATGAAAATTACTGGGGGAATATTCACCAACAAGCAAGCAAGATAGATAGATTGATTAAGGAATTTAACCAGAGGGTCGGCCTTATAGAAACACTTTAAACTAAAGAACTTCCTCAGAGTGTGGCAGAAGACAGTTCTCTGTCACATTTTCTGAATAAGGGAGGGGAAAAATGGCTTGTGATTATGATAAAGTAAATAAACCTATAAAACGGATTGACGCTTATGAAAAAGTTACCGGAAAGGCTAAATTCGGTGCTGATCTATCCTTTCCTAATATGCTTTATGGTAAGGTTTTGCGCAGCAAGTATCCTTATGCCCAAATTTTAAAGGTAAATACTGAGAAAGCTTTGGCCTATCCAGGGGTAAAAGCGATTATCACGGCAGAAGACATCCCCAATAATAAATTTGGGGTGATTATCCAAAATCAACAAGTTTTAGCACAAGAAAGGGTTTTATATATAGGTGATGGAATTGCTGTCGTTGCCGCTGAGACCAAAGAGGTAGCTTCCGAAGCTATAAAGATGATCGAAGTAGAATATAAAGAATTGCCCGGGATCTTTGACCCCGAGGAAGCAGCAAAAAAAGATACTTCCTTAATTCATTCAGAGTTAGAAAATAATCAGGTAATTCATCATCGGTTAAGAAAAGGAGACCTAGAAAGGGGTTTTGCCCAGGCAGAAATAATATTGGAGAGAGAATATACTACCCAGTTTGTAGAACATAGTTATATTGAACCAGAAGCAATTGTAGCGGTTCCTTATGAATACAATAGCTTGGTTACTGTCTACGGTTCAATTCAAAATCCTTTCTCTTGCAGGAATGCCGTGGCAAGTGTGCTTAAAGTGCCTTTAAATAGAGTGAGAATAATTCAGAATCATATGGGGGGGTCATTTGGAGGCAAGGACGAAGTTATATCTTCGATGGCTGCTCGGGCTGCGGTATTAGCTTTAAAGACTAATCAACCGATTAAAATGGTAAATACCAGAGAGGAATCGATTTTAGAAAGTTATAAACGCCATCCTTATAAAATGAAATATAAGGTAGGTGCTACTAAAGAAGGTAAATTAGTAGCAATGGAGATTAAATGTTTAGCTGATAGTGGAGCTTATGCCTGCCAGACACCCTTTGTTACCTGGCGTTCAGTTGTTCAAGCAACTGGCCCCTACGAATTGCCTAATGTAAAAACAGATACTTATGGCTATTATACCAATAATGTCTATACTGGGGCAATGAGGGGATATGGTTCACCTCAGATTATCTTTGCTCACGAATCTTTGATAGATGAACTGGCTGAAGAATTAAAGATGACTCCTTTAGAATTACGTTTAAAAAATATATATCATAATAATTCTATGACCGCCAGTGGGCAGAAATTAGATAATCATCAGGTTAGTCTGGAAGAGGTAATTACCAAAGCGGTTAAGGCAAGTAATTATATAGAGAAATATAGAGAATATAGCCAACTCCAATTGGGAGATAAAAAAAGAGGAATTGGTATGGCGGTCAGTTTTCGGGGTTGTAGTCTGGGAGCTGAGGCAACCGATGCTGCTGGGGCTATAGTGGCAGTTCAGCGTGATGGTAGTATCTTAATTTCTTCTGGATTAGCTGAAAACGGTCAAGGTTTGAAAACTGTTTTTAGTCAGATAGCAGCTGAGGAATTGGGAGTAGATATTAAAAGAATTAATTATATGGAGGTTGATACTTCGGTTTCTCCGGAGAGTGGGGCGACTGTTGCTTCTCGAAGCACATTGCTGGGGGGCAATGCAGTAAAGAATGCTGCCCAGCAAATAAAAAGAACTATTACAGAGATGATAGTAGATAAATTTAAGGTTAAATCAGATGATTTAGTTTTAAAAAATGAGAATATTTACAATAAAAATAATAGTCAGAAGATTATGTCTTTTGATAATGCAGTAGATTTAGCCAATAAATTGGGAATATTTTTATCTGCCTATGGGTGGTATAAAGCCCCGGATATCTCCTGGGATGAAGAAACTGGTCAAGGTCGACCCTATTTTACTTACGTTTATGGTTGTCAGATAGCTGAGGTAGAAGTTGATATGGCTACCGGGCAAATAGAAGTATTAAAGATGGCTGCCGCTCATGATGTGGGTAGGGCTATTAACCCGTCTTGTCTAAAAGGGCAGATCTATGGGGGAGTAATGATGGGTTTAGGTTATGGTATTATGGAAGAAGTAGAAATTGTAAATGGTTACATAAAAAATACTAATTTTGATGAATATTTAATTCCCACCGTAAAAGATATGCCTGAAATTATACCCATTATTGTAGAAAATCCTGATCCTCAGGGACCTTATGGAGCCAAATCTATCGGTGAACCAACTTTAGAATTAGGTGCACCAGCTATTGCCAATGCAGTAGCTCAAGCTACTGGTAGAAGAATCAGGCATTTACCCCTTAATTTAGAAAGGGTTTTGCTGGGGCATTCTTTAAGTAAGGGAGGGACGAGAAATGATCTCTTATGAATTTTTAACCAGCAAAAAGATAGAAGAGGCTCTGGATTATTTAGATAAATTTAGTAAGGTTCAGATATTAGCTGGAGGGACGGATTTATTGGTAAATATTCATAGAGAAAGTCCTCGCTTACCCCCTTTTGATTACCTTTTAGATATAAGTAAGATTCCAGAATTAAAATTCATTACTTTGGTTAAAAATTTTATAGAGATAGGCCCTTTGGTGACCCATTCCCGATTGATTAGTGAGCCACTCATTAAAGATAATTTTCCTGTATTAATAGAAGCAGCTAACACTATTGGTTCAACTCAGATTCGTAACCGGGGTACCATTGGAGGTAATATTGTGAATGCTTCACCGGCAGCTGATCTATTACCTCCTTTAATCGCCTTAAGGGCGGAAGTAGAATTAACTTCCAGGAAAGGCAAAAGGGCATTGCCTTTAGAAGAATTTTTAGCGGGTCCTTATAAAACTAAAATACAACCCAATGAGCTATTGACTAAAATAAGAATTCCTTTACTTGGTGATAATTATTATACCGATTTTCAAAAAATCGGCCGAAGAAAAGCTCTATCTATTGCCAGACTAAGTCTTGCCCTGGTTACTAAAATAGATAAAGAAGGTATTTTTAATGATACCAGAGTTGTCCCCGGCTCTGCTACTCCTTATCCTCAATCTTTTCCCAAGACTGAAAAAGCCATTAATGGTAAATCAATATTTAATATTGATTTAGAGGAGATTGGTGAAATAGTTAGCAAAGAAATGGTTTCTGTTACTGGAGAAAGATGGTCTACCCCTTACAAGAAGTCAGCTATCGCAACTCTAATCAAAAGGGCATTAGGAAAAATTGTCGAAGAGGTGAAGACTAATGAATAAGATTACAGTAACTTTCATTGTCAATGGTAAGGAGGTAACCTTAGAGGTGCAGCCCCAGGAACGCTTAATTGATACTTTAAGGGAGCAATTAAAATTGACCGGGACCAAAGAAGGGTGTAGTGTTGGTGAATGTGGAGCCTGTACAGTTATCCTTGATGGCAAGGCAGTCCCTTCTTGTCTGATTCTTACCGGGCAGATTGGAGGAAGTGAAGTTTTAACTATTGAGGGGCTGGAAGTGGACGGAAAGCTTGATCCTTTGCAACAAGCTTTTATCAATCATCATGCTATTCAATGTGGTTTTTGTACTCCCGGTATGTTGATGTCTGCCAAAGCCTTGCTTATACATAATCCTCACCCCAGTCGAGAAGAAATTAAAACAGCTCTGGAGGGGAATCTATGTCGCTGTACTGGCTATGAACAGATTATTGAAGCAATTGAAAGTGTAGTTAAAAATAAGAAGGAGATCCCTTAAATGTCTTCTCTATTAATTAAGAATGTAAAAGAAATTGTAACTATGGACAGCGAAAGAACCAAACTAAAAGGTTACAGTCTATTAATTAAAGATAATAAAATTAGTAAAATTGCCGATAAGATAGGATCTCAAGCTGATGAAGTGATTGATGGTTCAGATTATTTTCTTTATCCTGGTTTAATTAATACTCACCACCATTTTTATCAGACTTTAACTAGAAATATTCCCCAGGTACAAAATGCAGAACTATTTAATTGGTTAAAATATCTTTACCCCATCTGGTCTCGCTTAACTCCGGAAGCTGTTTATTATAGTAGTTTAGTGGCTATGGGAGAACTCTTAAAGACTGGGTGCACTACTGCTGTAGACCAATTTTATGTTTTCCCTAAAGGTCAATCAAAAACATTAGTGGATGAAGAATTCAAAGCAGCCAGGGAAATCGGAATAAGATTTCATGGTTGTCGTGGGAGTATGTCTCTAAGTAGAAAAGATGGGGGATTACCTCCGGATTCGGTAGTTCAGACAGAAGAAGAGATTCTGTCTGATTCTCAGCGGGTTATCGAAAAATATCATAACTATAGATCCTTTGCTATGCAAAGGGTGGTTTTGGCTCCTTGTTCCCCCTTTTCCATTACTGAAAATCTTTTAAGAGAATCAATTAAATTAGCTCGGAACTATAAAGTAGAGAGTCATACTCATCTGGCAGAGACTAAAGATGAAGATGAATTTTGTCAGAAAACTTTTGGGTTACGGCCACTTAAATATATGGAAAAAGTTGGCTGGTTGGGTGATGATGTATGGTTTGCCCATTGTGTTCACTTAAGTGAAAGTGAGATAGATTTATTAGCTGAAACCGGGACGGGGGTAGCTCATTGTCCGGTATCCAACCAAAAACTTGCTTCCGGTGCAGCAAATATCCCTTATATGTTGAAGAAGAAGGTAGCGGTAGGATTGGCAGTTGATGGTAGTGCTAGCAATGATTCTTCTAATATGATTGCCGAACTTAAAGCAGCTTTCTTAATGTCTCGCTTGATTTATGGTATTTCCGCTATGTCTGCTGAAAAGGTGTTGGCTATGGCTACCAATGGAGGTCGAGATGTACTTAATCAGCCAGAAATTGGAAGCATAGAAGAAGGGAAAGCAGCAGATATGTTTTTAATTAATACCAAAAAATTGGGATTTGCTGGAGGGTTATCAGATTCTGTTTCTGCTCTGGTAACTTCCGGTGATTCTCAGATTGTGGATATTACTATAGTTAATGGTAAGATTGTAGTTCGCGATGGAAGATTAGTTAATATCGATGAAGATAAAGTGGTGGAAAAAGCCAATAAAATATCCCAAAAAATGATTGAAGGATAGAGGAGGGGAGAAAATGTTGATAATCGGAAATGGGACAGTTCTTACTTTTGATAAAGATTCCCGGGTTATCTCTAACGGCGGAGTAGTAATCGAGGAAGAAAATATTATTTCTATCGGAGAGACAGAAAAATTAATTTCAAAATATCCTGAAGCTATACTTAAAGATGTTCAGGGTAAGATAATAATGCCGGGAATGATTAATACCCATATGCATCTTTATAGCACTTTTGCTCGAGGTATGGACCTTAAAACTGACCAGCCACCTAAAAATTTTGTGGAGATTTTGGAAAAATTATGGTGGAGATTAGATAAGGTTTTAAATGAAGAAGATATATATTGTAGTGCAATTTATGCTCTCTTGGATTGTGTTAAAAAAGGAGCTACCACTATTTTTGACCACCACGCCAGCAGTAATATTATCGATGGTAGTTTAGATATAATTACTGAAGCGGTCCGTCAAACTGGTATTCGAGCTAATCTATCTTACGAGATTTCCGACCGGGACGGTCACAAAAAAGCGTTAGAAGGTATTAGGGAAAACGAACGGTTTATAAAAAAAACACAACGGGAAACTAATAGCTATTTAAAGGGAATAATCGGACTTCATGCTTCTTTTACCCTCAAAAATGAAACTTTATCCCAATCAGCTTCCTTAGCTGATAACTTAAAAGTACCTTTTCATATCCATGTCGCAGAAGGTATAGAAGATTTTTATGAAAGCAAAAGCCGGGGTTATAAAGGAGTAGCAGAACGATTAAATCGTTTTCATATCTTACGACCTGGTACTTTAGCTATCCACGGGGTTCATCTTCAGGAAAAAGAATTGGAGATTTTAAAGAATAGTGAAAGTTATTTAATTCATAATCCCGAATCTAATATGGGTAATGCCGTAGGTACTGCTCCCATTAAGTCTGCTATAGATAAAGGCGTAATGGTAGGATTGGGGACTGATGGTTATACTTCTGATATGTTCGAAAGTATTAAAGTGGCTAATCTCCTACAAAAACATGAGTCACATAATCCTCAGGCTGGTTGGGAGGAAGTCTTTCAAATGGCTTTCCAGAATAACCGGGAGATTGCCGCCAGGTTTTTTGGTAGAACTTTAGGCATACTTCAAGTAGGGGCTCCAGCTGATATTATAGTGGTAAATTACTATCCACCAACACCAATTACTAGTGAAAATGCTTATTTCCATATTTTATTCGGTATAAGCGGAGATATGGTCGATACTACTATTGTAGGGGGTAATATACTGATGGAAGATCGAGAAATAAGTACTTTAGATTATGAAAGAATTACCAAAAGAGTGAAAGAACAAGCAAAAGATTTTTGGAAACGATTTTAAAACTCCTTACCTTCCCTAAGGTGAAATCTATTATCGAAATATGATAAAAGATCTTTAAAAAACTTATCTTGATAGTCGGTTATTAAAAAATATTATAAAAAAAATAAATTTTTTTTTAATTTCTCTTGACATTGTAAAAAAAAGATATATAATAACCGTTGTATAATTAATTAATAATTGTTTGCAGGCCATACAGACTTGAAGCAACAAACAACAAAACAATCTTTTTCATAATTATACCTCCTTTATAATTAGCCCGCTTTGAGGTAAGCAAAGCGGGCTTTTGTTTTTTTATATATTTTATTAATAGAAAAAGAGGATTTTGTTAGGAATTTGTAGAATTATATAAGGTAGAATATAGAAATATAGCTATTGACCTGGGTTATAGCGCGTTTTGCTATAGAGACATACTCTGCATAGAAGGTTATGAAATAGAGCTTGCTAATGATTGTGGTAGATATTGAAAGGAAGTGAACGTTAGGTCTGGGCATTATGCATAATAGAATTATGATGAAAAAAATAAAAAATATAAATAGGGTTATAATATTTTCTATTTTAGCCTGTTTTTGTATATTTTCTTTTTCTTACGCAGAGCCCAAGGTTGGATTGGCCTTGGGGGAGGGAGGAGAACGGCTTTTTGTTCACATTGGTGTATTGAAAGCACTAGAAAATGAAGGTATAAAATTGGATTATATTGCAGGTACCAGTGCAGGATCTTTTGTAGGTGGCCTTTATGCTTTATGGAAAGATATAGATAAAATTGAAAAATATCTTTTAAATTTAGATTTTAAAGAATATTATAACAATAAGATTGAAGATATAGAATTAAGAGAAATAGATGATACTCCATTTATTATATTTTATACGGATATATCAAAAGGTAAGATAGACCCAAAATGGCTGAAAGGTGTAATGGATGGAAAAGGTATAAGAGATGAAATCGACCGATTAACCAATCGAGCAAGCTTTGAATACGATCTTAAGATTCCTTTTAAGGCAGTTGCTACAGACTTGATAACTGGTGAAAGAGTAGTAATTGATAAAGGTAGGATTTCTAATGCCATTGTGGCTTCTATCTCTCGACCGGGGACATTTATACCTTTTAAATTTGAAGGAAAGATATTAGTAGATGGTGGTTTAAAAGATCCTGTCCCGGTAGATGTGGTGAGAAAAATGGGATCAGATATAGTAATTGGAGTAAGTTTAAGGGATGTTAAAGATGATGCAGCTCCCAATGTTAGTAATATTTTATCCATCACTATTAGAACTATTTATATAATGCTTGAAGAATTAAATGATCTTTCTTCCAGTAAAGCAGACATTATTATAAAGCCTAAGTATGTAGGTCCTCTTTCTTTTAGCATGGGAAGAGAGGAAAGGTTGAAATTAATTAAGCTGGGAGAAGAAGAGACCAAAAAAATAATACCATTATTAAAAATACTTATAAATTCCTACTAAGTTTATAAGTTTACTGATTTACTTTAAGTGACATAAAAAAAATAATATTTTAAGTGGTATTTTCCTCATTATAACCAGCTAATTAAATGTATGCTTAATACTATGTTTTTGCCTATGCATTAATTTACTAGATGTAAATTATATAATAATTATTATTATCGAAGACAAGGAGTAATAAAATATCTATGAAAGCCAATAAGCTGTATTTAAAAAATATTTGCTTATTTAAAAATATTCCAGGATTCTGTATACTTGTAATAGTAATAATTTCACTATCTTTCTCGTTGAACAGTGAGGCCTCTCCAAAATTTCTTATATTCCACCTAGATGCTGTATCATCACGGGATTTCTTTCAATATATGGAAGATGGCGACCTTCCCAACTTAAAAGCTGTTTTTGAAAAAGGCCACATAATTCATTATGGTCTTAGTCTCTTTCCCGGAGGGACGGAAATGATCTATCCTCGTTTAAAAGAAGGAATAGATAATTCTACTGGAGATTCAGTAGGATGGGGTTATTACGATCGAGATAAAGAACGAGTTGTGCCGACATATAAAACCTGGTTTTATATGTTTTCGCATATACCTCGGAGAGCAAGAGATTGCTTTATTTATGGAATACCCGGACTTGACCCTTTTATGTTTCTTCCCCTTCTTAATGTCCCTGAACTTCTGGAAACTTATGGGGTTGTAGAAATTATTTGGTTTGCTACTGATGCTTTGGGCCATATAATGGGACAGAAATTACGCAATGCTAGTATATACAGGTTTGACCGTTATTTTGGTAATCTTGTGAAAAGATTGAACCTTAACGAAGTTAATCTAATCGTTTATTGCGATCACGGAATGTCTTTTGGTGATTTTACTGTCATTAATCAAGGAAAAGAAATTAGGAAAATAGTAGGAAATAACCTGCAGGCATTTCTTTATCCCAATTTATATCTAAAGAATCCTGATACAAAGGATAAAGTAGCCAAGGATATTGTTCTTGGAAGTGAGATTGATTTTGCTTTTTATTTGAATAGCCTCCATCAGATGATCGGCTATTTCAATGAGGGGAAGGTAATTTTTGAGAAAAAAGAAGGAAAGTTTCGCTATCTATTCGAAGGTGAGGATATTTTTGGCTATTACAATGATGGTTATAATGGAGAATGGTTGACTGCTTTAGATTGGCTGGCGTACACTAGGGAGAGCCGATTCCCGGCGGCTCTCCCTAATTTATATAATCTCCTTTTAAATGAGAGGGCAGGAGATATAGTGATAGTCATCAACCCCCCCAAGATAATTTACACTTCCTTGCACTATATGGCCAATCATACCGGAGTTACTGATACCGATTTGAGGGTACCCATTTTACTTAGAGGTCCACAGTTGGAGCATCTTTACGACCGGGAAGAAATGTGGTTACATAACCTCTTTATTAGTATACCCGAACTCAGTTTTGAAAATCTTGAACCGGCAAGAGAGAAAAATTTTTTTAGCTTTTGGGGAAATGGTTATGGAGAACTTAATTCAGGTTTTGAATTGTCTCTTTCTCCGGCTTATCGGTGGAATTTCGGTTTTTACTATAGTGCTGATGTCTACCGCAGCTGGCTGGAATATGATCTTTATAGCTCTTATTTAATCAGGTTATGGACCGGAGCAGGCCTGCAGTATAAGGAACAGAACCTTGGTGCCTTGGTTCAAGCCCGTTTACAAATAGACTTGGGGAAAATACAGTTTAATTATGGCGGGCAGTTTACCCAAGAAGGATTGAAAATAAACATTAAAGAACTCGTCTATCAAATCAACGATCGCCTAGCTTTAGAGTGGTTAGTTCCTAATGGATTTGGTATGAGCTTTAGCTGGTAGGAACTTTTCACTTATCCACAGACATTCGTGAAACCAGGATGCTTACCAGTGTAATTGAAACCTCGGAGATAGTTACCAAAAAAAATAAACAGAAAATTAGGTTAAAGAATTCAAGTGTTGGGAAATCTGTGACTAGTGTTGTATGCCTCTTTTCAAAAAGAGGGAATTTGTGTATAAAAACCATTAGATAAAATACTCAAAATTATTGCTTTTTCTTAAGGCGTTTGGTATATTATATAACTATAGTAATATAAAAGAGGAATAAAATCAGAGACTATGACTAGCAATAGACTATTTGTTGTATTTAACACTATAGTATTTTGTAGAAACGAAACATCCTGCAAGAACATTCAGTGATGTAATAGATAATATCATTAATAACTCTGTAAAAGCAGGTCTAAAGGAGTAGCCTTGGATAGTTCAGGAGGTTATGCAGT
>Ga0190359_1001133_pt1 | contig 17264 bp, 18 predicted proteins | sample 48721823_MG_FD_161269 | JGI IMG/M metagenome (GOLD analysis project Ga0190359, IMG submission 161269) | Hydrothermal vent microbial mat bacterial communities from Southern Trench, Guaymas Basin, Mexico - 4872-18-2-3_MG | ecosystem: Environmental > Aquatic > Marine > Hydrothermal vents >... | reverse complement strand
TGGAAAAGGTAAAAAAACTAAATCCATGGGGTTTTACTATAGGGAGTGCGTTTTTTGATAAAAAATTTGTAAAGGGGGGGTCATTTAAAGAGCAAATTGAGAGGATTGTAAAATATTTAGAATGATATATTAATGATCTTATAATTATTAAGCGTATCAGGGAGCGCTTACTATAAGAATGGAAGAGAGGTGTAATTAATAAAATATATATCCCTAATAATAATTTTATTAAGGAGGCTGAAAATGAAATTGAATAGTAAGTTTTTTGTATTAATAATAGTAATTGTTTTACTTATTCCCAGCTACGTGTTTAGTGCGGGGAATGTACCGGTGTATAAATTTGGAATTGACGCGGCTTGTCCACCATGGACTTGGGTTGAAAAAGGCGAAGTACTTGGTTTTGACCGGGAACTTATAGATTTTATTTGCCAGGAAGAAGGATTTGAAGTTGAATGGACAGATATTCCTTGGTCAACCATTATTTCCGCTACTTCCCAAGGCAAAATTGATATTTTAGGAGGAGGTTTAAGTTTTACATTTGAAAGAGCAGAAATAATTGATTACGCACGAGTTCACTTTAAAATAGGAACACATGCTCTTGCCAGAAAAGACTCAACATTAACGGCAGAGAATGTATTTACAAATGGAAACAAGATTGCTAGCCAAGCAGGTTCAACGGAATATAAATGGGTTCAGGAAGAATTAAAAGATAAAGGAGCGGATATTGAGTTGGTTGGCTATGAATCTTGGGACGACGCTATTTCGGATTTAGAAACGGGAAGAATTCAAGCTGTTGTTATGAATCAACCTCAAGCGGTTGCTTATTCAGAGAAAAGGGATGTAAAAATTGTTGCTGAAGATTTATTTGTAGATTTAATTGCTTATGCCGTAACTCCTGGTGATCCCTATAATTTGATTCCAAAACTTGAACGAGGAATAAAAAAGGCATATGATTCAGGTTTATGGGCAAAATTAGTAGAAAAATACATGCCGTGGTCGAAAGTTGAAGAGGTTCCATATCCTGCTGATTTGCAGCAAAAATAAAAATAAATAAAGCTTATCAAAGAGGCATTCCGCAAGGGAATGCCTCTTGTTAAAGGGAAGGCATATGCATATTTTTAGTGTGATTCTTTCTGAATTACCTCAATTTCTAAAAGGTATATTAATTGCTATTAAATTAGCAGCAGGTCTTCTTACTTTCGGATTTATTCTGGGAATGACAATGGCTATGCTTGAAGTCTTTGGAAATAAAATAATATCTAAAATAACTAGTTTTATTCGGAAATTATTATGGGGAATCCCTCAAATAATCCTATTGCTTCTTGTTTTCTATCTTCCGTTTGATATGAATCCGATGATAGCAGCTATTATTGCTCTAGGTCTTTGTTCCTCTGCTTTTCAATCTCAGATATTTAGAGGCGCCATCCTATCTATTGATCCCGGGCAAATAGAAGCAGCTAAAGCAATGGGTTTAAAAAGTTGGAAAATATTATTATACATCATCCTTCCCCAAATAATGATATTGTCTGTAGGGCCATGGACAAATGAATTTTCATCTGAAATAAAAGATACTTCACTTGCTTATGTTGTTGGTCTCATAGAGATTATGAGACAAGCACGCTATATAATTACTTATACCTACGGTAATTCTTTGGCTATTTTTTTCTTTGCGGGTTTGATTTATTTTGTATTAACAAAAATTGGAAATACAATATTTTTTAAAATAGAAGATTTATTATGGGTTCCAGGATTTGAAAAAAGGAGAGAATAATGCCTATTACGCTTCAAGTAGAAAACTTAAAAAAATCGTTTGGCAATTTAGAAGTATTAAAAAAAGTTTCTTTTAATCTAGAAAAGGGAAAAACGATGGTTGTAATTGGCCCTTCAGGTTCCGGCAAAAGCACACTTCTTAGGTGTATAAATCAATTAACTCCACCTGATAGTGGAAGTGTTGTATTGGATGGAATTGAGTTGACGAATAATAAAACAGATTTAAACGAAGCTAGGTCTGAGATAGGATTTGTTTTTCAGAATTTTAATCTAATTACTCATCTAAATGTTTTAGGGAATGTCAGTTTTGGTCCCTTGAGAGTAAAAGGGAAAAGTAAAAAAGATTCTAATGATATTGCAATGGAGGAGTTAAAAAAGGTTGGACTTGAAGACAAAGCCTTTTCCTATCCAGCAGAATTATCAGGTGGCCAGCAGCAGCGTGTTTCTATAGCACGCGCCTTAGCACTTAATCCAAAATTAATATTATTTGATGAACCCACATCTGCTCTGGACCCTGAATTAATTGGGGAAGTGTTGGATGTTATTATAAAATTAGCAAAGGAAGGAATGACTTCACTTATCGTTACTCATGAGATGGGGTTTGCAAGATCTATAGCGGATGAAGCTATCTTTCTGGAAAATGGAATTATTCTTGAAAAAGGACCTCCCAAAGATCTCTTCAGTAACCCTAAAAATAAGAGAACAATGGATTTTCTCCAGAAAATCTCACAGCTTTATGGAGAAGAATAGAGGAGAAAACAAATGAAAGATTTTATTGTATTTGCTTGGAAAATTCTTCCATCGTTGTTGAAAGGAACGATTCTCACCATTGAATTGTCAATAGTGTGTATTTCTATTGGCATATTATTTGGAATTATTTTAGGAATAGCTCGAGTTTACGGAAATAAACCTGTATATTGGATAGTGACGGTTTATGTAGAAATACTAAGAGGATTTCCTTGTATGGTTTTACTTTTTATAATTTATTACGGGTTAGGAGACATAGGAATATTGTTAAACCCGGTCTTAGCCGCAGGATTGGCTCTTGGGATAAATACTTCCGTATATCAAGCTGAATATTTTAGGGGAGCTATACTTGCAGTAAAACCGGGACAAATGGTTGCTGCAAAGTCAATGGGACTTAGTAAGTGGAAAGCAATTAGATATGTAATTTTCCCACAGGCAATCAGATTGGTACTGCCTTCTTCCTCTAATGAGATAATATATATGGTTAAATATTCTTCCATAGCATTTATTGTTGGTGTTCAAGATTTAATGGCTCGGGCGAATATTGAGGGATCCTTTTATTTTAAATATTTTGAAGCATATCTAATTGCCGCACTAATTTATTTAGTCATTATTTTTTCTCTGACAAAAATATTGGAGATTTTAGAAAAAAAAGCTTCAATTCCTGGATTGCAGTTACGTCAAGGATAATATATTTGAATAACGACACAGAATAGAATCTGAAATGTAAGTGTACAAATAAATAAAATGGTAGAAAGATATCATAAAAAAGATATCTTTCTGTAAATTTTAAAATTAAAAAATAAGAATGGAGTTATAAAAAGAATATGAATATGATAGTTATGTTAACCAATCATGATAAAACGGTTAAAAACGCTCTTGAATTATTCGAGGAATGTAAGAATATACCCGTTGAACATTGGGGATTCAAAAATATAGGGCTACCGATAATTCAAATGAAAAAATTAGTTAGAAATATGAAAAATGCCAATAAAAAAACATTTTTAGAAGTAGTAAGTTATACAGAAAAAGAATGTATAGAAGCTACAAAATTAGCTATTGAGTGTGAATTTGACTACTTAATGGGAACCATATTTTTTCAATCAGTTTATGACTTGTTAAAGGATAAACCTATAAAATATATGCCTTTTTGTGGAAAAGTAAGCGGTAGCCCAAGTGTGTTAGAAGGTTCTATTGATGAGATTATTGCTCATGCGAAATCGATAAAAGAAAAAAATGTGTACGGCCTTGATCTTTTAACCTATAGATATACAGGAGATCCTGAGGAATTAGCTCAAAAGTTTATTAAAGAAATTGATTTACCAGTAATTATTGCTGGCAGTATTAACAGTTTTGAAAAATTGGAAAAGGTAAAAAAACTAAATCCATGGGGTTTTACTATAGGGAGTGCGTTTTTTGATAAAAAATTTGTAAAGGGGGGGTCATTTAAAGAGCAAATTGAGAGGATTGTAAAATATTTAGAAAGTAGTAAATAAACAAGTATTTCTATAGAATATTTTTGGTTTATTTCAATTACTTTTAAAAGAAAGAGGGTAAATATATTGGCAACAATAAAAAGTATTTCAGAAAGACATCAAAAAATTTATGAACTTCTTCGTAAGCACAAAAATCTATCGATAGATGACTTAAGCTCTCTATTAGAAGTATCTAAAATGACTGTTAGGAGAGATTTGGATCGTCTTACCAAAAAAGGAATAGTACAAAGAATTCATGGTAGAGCTATTATAAGTCGCACAAATGAGTACGAACCTCCTCACATGATACGTTCTTTAGAAATGATGCAGGAAAAACAAATGATTGGGCGATTAGCGGCCTCTCTAATTAAAGATAATGCGGTAATAATTGTAGATATTGGTAGCACTTTGTTGGAGCTTGTAAGAAATATCCCGGAAAATAACAACATTACTGTAATAACTAATTGGATACCTGTGGTAACTGAGTTGTGTAAGAGAAGAGGATTATTCAATTTAGTCCTTGTAGGAGGAAAAGTATTCACTGAGGAGCTTTCAATTGTAGGAGGCTATCCAAAAGAAATGTTAAAGGATTTTAATGCTGATATTGCTTTTTTAGGAGTTGGGGGCATTTCAGATAAATTTGGGATAACTGATTTCGATATGGATGAGGTTCAAATAAAAAGACAAATGATAAAAAGTTCAAGAGAAGTAATTGTGCTTGCCGATCACTCAAAATTTGGCCGTGTTGCACCAATAAAAATTGCTGATATAAAATTGATAGATAAAATAGTTACGGATGATGGGCTCAAGGAAAAAGATAAGAACAATATTGAACGTTTCGATACTGAGATAATTATTGCCAAGTGAAGTATATTAATCGTGCTTAATTAGTTCAAGTGATCCTAGAATAAAGAAGAAGATTTATTTATAATAATTTTTTTCATGAGAATTTATGAATTTTGGATACAAATAATTTAATATAATAAGTAAGTTAAAATTTTATACAGGAGATTGGAAAATATGAAGAATATTAAAATAGACTTAGTAAGTGATACCGTTACTTTGCCAACAGATGAAATGCGAGAAGCCATGAAGAGTGCTGAAGTTGGAGATGATGTAAACCAAGAAGACCCGACAATAAATAAGTTAGAAGAATTAGCTGCAAAAAAAGTAGGAAAAGAGGCAGCGATGTTTGTACCCAGTGGTACTATGGGAAATCTAATTGCTGTATTAACTCATTGCAAAAGAGGGGAGGAAGTAATCCTCGAAAGCCGTTCTCATATTTATAATTTTGAAGTGGGGGGCATTTCAGCTTTAGGTGGAGTGGTTACTAAAACGGTAGATGGAGATAAAGGAATTTTAAATGTTGATAAGATAAAAAGAGAAATAAGGCAAGAAGATATTCATGAAGTTAAAACGGCTTTGATATGCTTAGAAAATAGCCATAATCGTGCGGGAGGAACGGTAACACCTCCCAAAATAATGGAAGAAATTTACCAATTAGCTCATAAGCATAATATTTTCGTACATTTGGATGGGGCCCGCTTGTTTAATGCTGCAGTAGCTTTAAATATTGAACCTGTATTACTTGTAAAAAGTGTTGATTCGGTAATGTTTTGTCTGTCAAAGGGGTTAAGTGCACCAGTAGGGTCAATTTTAGCTGGTTCAAGGGAATTTATTCAAAAAGCTCGTAAAAATAGAAAGATGTTGGGTGGAGGAATGAGGCAAGCAGGTATTTTAGCTGCGGCTGGAATAATTTCTCTTGAAAAGATGGTAAAAAGATTGAAAGAAGATCATAAAAATGCTCGAATTCTAGCAGAAGGCTTGAATGAGATAGAAGGAATAAAGGTTGATTTGGAAACAGTTCAGACCAACATGGTCTATTTTGATGTCGAAAAATTGGTAAAAGAATTAAATATAAATACTGACCAATTTTTAGAAAGATTAGTTGATGAATATGGTATACGTGGTGGGGTAGAAACTCCAATTCAAGATCCAACAGAGATTCGTTTTGTTACACATTATGGGATTAGCGAAGAAGATATTTATACTACTATAAACGCAATAAAAATGATTTCAAAAAGTATAAATTAAATTTTTATTTTTCTTGCAAAAAATGGAGAGGTAAAACAAAATTGAGATTCGCTTTTAGAATTAAATATTATTGATTTATTTTTTGATATCAAAAACAAAAAGAGAGGAAGGAATAAGTAAATGATTAGAATTAGCAAAAAACATCATACATATAAATTTAACATAAATAACAAACCAGTTGCAATTGTTTCAGTTGGCGATAAGGTACTTTTTGAAACCATTGATTGCTGGAGTGGTAACATAAAAAAAGAAGAAGATGTTGCAGATTTTCTTGATCCATCAACACAAAATCCGAACACAGGTCCTATATTTATTAAAGGTGCAGAGCCGGGTGACATATTAGCTATAAAGATATTGGATATTGTTCCAGTGGGAGATGGAATTTTATCTTTAGTTCCAAACGAAGGGAAATTAAGACAATATGTCAAGGCTCCCTTAACCAAAATAGTTAAGATTGAAAATGGGAAAACGATATTTAATAAAGATCTTGTGATAAAAAATAAACCGCATGTTGGGACTATAGGAACAACTCCAATAGGAAGAATGCCTACGGGAATAGTAGGAGAGCACGGAGGTAACATAGATTGTCCGGAGGCAACAATAGGAGCAACTCTATATTTTCCCGTTTATACAATAGGTGCACTTTTACAAATGGGTGATGTGCACGCACATATGGGAGAAGGTGAAATGGTTACCGGTGTTGAATGTGGGGCAGAAGTCACTATTGAAATTTTAAAAATAATAAAGGGTAGATTTATTCCTACGCCTATTATTGAAGATGAAGAATATTGGTATATACTTGCTAATGCTACTACTCAAAAAGAGGCAAATAGAATTGCTGCGAAGAGAATGGCTGATTTTCTATCTTTAAAATTAGATTTATCTTTAGAAGAGAGTTATCTTTTAGCTAGTATAGCAGGAAATCTTCGAGTTGCTCAAGACGCAGAGGCCGGCTATAACGTTAGCGTATATGTTCAATTTCCAAAATATATTGATAAAAAAGGAAGATTAAATAAATTCTAATCCGTCAAGTGAATATTGTTGTAATTTTAACAATAGACTCTACACTTGCAACTATACTGAATCTACGGGGGTGATAAATGAAAAAAAATAAAAGAAGGTGAATGAAGAAGTATATTTTTTAAAAGGAGGTCTGAAAGAAATGAAGAAAGTTAAATTGCTTATAATGTTTATTATGATAATGCTGCTTACATTTTTTAGCTTAACAGTTTTATCCTTCGGACAAGAGAAGGAAGCTATTAAAATTGGGGCTATTCTTAGTCTTACTGGAGAAGCCGCCGAACAGGATATCACTAGTATGCGCGCTGTACTTGTCGGAGAAGAATTATTAAATGCGAAAGGGGGAATACACGGCTATCCCATTTCATTGATAGTTGTAAATGGTGAGTCGAAACCAGCTGTTTTTGCCACCAAAGCTCACCGCCTGGTAGAGAGTGATTTAGTAATAGCTGGTTTGGGTGGAAATGATATTAGTGTTGCAACCGCTGCAGGGCAAGTTTTTCAAGGTGCCAAAACCTCTTATATTGATGTAATGGGAACTACTCCAACAATCCCTTTAGTTGGTGAATATATGTTTATGTCTCCAGCTCCTGATAATGATATGGGAAGAGCAGTAGCCAAATATGCTTATGAAAAATTGGGTTATGATACAATTACCATTTTTAAAGATGTAGCTAGTGCTTATGGAACAAAACTGACTGAGTATACTATTCATTTTCTTAAGGAATTTTCGGGGAAAGAAGATCCTGTTCCATTTGTGCCTGCATATAACACCGGGGATACTGATTACAGTGCTCAATTAACCAGACTTAAACCTAACATTAAGAAATTTGGAATCCAAGCAATTTTTTTACCTGCTTGGCCAAACGATATTCCGACTATTTCAAAACAGGCAAGAGAATTAGGAATTAATATTCCCCTGATAGGTGGTGACGCAGCTGATACAAATGCTCTTTATGATGTTGGTGGAGATGCAGTTGAGGGTATGGTTTTTTGCACCCATTTTGATATACATCAACCAGGCATTTCGGATTCTGTAATGGAAGCTGCTAAACTGTATAAAGCCAATTATGGAGAAGATATGGATGCATCCGCGGCAATGGGGTACGATGCTTTTATGATAATAGCTAAAGCTCTGGATGATTTAATTGGTGAGAAGGGAGAAGCATGGTGGGATAAAGCAAGTCTTGCAGAAAAAAGAGTTGCAGTAAAAGATGCAATTGCCAAAGTAGATACTGGCACCTGGACTACCGCACCGGTATCATTTACTCCCGAAGGATGGCCTACAAGAGGATTTGTTTGGAAACAAGCAAAAGGTGGAGAAAGAGTTTATTTAGATTTCCAAACATATGCTGATTATACTCCAGAAGGAACTAATGTGCTTCCATTTAAGTAAAGCATAACAAAGAAGGGAGAGAAGCAAATTCTTTCCCTTCTTTAAAAATGGAAATAATTTTTCATAGGAGGCAATTAATTGGATGACGTCAAATAATAATTTGTGTAATAACAATATAATATTAGAAGCAAAAAGTCTTAATAAGAGATTTGGGGGATTGGAAGCAGTTTCGAATTTTTCTTTTTCTTTAAAAAAAGGAGAAATAAGAGGTTTAATTGGTCCTAATGGAGCCGGTAAAACAACTATATTTAACTTAATTACGGGTTTTTATAAACCCAATAATGGTAAATTATTTTACAAAGGAAAAGACATTACTTATAAATCCCCGGATAAAAGAGTAAGCCGGGGAATAGGAAGAACTTTTCAAATGATTAGAATGGAAAAATATGTTCAAGTGATTGACGAAGTTAAAATTGGTTTTTTCCGGCGCATAAATTATAACATACTTGATATATTGTTCCAAACACATAAGTATATTAACGAGGAAAAACAAATAGAAAAAGAAGCCTTAGAAATATTAAATTTTTTGGGCATAGCTTATTTAGCGAATATATTAGGGGAAGATGTTCCTTATGGTCTGCAAAAGAGAGTTAGTATTGCTCGGATTTTAGCAATGAAACCTGAGGTTCTTTTGCTTGATGAGCCAACAAGTGGATTGAATCCTGGCGAAACCAAGGAACTTGTAGAATTAATTTCAAAAATAAAAGAAAAGTATAATTTAAGTATTTTTATTATTGAACACGATATGTCAGTTATAATGAGTATTTGTAATGATATTATCGCAGTGAATGAAGGGAAAATAATTGGAATGGGAAAACCAAAAGAAATTCAAAAAAATAAGAAAGTTATAGAGGCTTATTTAGGAGGAATTTCATGAGTAAAAATCCCTTACTGAAATTAAACAATGTTTTAGCGGGATATGGGAAAATGAATGTGGTAAACAATATTTCTATCAGAGTAAATCAGGGAGAAATAGTGACTTTATTGGGTTCAAACGGAGTAGGAAAAACATCTACTTTACGAACAATTATTGCACAAACGGATTTGAAAAAAGGAGAAATTAAATATAAAGATATAAATATAACTCACTTTCCTACCTATAAAATCGCGGAGTTAGGCATCGGTTATTGCCCCGAAGGACGGGCAATATTTGGGAATTTAACTACCAAAGAAAATTTACAAGCTGGTGCTTATCTTTTAAAAAGTAGACAGAAATTTAAAGAAAATTTAGACCGAGTATATTCCTTATTTCCCATCCTTAAAGAAAGAAGCAATCAAATTGCAGAATTACTTAGTGGTGGTGAACAAGAAATGTTAGCTATAGGACGATCTTTAATGAATAATCCTAACTTGTTATTACTTGATGAACCTTCATTAGGTCTTGCCCCTAAATTAGTTGAACTGATAGGAAAAACATTAAGAGAAATTAATAAAGAAGGTGTATCCATTTTATTAATAGAACAGAATGCTAAAATGGCTTTAGAAATTTCAAATTATGGTTATTTAATGAGAAAGGGAAGTATTGTTTTGGAGGGAACTGCCAAAGAATTGGTTGCAGACGATAGAGTAAAAGAGGTCTACTTAGGTATTATCTAAATTTATGAAAGTTATAAAAGGGGGGTGGTAGCTTAACAATGAATTATTTATTACAACAAATAATAAATTCTCTTGGGTTTGGTAGTATCGTTGCATTATTAGCAGCAGGATACACAATGACCTTTGGACTTATAGGATTGGTAAATTTCGCTCATGGCGAAGTATTTATGGCCGGTGCTTTTACCGCTTATTTTATTTTAACTATCTTAAAATTACCTTTTTGGTTAGCAATTTTAATGGGTTTAGTGGGTTCAATTATTATTGGACTATTAGTAGAAAGGTTAGCATTTAAACCTGTTAGAGGCTCCGGAATGATTACTCTCTTTATTATAGGGTTAGGCGTGTCGCAAATATTGAGAAATTCAACAGTGATGCTTTTTGATGCAAGATTAAAGGGTTTTACAATCTCTAGTTTTTTAAAAGGAGTATATATGTTAGGTGAAGTAATGATTTTCAAAAAAACATTATTTATTTTTTTACCAGTTTTAGCAATTTGCATCATACTTGTATATCTTATAAAAAACACTAAATTAGGAATTGCCATGCGTAGCCTATCTTATGATACACAAATGGCTCAAAGTTTGGGAATGAATACCGAAAGAGTCATTATAATTACTTTTATAATTTCTTCAGCTCTTGCAGGCTTTGCTGCAGTATCATGGGGATATATATATGGTTCTGTTCATGCTGGAATGGGAGTTTATGCCGTTGTTAATGCTTTTGTTGCTTCGGTTATCGGGGGAGTTGGCAATGTGTTAGGTGCAATTATTGCAGGATATATTATTGCGATTGGAGGAAATCTTTTTATTGCATTTTTACCCCCGGATTTAGTTGGCTTAAGACCACTTTTTGTATGGATTATTTTTTTTATAATTCTTATTTTTAAACCCAGCGGTCTCTTTAGGGCAAATATAAAATAGAGGGAGAATGTGTCATGGAATATGTGAAAAGAAGCAATTTTATAATAAAGTATGTTGCAGGTATTGGTGTAATTATTTTCATGCTTTTTTTAATGGAAAGGTTCTTATCAGGTTTTTGGCTTACTTTATTTATGCTATTTGGGATAAATGTTATATTGGCCATTTCTCTAAATATAACAAATGGCTGGATTGGATTTTTTTCTGTAGGTCATGGAGGAATTATGCTGGCAGGGGCATATGCAGCTGCCTTTTTTACTCTTCCGGTCTTCTTTAAAGAAGGAATTTTAGATTTAAATTTACCATCTTTTATACTACATACTCAGCTTTCTTTTCTACCTGCCTTATTGATTGGAGGGATAGTGGGTACTGTAATAGGTATTATTTTGGTTTTGCCAGCTTTACGTTTGCGAGGATTCTATTTCTGTGCAGGAACATTAGGTTTTAATATAATTATGGAAACGATTGCTGAAAACATACCTGAGATTACAAATGGACCTATGGGTTTAAGACAATTTCCTCCTTATACAAATATATGGTGGGTATGGGGAATTGCAATTTTACTAATATATATAACGTGGATGGTAAAAAAAAGTTATATAGGAAGAGCTTTTATTGCCATTGGAAAAGATCCGGATTTAGCGGAACATATGGGAATAAATTTGCTTAAATACAAGTTATATGCATTTGGGCTTAGTGCTTTCTTCACTGCTTTAGGTGGAATATTATGGGTACACCTAATATTAAACTTATTTCCTAAAGCGTTTAATTTAATTTTAGTTTTTGAAGTAGTTGCAATGATTGTTATTGGAGGAATGGGAAGTATAACCGGTTCAATAATAGGTGCTGCTATTATTACTTTTTTTTCGGATGTTTTAGCCCCTATAGAAGAAGGATTCAGCCTTTTTGGTTTTAACGTACCATCGATGTTGGGTCTTATGACTGTACTTATAGGAGTTCTTTTAGTCGTTATTCTAATAAAGAAACCAAATGGTATAATGGGAGAGAAAGAAATTTCTCTGGGATTTTTCAGGAAATTTTTAAGAACTAAGCAGACTTAAACGAAAAAAAGATATAATATCCATAAAAGTCAGATTAATTTTATTAAAAATAAAAAGTAAGCAAAATAGTAATTTAGTTAGAGGTGATTTTTTTGAAATGTCCAAGATTGGAAATAAACCTTGAAAAGATTAGAAAAAATGCTTTGTTGATAAAAAATATTTGTAGCAAGCAAAATATTGAAGTTGTAGGGATAACCAAAGGGTTTTGTGCATTTCTTCCTATTGCTAGAGCATACCATAAAGGCGGTATTAAAAAATTTGGTGATTCCCGTTTACTTAACCTTAGACGTTTAACAGAAGGAGGAATTCCCGGGGAAAAATACTTAATTCGAATCCCCATGTTAAGTGAAGTTTCAGATGTAATAAAATGGTCAGATGTTAGTTTAAATTCTGAAATAGAAACTATTGAAGCACTGGGAATAGAAGCCGAAAAACAAAATAAAAATCATAGTATCATTCTTATGGTTGATGTCGGCGATTTACGAGAGGGAGTATTACCTGAAAATGTAATAGATACTGTTAAATCAATTAGCATGGTTCCGAAAATAAATTTTATGGGCCTTGGCTTAAATGTTGGTTGTTTCGGAGGTGTATTACCGAGTTTTGAAAATACGATGGTCTTAGTAAATTTAGCCAAAGCAATTAAACAAGAACTTGATTTGGAAGTTGATATTCTTTCAGGGGGGACTACGTCGGGTTTGATATTAATAGAAAAAGGTAAATTGGCTCCAGGCATTAATCAGTTTAGAGTCGGTGAAGGAATAATTATAGGGACAGACACTACTGGCGAGAGAAATATTAAAGGGGCATATCAAGATACAGTAAAATTAGTTGCAGAAATTATAGAGTTAAAGAAAAAACCTTCGGTACCCATTGGAGAGATTGGGAGGGATGGTTTTGGAAATAAACCGCATTTTAAAGATAAAGGAACAAGACTTAGAGCAATACTTGCCATAGGAAGACAAGATGTGATTCTTGAGAAATTAATACCCGAAAATAGCCAGATTGAGTTATTAGGTGGTAGTAGTGATCATTTAATACTTGATGTTACTGAATCTAGCGATGATTTTTATATTGGTAAAGAGATTTATTTTACACTTTCTTATGGTACAATGCTAAGCCTTATGACTTCAGAATATGTTGAAAAGGTTTATATTTAATAGATGTAAGTTCGTAATTCGATAGACTTATATAATATATCTTTTATTTCCATGGGAAACAATAAAAATGGAATTTTTATTGTATTCATAAAGAAATATTGAGGAGGTTTAACTATAATGAAAAAGCCTAAAGTAGCCTTAGTGGCCATGGCGAGTAAGTTTGAAAGCGGAGGGGAGAGATCAGAGGAAATATTAAAAGAAGCAATTAAATGTCTTGAAAAGAAAGGCCTGGAAGTTAATGCTTATAAAAAAACAGTATGGGATCCTGCTGATGCTTTTAGCGCTGTTGATTGTTTGTCAAAGAATCAGCCCGATTTGCTGGTAATGCTACATATTACCTGGGTTTTAGATTCTTTACAATATATCTTTGTTAATAATTTAAAATGTCCTATTGTTCTATGGGGTATTCCATATCCTGAGACATTTTCCATTGGTTGTGTTCAGCATTTTGGAAGCATTTTGTGGGAGCATGGTTTTAATTATAAATATGTATATGGTTTACCCCAAGATACTGATCTAATTAATAAAATTACTAAATATGCCACTACTGCTCAGATTTATAAAAAGCTAAGTACCCTAAGAATTGCCTTAATAGGGCCCAGACAAACTTGGAGGGTAGCAGGTTCACAGGATATGACCAGCGAAGAATGGGAATTTTCCAAGAAATTTGGGGTTACGATTATTCATATTGAGATGGATGAAATTTTAGAACGAGCAAAAAAGCAGGAAAAATCTGTTGCTGAACAGACTTTATTGAATTTTAGAAAACAGCATAGAATGGGTAAATCAATTGCGAGCGAGGAGAATCTTTTATATGCGGCTAAAGTATATTTAGCTACCAAAGAGATATTCCATCATTATACTTTAGATGCCGCAGCCACTGAATGTTATCCTAAATTCAGTGGCTTAATCAACCTGCCTTCTTCGTGGCTTGCCGATGAAGGTGTAGTTTTGGATACCGAGGGAGATATTGGACATACCGTTTTAATGACTATACTTAATCAATTAAAACCTGGACCTACTGCTTTAGCTGAGATTGGAAGCATAGAGAATAATATTATTTATCTGGCTCATGAAGGAAGTTCTGCTCATTCTATTACCAAAGATGTTTCTCAGGTTCAAATATCTGCTAGCGGAGAATTAGGTACTTTTGTAGGTACCCCTTTAAAAGCTATGCCGGAAGCTACTATGGTCAACTTATGTGGTAGAGAAAATACCTATAGAATGTTAGTGGAAAAAGTTTCCACTGAATCTGTATCTCATCAGGAATGGATAGATGGTGGTAGTAAGTTTTTTGCCAAGGTTAACTTGGGTGATAACGCAATTGATAAATTTAATAAGATGCTATCGGGAGGAGTAGATCATCATTTACTAATAAAGGAAGGTAATTTGATTGAACAATTAGTGGATCTTTGCGATTTGTTAAAAATTAAAAGAATTAAAATTTAAAAATTGATTGAATATTCAAAAAAGGAAAGAGAGCAGCATACACGATCAAAGAGAATACTATTATCGAAAAAGACAAGGAGGATTATTATGTCTTCTTCTGAAATCAAAAACGTTCTTGATCTATTAACACACGGTGTATATATCATTGGGGTTAAGTATAGATCAAAAATAAATGGAATGACAGCTGCTTGGGTAAATCAAGTGTCCAGCCAACCACCAATGGTTTCCGTTGCGGTAGGCAAAAGTCATTATACCAGCGAGTTAATATCCAAAGCTAAATATTTTTCTATTAATATTCTTTCTCCGAATCAAACGGAGTTAGCCCGAAAATGTGGTCTTATCTCAGGGAGAAATCAAGATAAACTTCAAGAAGAAGAGATTACCTATCAAGCTACCGGAGCCCCGATACTCACCAACTGTGCTGCTTACCTTGATTGTAAACTATCTCATCAATTTGAGGTAGGTGATCATATTTTATTTATCGGAACAGTGATTAAAGCGAATATTAAAAATCAATCTGTTCTTATTTTTCGTTCCAGCGATTTTTTTAGTTAATGAAGGAGGATATATAAAGAATGAAAGTCAAAGTTGTAAAAGAGGATCAGACTCGTATATTTATGGATGGTCCCGAAGTGTGCCGGGAATATGCGGTAACCGGAAAAATTACTTTTGGAAGCTCTACTTTATTGCCTGGTCAAACGGGTGCAGTGGATCCCGGACATCCGGATTCGCATGAAATATTTTTTGTAAGCCGTGGAGAAATACTGATACATACGCCTAATGATGGTCAATATTATCAACTCTCCGAAGGTGATATCATCATTATTCCTGAAGGAGTGCCGCATCAAATTACCAATATCGGCATGGAAAAAGCGCTGGTTACCTGGAGTTGTACTCCCAGCCCAAAATAAGATAAACGAGGTGAAAGATTATGGAATATATATTAGCTATAGATCTGGGAACTACTGCTATTAAAGTACTTTTGTTTCAGAGTGATGGTCAAGTCATCTCTAATTCTACACAAGAATATAAATTGTTAACACCAACAGAATTGGCAGTAGAAGTAGAAGTAGAAAAATATTGGAATGCTTTTAAAAAAGGATTAGCAGAGGTATTAACTCAAGCTAATATTAATTCTTCTAAAATTAAATCTATCGGTATCTCTGCTCAGGGTGAGACTCTGATTTTAGTAGACAAAGAAGGAAAACCTTTATATAATGCTGTAGTTTGGTTGGATAATCGAGCCCAGCAGGAAGCAGAAGACTTAGTAAAAGAATTTGGAAATGAAAATACTTATCATATAACCGGCCAGGTTGAAATTGTACCTACTTGGCCAGCTGCCAAAATATTATGGTTTAAAAAACATAGACCCGATATCTACCGTAAAGTTGCAAAATTCTTATTAATTGAAGATTATTTTATATATCGTCTTTGCGGTAAATATGTGTGTGAAGGCTCATTAATCTGTTCTACTGTTTATTGGGATATTATCAAGAAGGTTTGGTGGAAAGATATGCTTTCCTATCTGGGAGTAAAAGAAGTTCAATTACCGGAAATCAGAGAATCAGGAGAGGTAGTTGGTTCTATCCAACCTAAAATTGCTCAAGAACTAGGTTTATCAGCAGACACTTTAGTTACTACAGGAGCATTGGATCAAGCTTGTGGAGCCATCGGTGTAGGTAATTTGGTTCCGGGAGTTATTTCAGAAAATACCGGGGCGGCTTTAGCTATTTGTGCAACGGTTGATCATCCTATTTTTGATAAAAAAAGGCGTATGCCTTGTCATTATCACGGTATGCCCGATACTTACATGGCGCATACATTTACAACTGGAGGTATGGTCCTTCGGTGGTATAGAGATAAATTTTGCTCATCTGAAAGTTATATAGCCTCGCTGCTTCAAGTAGATTCATATAAAATATTGGATCAGGAAGCTGAAAAAGTTCCACCAGGTTGTAATGGATTATTGACGTTACCTCATTTACAGGGCGCTATGGCTCCTGAATCAAACCCCAGAGCAAAGGGCGTTTTTTATGGTTTCACCTTACACCACAGCAAACCTCATTTTATCCGTTCAATTATGGAAGCTATTGCCTTTGCAGTAAAACGTAATATTGATGTGTTAGAGGATTTGGGGATTAATGTGACAGAAATTCGTTCTTTAGGTGGTGGTTCCCGCAGTCTCTTGTGGTCACAAATTAAAGCCGATGTAACCCAACGTTCGGTATACATTATGGAAAACGAGGAAGCTGCTTGTTTAGGAGCTGCTATATTGGCAGGTGCAGCTACTGGTATTTATTCAAATTTGAAAGAAGCAGCCGCAAAGCTTAGTAAAGTCAAAAAACAAATAGAACCAGAAAAAGATAATAAATTAGTATATCAAAATGCATATAGTCGCTATCTAGATTTATACAATTCCTTGCAAAATATGTTTGAAAAAGTATAAAAGAAAAGGGTCTATAATTAAAAAAAGCATTTCATAACTATAGAATAATCTAAAAACATTAGGATAGTCAAATAACTTTCTTTATGCAAGAATAGAATATATGGCCAGAGGAACATTTGTGGCTTAAGGGGGC
>Ga0190359_1001131_pt1 | contig 17268 bp, 14 predicted proteins | sample 48721823_MG_FD_161269 | JGI IMG/M metagenome (GOLD analysis project Ga0190359, IMG submission 161269) | Hydrothermal vent microbial mat bacterial communities from Southern Trench, Guaymas Basin, Mexico - 4872-18-2-3_MG | ecosystem: Environmental > Aquatic > Marine > Hydrothermal vents >... | reverse complement strand
GGAGATGAAGAAGCATTAGAAACAGATAAAACCTCTTCATTGTTCGCTCCACCTCTAGGACTGTTGTATCTGGCACGAATTATTGAACAACAGGGACATCAAGTAGAAGTCATTGATGCTCGTGAAGGCAAATTAACACAAAAAGAGTTAGCAGTTATTAGCAAATCCGTAGATGCGATAGGTATTAGCATTCCGACATTCGCACTTAAAAATTCTCAAAAAATTATTAACACCATTAAAACAGAAGACAATTCAATACCTATTTTTGCAGGAGGACCTCACTGCTCATTATTCCCTAAAGAAACATTGGATGTTGTCAATATTAACGCTGTAATACAAGGAGAAGCTGAATCTGCAATGCAATATTTCCCAAAAGCTTTAGAAACTGGAAAATTGAGCATAGTTCCAGGAATTTATTATAAAGAAAGCAAAAAAATAAAACAAGGAAAACCACCTAAGGCAATAGATGATCTTGATACAATACCATTTCCAGCCCATTACTTAGTGAAGCAATATGAATATGGCCATCATTCTGGCTTTAAACTTTTTGAGGGGAAATTTACTTCGATGATTACAAGTAGAGGTTGCCCTTACCGGTGTAGCTTCTGCAGTCGTGATTTATTCATTGGGAGAAAATATAGGCAACGCTCTGCAGATAATGTTTTACAAGAAATAGAATATATTGTTGATCAAGGGTACAACGGAATAATTTTTGTTGATGATAATTTTCTTTTAAACAAAGATAGAACAATGAAAATAATGGATGGGATAATCGATCGTAATCTAGATTTAAATATGATTGTTGAAGGGGCAAGAGTTGATTCTGCAGATGAAAAATTATACAATAAAATGTGGAAAGCAGGTGTTAAATTAATATCATTTGGAATTGAATCAGGAAATCAAGATGTACTAAATTTCTATAATAAAAATATCACATTAGATCAAATAAAAAAGGCAGTAAAACTTGCCAACAATACTGGCTTTTTTGTTTCTGCAAGTTTTATTATTGGAGCGCCATTTGAAACAAAAAAACATATTGAAAATACCATAAAATTTGCTTGCTCACTACCCATAGATTCCCCTGAATTTTACATATTGGAATATAGAGTTGGTTCTGATTTGTGGAAAGATGTTGTTGAAAAAAAAATTATTAAAAGAAATGATTTTTTTGTAAAAGGATGTAAAGAAAACAGCCTTGGCATATTTTCTCTAGGGGAATTAAAATATTGGCGTAAAAAGGCATATATGAAATTCTATTTACGTCCTTCTTATCTAATGAGGGAAGGGGTTAAGCTTATAAAAAGCAATAATCTAAATCTTTTAAAAGCAGTCAAACCAATTATAACTAAAATGTAGGAAAATATTTATATTGTTATTAAAATAATATAACTGTATTATTAACTATTAAATGTGAGAAAGCAAGATGTACAGAAAAGCCACAAGTTTAGTATTACTGTTGGTTCTAACAATATCTATATTTTTACCCATGGTCAGTGCATCTCATGCAGAGCCTAGCTGGTGGGACAAAGATTGGAATTACAGGCAAAAAATTGAAATTCCCATTACATCAAATATTGAACATCTCAGAAATCAACCAATAGATATTAAAATGACCTTTAAAAACAAATGTTGGACACAAAGTGAAACCGAGACTTCTATACGTGTATGCCAATGGGACGGGGTAGAATGGAACGAGCTTGAATCCCAAATATATGATCTCAAATTTTCTCAAGTAGGTAAGTATATAGAAGGGTGCGGAATTGTATTTTTAATACCTGGAGATGCAACAGGCAAAGAGACGTATTATGTTTATTATGATGAAAATGAAAAAACAAAAACTAATTATCCTGATCACGTGAACATTGAAGAAAAATTTCTCTATCAGGAACCAATCCCTGGACAAAAAATCAATGTAAAGTTTTATGCGATTAAACAAGAGGAATTCTATACATATTACGTGGCTCAGGAGGGGGAACTTCTAGATCAACCGCTATCTCAAAATATTGTTAAACTAATTGATGGGACCAAAAAGATAACACCAGATACATTAGAACAATTTCTTCAATTGAGTTATTCTTATTATTATGGTTGCACTGACGATGACTTTAGTTCGACTGGTGAAAAATTAGTAGCAAAAAAAATAGATGTCGATGGAAATTTGATGGTAAAATTCACAATTTCAAGTAAATCTGACAGAGGAGAAATAGCATCAACTAACACATATACCTATTATTATTGTCCAACTTCTGATAAAAGAATCCGAGCTCATGTACGACATGAATTCTTGAAAGACCAAGATTTACCTGAATGTGTTTTTTACTGGGATGGGTCTTTTGGAACTTTATCCTCGTTCAAATTTAAAAGCAATGCAATCAAAGAGCTTAACTTCGGCAAAATTCTTCCGTACCTTCATATTTATGGCGAAGACGGCGTTGTAAGGGAGTATAAATTAGACGAAAACCCATACTATAAAATTTCAAAGAAATTTTTAATGAATGAAGAGGATGTTGATCTTGGAGAAGAAGCATGGGTTTCTTTTGATGGGGCTGACAAAACTCATGCAGTTTTGTTATCATCAAATAAAAATATAGTCAAGCAGGGCAGTGGGGAAAGAGATGGAATACAAGTAAAAGGATTTCAGGTAGAACTAATAAACATACCTGGTCTTGAAGCGGATTTTACACAAGTTCATTTGATGAGAAATGCATATGAAAACGGTGTTTATGACCTACAGGTTCCAGGAGATCTTGTTGTAGAATTTGATGCTGAATTTTTTACATCAGATACAATAAATTATGAGAAAATGGGACAAGAAGCAAAAATATTCCAATCATTAGCTAAACTAAACCCAACAGATGGTGAGCAATATTCGTCAGATAATTCAGAAAACAACGGCGAAAAGTTTACATTAACAGTATTTGCTCATGCAGCACCATCGTTTCCATTAGGAAATCTATTGTCAGTTTTAACTGGAAAAAACTTATCCTACATCTCAGCTGAAATATACAGAGAAGGAGATCTTGTTTCAACAGGGGTGGTAAGCCACATTAAAACAGAGTCAGATATAAATCTTAATGAAGAAGATACATCGCCCTTACAAAAAATCAAGATGTATTGGTCATTGCTGGATTTAAGGAATAGCTCCATTTTCAAAAAAATAGAATTTGATAATCTCCCTCCTGGAAAATATGTTGTTAAGATTTATAGAGAGCACCCTCCATCAAGACAAGAAAGAGAAATAATAGGTTTAGAGATCATCGAACTAAAAGAAAATGCCACAACACACATTTTTTGTAAAAGAGAGGGAAGCGTGCAAGTATCCCTAGTTGACCAAAACAAAAATAATATAGAAAATGCAAAAGTATGTGTATTTTTAGACAACTATTGTGTTACAGAAAGCTTTACAGATGAGAATGGGGAAGTTCTTATCAATTTACCTTACAAAAAAAAATCATCTCCTTATAATCTTAAAGTGTTCTACAACGGTTTTAAAATTTATGACGAATCTTTTAATTTGAAATTTTTACGGCTTAGCAAACCAATTGTACTCTCCTTAGAAATTCCATTATATTCAATTAAGTTTAAAATAGTGGATACTTTTGGTTTTACTCCTGGCATTAAGTTAACACCAACCATCAAAAGTTCTGATGCAGAAGAGCCAGTTATTTTAAGAGCTTCAGAAACAAAGGACAACGTCTATACTTTTAATAATTTATATCCTTCAAGTTATAATTTCAAAGTAGATTATAAAACATTTAAGATCGAAAGAACCTTTAAAATACCTTCAAATAAAGATACAATTGATATAGAATTTCCTGCCAAGTTTGACGTCAAAATAAATGTTTTCGATTCGTTTGGGGTTCCTCTAAAAGATACGAAAGTTTTTGTTAATAGAAATACAAAAGATCTAGAGGATAAAACAAATGACAAAGGGGCAACAGCATTCTCCCTCCCACCTGGAGAGTATGGTATCAAATCTTTTGAAAATGAAGCAAAACTTATGGTTACTGGTGAAGAAGAAATCAATGTTGTAACAGAGAAAACACCTGTTATTTTCTCCTATGTGATACTTATATCGATATTGTTTATAGTTGTTATGTCAACTCTATTTTTCCTGAAGAAGATATCACTACATACTTTTGTTAAAGCAATACCAATTATTCTGTTGATAACTGCACTGATAATGCCATGGTGGCAACTAAGCGGATCAACTCAAGATATGTCTGTTGACCAGGAGATAAATACATATCCTTTGTCACAAAAAATTATCTCAAAAACGACAGTTGATGGAAATAGTTATCTCGAGATTTCTACAGCTCCAGAAATTGTAGAGCAATTTCTTATGATCGTTTTAATACTAACTATGATCTGTATTTTGTGCGTTGCTTTTAGCATAGTTTTTGAAGTTTTGGAAAAACCAAGAATGGAAAAATTACTGGTTTATAGCAGCATAGTTCTAACAATAATTGTAATTGTGATATTCATTTATGGTATGAACCAACTGTCTACAATTGGAATTGGCAGCATGTATGGTGAAGGTATATTGAGTATTGATATACCATATAGTGCAGATTGTGTCAACATTAATGCATCATGGTATATGGCTATTGGATTCTATTTATGCATACTTTCTATTTTAGCTCTAATAACCCCAAGAATTTTAATTAAGAAATTGTATTGGGGAAAAGAATGAATCCTTTCGCGAATCCTATATTTTTAACAAAAGCAATTAAAGGATATGTTATAGATATCGGGAAGTTAAGGAGATTAAACGAGAAGCAACTAAAAGAGTATAAGGATAAGGCTTTCAGAAAAACTGTAAAATATGCATATTCTGTACCAGTCTATCATAAAAAATACAAAAAAGCAGGCATTCATCCTGACGATGTCAAAAAAATAGAAGATATAGAGAAATTACCTTTTATTACCAAAGAGGATTTTAGGAAAAATTTTCCAAAGGGAATAGTTCCACCCAATTTTAATAAAGAAAATGGTTTTGAACTAAGTACTTCAGGCTCAACTGGAAAGCCTGTTACTATTTATCGCGATTCATATTCAATATTAGTTGATTTGTGGAGATACATACGTGAATTGCGTGAGTATGGCATTAGCTGGAGAAAACATCGAATGACTTTTCTTGCAGATCTTGCACCTGGTGCAGTAGGTTCTGCACATATTAGTTTTAGCAGAAATAAGAAAAAAGAAAAAACTCCATTTTTATCTTTTAAAAATTTTCAAACAATAGATATCGGAGAAGATGTAGAAAAAATCATACAGAAGATGAATGAATTTAAACCAGAATTTATAACTGGATACCCTGATGTTCTTCAAGGTATTGCCATTTTGAAGCAAAAGGGATTTGGCAAGAATGTAAAGCCACTTTGCATCCAATCAACTGGAGCTGTGTTGAGTGACCACATTAGAAATTATATTGAAAAAACGTTTGAATGCGAAGTTTTCGATTCGTTTAGCTCAACTGAAGCGGGACCAGCTGTTTTTGAATGTCGAAACCATAATTACCACATTCATGAAGATGCAGTACATTTAGAATTTGTTGATAAAAAAATGAATCCTGTTGATTTTGGTAAACCTGGAAATTTGGTTGTAACACGTTTATCTTGTGGGGGGACACCGATAATTCGTTATACTGGAAACGATGACATCATGATTCCGATTAAGAAGAGATGCAGTTGTGGTAGTAGTTCAATGCTTGTAAAAAACATTGGCGGACGGAGTATTGACACAATAATACTACCTGATGGAAAAATTATACCGCCTCTTTCATTAACAGGCATCCCAAATCATGTTATGCAAGATTTCAAATCTGAATTAATACAGCAATTTCAGATTATTCAGAGAAAATTAGATGAAATTGAGGTGTTAATTGTCATAAACAAAAACTCCAAAGCAAAAGAACCATCTACTAAAAAAATATTTGATGAACTTGAAAAAAGATTCAAAGAAAAATTAGGAAAAGATATAAACGTAAAAATTAAAGAAGTCGATGACGTTGAAAGAAACTTTGGAATGGACAGGATTGTAAGACAAGTTATTTCCCTTGTGAATCATAAACTAGATTAAAGGTTCCTCAATTGATTTTGTTTTTCTGACATCTTTTAAAGCCAATATCACACCTATTGTGGCTGGTGGTATAGTAGTTACAAAATACCCACTTAAAGAGAGAATAATAATGTCAGGTCTTGCAGCAAGTCCCGAGAACAAGGTTGTAAGGGCCATTTCTCTAGTCCCAAGACCACTTATGGAAACTGGAATAAGCTCCACTAAAAAGACAGCGGGGTACACTAGTATAAAGTAGAAATATTCTAGATTTATTCCAAGACCCTGAGCCATTATATAAATTTGTGTATATGAAAGAATCCAACATATTATTGAGGCTAGAATTGGCAATACCAATAGCTTTAGTTTTGGTATGTTTTCATAAAATGCATCAAATTGTTTATTTATATCTTGCTTATATTTAGACGGTATAAGGAATTTAATAATTATTCTAAAGTATTTTTCAGATCTTTTTTTGCTACTAAAATAGGCCAATAGAGAAATTAATATAATAAAAATTGTAGCGATTATTGGTAATAGATTTGGAAACTTTGAAGAAACAAGTATTGCTCCAATTAATATTATGATAAAAATTGAGATAACGTCTATTAGTGTATCTATTACAAGATTTGATGTTGCCTTTCCAAGTTGAATCTTTCCTTTTTTCATTATGTATGGTATCCTAATGTAAGTTCCAAGCCAACCTGGCGTTATTGCTCCATAAAAAGTAGCAATTAAATATGTCTTTACAACAAATTTATACGGAAGTTTTATATCTTGTTTTTTCAAGATATAGTCCCATTTTTTTGTATAAATTATTGTTCGAGGAATGAGAAGTGATAGTGCCAGTACAAGATATATCAGATTGATTTGTTTTAATGCAGAATAAAGTTTACCAACATCATTAGTATAAATTATGTAGATGAATAGTATTATTCCTATTATTGGCAATATTTTTAATAATTTCACAAGCCGCCGGAGGGAGTTGAACCCCCGACCTGCTGATTACGAATCAGCCGCTCCACCAGCTAAGCTACGGCGGCAACAAGTTCAGTTGAATATAATTGTATAATAAAAAACTGCCTAATATTTTTCCGCAACATCTTTTTACCAAACAATTGTTACTAGATATCAATGATCTGTGGTGTCGACGAAGCTGGTAGAGGGCCAGTTATTGGACCATTAGTAGCTGCTGGTGTTAAATTAAAAAACGACAAAAAACTTCAAGAAATAAGCGTTAAAGATTCAAAAAAACTAACGCCAAAGAGAAGAGAATTATTATCAATAAGAATAAAACAGTTAGCAGATGATTATAAAATATTAGTCATACCTGCTAAAGACATCGACGATATGCGCAAAGTTATGACACTTAATGAAATAGAAGTTAATGCTTTTAGGCAGATTATTAAAAAATTAAAACCAGAAATATGCTATGTGGATTCAGCAGATGTAAATGAAATAAGATTCGGGAGAGATATTTTATCAGGCCTTTCTTTCAATCTAGAAATCATCTCGAAACATAAAGCAGATGATATTTACCCAATTGTCAGCGCTGCATCTATTCTTGCAAAAACAAAAAGAGATGAAGAAGTAAAAAAAATTGCCTTAAAACTTCAAGAGAAACTTGATTTACCTTTTGGCAGTGGATATCCTGCTGATGTTGTTACACAAAAATTTCTAAAAACATGGTATAAAAAATTTGGTAAGCTTCCACCGCATACTCGCCGTTCTTGGAAAACAGTTCAAAATATTATTAATGAACAGAAAAACCGGAAAATTGACGAATTTTAGAGGGGTATTTTGGGTCCAGATCCTCAAAAAGCAGGAAATTAATGTTATGAGTGATAGACGTTATGTATGAATCTAACGCCAAATGATCCAGACCCATTAATTTATTGTTTAGGATGGGATGTTAACTTATGGACTGGTTTTTTAATATTTAAGGCTAATCTGTTAAAATGTCGTTTTGACATTTTGTCAAAAAAGAAGCGGAGATTTAAGCGTTCTTTTTATAGTAATATTTATTGCAACGCTCAACACTTGATATCAATTGCTCTACGTTCAGTGGTTTTGCTAGATAATCAAATACATACGATCCAAGACTACTCAATTTTTGGAAATCTTTTGTTCCTTTTCCGGTAATAATTGAAATTGCAACATTTTTCATGTATCCTCTTTTAACAATCTCATTTATCGTTTCCCAACCATCCATATGTGGCATCATGAGATCCATTAGAATTATTCCCTTGAATCCTTTTTCCAGATGTTTTAGACATTCATGTCCATCAACAGCAGTTATTACTTCATAGTCCTTTTTTTCTAAAATCATTTTTAGTGAATAAAGAATATCTGGCTCGTCATCAACTACCATTATTTTATTATTCATCTTTTCTTTCACCACCATCATAGATTGATATTATTTATCATGATAAATTTTCTCAATAATCATATTTAAAGTTAATCTGGAAAAATGTCATTGTGAAAAAATTAAAAGAAGAAAATGAAATGGAAAAAATAGATTTTTATGAATTATTCTCTTGGAATTCTTTCAGGAAATCAACTAGAGCCTGTACTCCTTCAAGCGTCATAGCATTATAAATAGATGCTCTCATTCCACCTACCGATCTATGACCTTTAAGACCCACGAGATCGCGTTCTAATGCTTCTTTCACACATTTTTCTTCCAGTTCAGGCGTTTCTAGGTTAAACGTAACATTCATAAGCGAACGTGAATCTTTTTCCGCATGTCCTTTATAGAATCCGCCTGAATTGTCAATTAAATCATACAGCATCTTTGCTTTTTTCTTGTTTATCTTTTCAATTACAGATACTCCACCCTGGTTTTTTAATTCTTCAAGGCATAGTTTACACATATAAATCGCCCAACAAGGTGCTGTATTGAATAAAGAATCTTTTTCCGCATGAGTTTTCCATTTCTGCATTGTAGGGCTATTCTCAGGCACTCTATCTAACAAATCCTCTCTAACTATCACAAGTGTTACTCCTGCAGGTCCAATGTTCTTCTGAGCGCCCGCATATATCACGCCAAATTGCTTTGGGTCTATCACTCTGTCCATAATGTTAGAAGACATGTCACAGACCAATGGTACATTATCCGACGTTTTTGGATATTCTTGCCATTCTGTTCCATAAATTGTATTATTTCCAGTTATATGTGCATAAGCAGCTTTATCGCTAAAACTTATATCCTTTGGAATGTATGAGAAATTTTTATCCTCAGAACTTGCAACAACATTTACATCGCCATAGAATTTTGCTTCCTTAATTGCTTTTTTAGACCATGCGCCTGTATTAACGTATTCCATTGGTTTATCTTTCTGTTGTAGGTTAAGTGGAACCATATAGAACTGTGTTGAAGCTCCTCCTTGCAACCATAAGATTTTATATTCATCTGGAATCCCCATCAAAGTTTTCACAAGGTCTGATGCCTCTTTATGAACTGCATCATATTCTTTTGATCTATGAGATATCTCCATAACAGACATACCTGTATTCTCAAAGTTCAACAATTCTTTTTGTGCTCGCTCTAAAGCTTTATATTGAAGTGTGGCAGGCCCTGCATAAAAATTGTAGACTCTTTTTACCATAAATAATCAACCCCTTTTTGTTGAAGCAGTGTATATAAAATGGGTTTTTAAAGCATTTGGATAAGGTTTCGACAACAGTTGTACAACAAGCCATTTATAAGGAGAAAAACAAAAATAAGTATTAGTGGGAGATCAGTATATGAAGCGTTTACTAGTAAAAGCATTAAAAAATAGATTTGAAATGGCTAGAGAAGATGCTGTTGAGCTGGCCAAAACAGTAGAAAAAATTTTTGATGGACAAGAAGAAATTGATGATATGAGTATTGATAAGTATGAAAGATCTCTTTTTTATGAATTACAGAGACAAAGATTACTTAAACAACGTAGAGAAGAGTTCAAAGAAAAAGGCAAGATAATCAGAAAATATTATTGGTCATTTAATGACAATATTATAAAAGAAGCAGCACATGAAAAAACGTTAAAGGATCCATATAAAATCTACAAAAAAATTCCAAAAGATGCATGGATTTCTCATTCATATTACAACTAAAAAATTATTTTCTAAGTATAAATTGATGGGGGATCAACTACTTGCTCATATTGGAGTATATCTCTAATATTTTTTTCTTTCTCTCTTTCTTTTTTAATTTCAAATAAGACATCGATTACTATTTGGTATATAAAGAATAAAGATAAGACAAAACTTATACAAGCAACTACCAAAACTAGAAAGAATAAAGAATTTTCATAAACCACCTGTATATTATTCAATAACAAAAACAATAACCATGATGCAGATAGAACTATTAGCAATATCCAGAAAGTGAAGACCATCGTTAGCATTCTTACTCGTTTCATTGTTCTCTGGATATGTTGTTGTCTTCACAGTATATAAATATTGCTTTAAATATAAATTATATATGATTAATATGTTGGTATTTACTAAAACTTTTTAAGTTCTTTTTTAAATTTATTTAATTTCAAAATTGATTTGTCAATTATACTATTTGAAATATCAACTAAGAGATCTAAATAGTTACCTTCAAAAAATAATCTCCCATCTTTTCCAACAGGGGAATCAAGACGTTCGGTACTAGCCACCTCGAGCACGATATTTTTATTAATTGATTTTAAACCTGAATTTTTAAAGCCACAACCAATAGCCGTTTTCAACATCTTATCAGCAGCATTATTTGTTTTTGTACCAATGTGAATAATTGGAGATTGTGCAAGAACCCACAACAAACCTTTATTTGATTTTTTAACTGCATTAAGAATTTCATCTGATTTGATTTTCCTATGCCATTTACCGAGAAAAACAGCATTTTTCTTATCACCAATCTCTGGAATCTCAAGCAAAACAATACGGCCATAACAACTACTGCTTGTGTAATAATCATCCAAATTATTTATCAAATCGAGGATTGAAATGATATCCTTGTCAACCAATTTTTCATCTTTGGCTTTTCTTAATTTTTTCAAAGCATTCTTTTTATGTTCTATAAAATCAAATTCAGCAGACATATTTAACCAATTTTCTTTTTAATAACAATATTTCTCTTCTTCAACTCTTCAAAAAATACAGATGGTGGGACAACCTCTTCATTACCAAACACACCACGCTCTTGTATCAAACCACGTTCTATTAGTTGCGCATTTATTGATATAGGAAAACCAGTTGTACGCATCATAGCAGTTAAATTATTTTCATCATCGTAGTAGTCAATCAAACTGTATTCCAAATTAATATCATCTCCATCTTTCACCCCTTTACCAAATACTTTGACCAAAACAACATCTTTGCCAGTTATAGGAATAGCTTTTAATAGTAAATTTATAAAAACTTCTCTGGGAGCTATTGTTTTACCATTAACCTCGATTGGTTCCTCCGATGCAAGGCCCAATTCTAATAAAGGTTTAAACATTTGACAATGTCCAGGATATCTGACTGTCTTGTCATCTAAATAACCAATTTTATTTCTAAAAGTATAAGGCAAGGTTGAAGAGCCCCCTGATGTCAGAAAGGCTTCTAATTTACCAAAAGGATATGGAAATTCAACTGTTTCAATCTCAGTCATAGATTCTTTTGCAACAATATTTCCATGATCTAAAATTAATGCATCCTCAACATATTCGTTAATCAGACCATTTGGAGAAAAAACAATTTGATAATTAAAAGGCGGGACAGGGGTAACTGGCAAACCACCAACACGAATTTTTACATATTCAACAGAATCTAAATAATCGACAACATCTCTTACAATAACAGAGGTCATACCAGGCGATAGTCCACAATCTGGGATAACAGTTATATTGTTTTGTTTTGCTTCATGAGAAAGACTTTGTTGTTTTTCAACAACATCATTATTGCCACCAAGATCCAAGAAATGGGTTTTTGTCTCGATAGCTATCTTTGTCAATTCATAATTAAAATAATATGGAATTGCAGAAATAACTACATCGTGTTTTTGAAAATAATTTTTAATATCTTCTTTTTTTTCAATATTCAATATGTCAAAATTTATCTTTTTATTTTTAAGGAATTCTTCAGAAGATTTCAAAGTTTTTCTATCTTTATCTACTATTGTAATCCCATCAAAATTTGAGTAATTGCACAGGTCAAAAGCAATTGCCCGACCCATCATGCCTGCCCCAATAATAAGTATCTTCATCCAATAGACTCCAGTTTCCAGAATATGAAGTTGTTTTATAAATTATTTCTACAATAAGAATTCATAATCATTATATCTAACTATTATATTTAGGGGTCAAAATCTGGGGAATATTTTATGATTGCCGAACTATGGGATAAAAAAATCGAATCAATGTCTACAGACAAACTTAAAGAATTACAATTAAAACGATTAAAAGAACTTGTCAGTAGAGTTTACACTAAAAATAAATATTACAAAAAGAAACTTGATGAAGCAAAGGTAAAACCATCAGATATTAAAAACTTAAAAGATATTGAAAAACTTCCGTTTCTTACAAAAAATGATTTACGTGAATATTATCCATTTGGTCTTGTTTGCACAGAAATCGATGACATAGTTGAAGTTCATGCGTCAAGTGGTACTACAGGCAAACCTGTTGTAGGACCTTACACAAAAAATGATGTTGATCTCTGGGGAGAAGTTATGGCTCGTTCTTTGTGGGCCAACGGTCTTCGAAAAAATGACAGGATGCAAAACTCATATGGTTATGGTCTGTTTACAGGAGCTCATGGTTTTGAGAAAGGTGCACAAAAAATCGGAGCCATGGTAATAACAATAAGTTCTGGCAATACAAAAAGACAAATAGACGTTATGAAAGATTTTGGTAGTACAGCAATTGCTTGTACCCCCTCGTATTCATTGTATATTGCTGAAGTGGCAGAAGAAAATGGACTAGATCCCAAATCTGATTTCAATTTGAGATTGGGGCTATTTGGTGCTGAAGCTTGGAGTGAGGAGATGAGGAGTAGCATAGAAAAACGCTGGGGAATAACAGCCCATGAACACTATGGTCTAACAGAAATAATTGGACCTGGGGTAGTTTCAGAGTGTGAGCATAAAAAGTTACACATAAATGCAGATCATTTTTATCCAGAGATTATTGATCCAAATACTGGTGAAACATTAGAGCCTGGTGAAGAGGGTGAACTTGTTTTTACAACTCTTACAAAAGAAGCTTTTCCTGCGATTAGATTTAGAACAAAAGATCTTGCAAGTATCTTAGAAGGGACATGCGACTGTGGCCGTACACTTCCAATTCAATCAAGAATTAAAGGAAGAAGCGATGACATGATGAAAGTAAAAGGAGTAATTGTTTTTCCATCACAAATAGAGGCAGCATTAATACAAGTTACAGGCATCAGTGACAACTATCAGATTGTAAAGACTAAAAAAGGAAGTATGTATGAACTTTCTGTAGAGGCTGAACCAACAGAGGATAGGTGGAAAGAGGGGCATCTGGATGAACTTGAGAAAAAAGCAGAAGATGAAATTTATTCGATTCTAAACCTTCATGTCCCAGTAAAAGCAATTGAACCAAAAACAATTCCAAGAAGTACAGGGAAGGCAAAAAGGGTCATTGAACGACAATAGATATTTGTATTAGGAAAATTACAAAAAAATATAGTAAAATGTATTAAGCATAATTTTATGGCGTTTGGCGAGGTATTGATTTGAAAAAAGGAGATGTTGCCTGGATTGTGGCTTTAATCGGCGTTATAGCGTTCTTAGTATTACCGACTACACACAAAGTATTTATTGACGTTACTACCAGTTATCCATATTTAGCAGGATTTCTAAAGTTTGCCATATTGGCGACGATGGGGGACCTTTTAGCCTACAGATTAGTTACAAGTGAATGGAAAATCAGAAAAGGATTTTTGTTCAGAGCACTCATCTGGGGTTTCTTAGGAATAGTAATCGTCTTAATTTTCAACATCTTTGGAACAGGTGTAGCTGCTGCAATGAAGGCAGGACTATTACCTGGAGAGGGATATCCAATAGCATTTGCGTTTTTTACTAGTGCTATAATGAATATATCATTTGCACCGACCATGATGGGTTTCCATAGGATTACTGATACCTATGCAGATCTAAAATTTATCAAAGGTCAAAAGAATTTAAAAGTACATCGAGTTTTAGATGAGATAGACTGGGAAGACTTTATTTCTTTTGTTATATTGAAAACAATTCCATTGTTTTGGATACCTGCCCATACGATAACATTCTTACTACCGCCAGAGTACAGAGTGCTAATGGCTGCATTTTTATCAATTGCGTTGGGTGCAATACTGTCTTTTGCTAAAGCTAGAAAAAAACAATAAAAATAACTTGTATTGATAATAAAGAAGATAATCGGGCAATGTCCTACAACTTATTGGTTATTTCTTTTTAGAACATCTCTGATGAAAAAATATGATAGGACAACTGTTGCAATTATCAGAGCCGCAGCATCTAAAACTAGCAAATATGTAATATCCATTTATTTCATCCTCCTAACATATATGGCTGTAACTATCACAAATACAATAAATGAAGCAATTAGACCAGGATATAATGGCTCTATTCCATACATGTACGTAGGCCAACCCCATTCATCTAGATTCATATAACCATGCACTAACCAAATTATAGAGACAGAAGAACCTATAAGCATGCTTAACAGTGCCGCTAATGATGATTTTCTTCCCTTATAAAAAAATCCTGCAAGAATTGGCACTAAAAGAGCACTTATTCCAACAGTTCCAATTGTATACCACATCGCTACTATCGAATCAAAGAATATTGCAAGAATTGCTGCAAAAGTTGCTGTAATTATTATTCCTATTTTAGTTGCAAGCATTTCCTTTTCTTCACTTGCCTTTGGTCTGAACGTCTTTTTATAGATATCATGAGAGAGATTCATAGCCCCAAGGAATGTAAACGAATCAGCTGTTGACATTATAGTTGCTATAAGGCCTGTTAAGAATATGCCTAATAGAACTGGTGGTAGAACGGAACCAGCAATTGATAAATAAGCTGTCGTTGGAGATTCTACTACTAATAAACCTGCATTTGATGCAGCTGCAGCATATATCCCTGTAAATGTAGTACATATATCAAAAAGTATCCAAAAGCCAATAGAAATCAATATTCCCTTTTTTGGGATCTTTGAATCTTTTGTTGCGTAACATCTTTGGTAGAAATTTGGATCTACAAGAGTCCAAAAGGCAATAAAGCCCCATACTAAAATTAATTGTGTGGTCCAAGTACCGGTAAATGTAAAATGAGTTTCAGGAAGATTTGAAGTTAAAAAATCAAATCCACCATATGTTGAAATTGCAAATGGAATGATCAATGCAACTCCCAGCATCATAAGGAAAAACTGTAAAAAATCAGTATAAATATCTGCAATAAAACCACCTCTGATCGTATAAAAAACGATGACAACACTAGCAAAAATTACGCCTATCCATACAGGCAATCCGAATAATATGCCAAATACTAAACCAATCGAAAATATATATGGTGCTGGGGTGACCATTATAAAATTAAAAATTGCACCAACAAATCTAGATTTTTTATCATAGAATCTTTCGAGTTGATCTGGAACAGTAAATAGATTAGATTTTCTAATTTTCTTTGCTAGGAAAAACGCAAAAAATAAATAACTAAGATACCAAAAAACTCCCTGAGTAACCCAATTTACAATACCATAATTAAACGATAACTCACCTACACCTAGCAGACCGCCATACCAGGTACTTACAAGGGTGACTACGAAAATTGGTAAAGTTAATCTACGGCCTGCCAAAAAGTAATCTGTCAAATTATGAATTTTACCTTTTACAAAATATCCAATAATGAATAAAAGCCCAAAATATATTGCAATTATTGCATAATCAATTGTACTTAATTCAATCATTTTTAATTACCTCCCCAACTTTCTAATCTTTAACTCTTATCACAAGAATTTTTCCTTCTTTTAACTTAATTTTAGCTTTTTCATTAGACAATCTATTTGAAATTGCAAACCAACCTGCCTTAGCATCAAAATTCCTAAGATTCCACTTTAAACCTTCATAATTGAGACCAAATATATCAGAAATTGGAATTACAGACACAAGATCCTCTTTTTTACCACGTATTTCTACTTGCTTGTCAACAAGTTGAATAATATTTTTTTCATCAATAATTCGTGCTTTGACATTTGATTTGATTTGATTAAGGCAATAAATATTTGCCAATGTATGATCGATACGATCTCCAAGTGCACCTAAAATAATTATTTCATTTGGATTCAAACTTTCTGCTAAATATATTGCAAGCTCAAGATCGGTTTTATTTGGATTTGTATCTTTAATAATCTTTGTTTTTTTATCTTTAAAAAAATCTATAACTGATCGACTTGCTGAATCTAGATCACCAACAATATAATCTGGAATTACGCTCATTTTTTTAGCATTGTTGGCTCCGCCATCAGCACAAATTATTATATCGGTATCTTCAAGCAAGTTCTTATGAAAATTTGTATCATTTATTGTTCCGTTTGCAATAATTGCTATTTTATTTTTCATTTTTAAAACCATCAACAATTTTCAAAACTTTTTTTGAAACATCTACAGCATCTTCTCCGAGAATATACGCACAAGGCTCGATTCCAAAATCTCCGTCGTGAAGTAAAATATCAAACTGCTTTTTGGTATCTTTAAGTTTATAATCCTTTGTTAAATGACCGATTTTAAAATATCTATTTTTTAGATTTTTAACATAGGCAATATTCATGATTGCATTAACATCTATCTTTTCTTTTAAATCTAGAAGTAGAGAAGAAAGGTGTTTACTTTTACCAAATCGAATGCCATTATATCCAGCAACTTTTTCATCAATAATTATTAATCCATTAAGGAACGAAGCAACATCCTCTGTACCCTTTGGATTTTCTTTTGACATTGCAATGTTAATTTTAATTTCTGGAATCAAACTAGTGATATTTTTTCCTTTCAAGGAGAGAAAAGCTTCTGTCAAGTTGTTCACAATTTTACTGTTTTCATCACTAATCAATTCATTTTTATTTGCAACGTAAAAATTACCTTCGATTGTATTATCAGCAAAGGATACACATGTATAAAATCCAATTTTTGAACCTTCAATTATTCTAGCGGAGATTTTCTCTGCGAAATTTAAAAATT
>Ga0190359_1001130_pt1 | contig 17269 bp, 20 predicted proteins | sample 48721823_MG_FD_161269 | JGI IMG/M metagenome (GOLD analysis project Ga0190359, IMG submission 161269) | Hydrothermal vent microbial mat bacterial communities from Southern Trench, Guaymas Basin, Mexico - 4872-18-2-3_MG | ecosystem: Environmental > Aquatic > Marine > Hydrothermal vents >... | reverse complement strand
CCCCCCCTTAGTTGTTGATCAGTTCTGGTAGCTTTGCATCAGTGGTGATATACAGGTTAAGCTCCTTGAGAGGTTTTTCGCAACCCGGGTCCATTAGGTGGGTGCTGTGCATCTCACAGTGTTCGAGCTGATGTAATGCCTTGATACACTCAGTTGCATTAGGGTTGAACACAGCGCTAACAGCCAAGGCATCCAGTACTTCTCTTACATCTAGCGTTTGGTCTGGGTTGTTCATTTGTGCTTTGAGCCGCATAATACTCTCAATGATGATTGGGCTTAGCACATCAATCTCATCGGGTATGCCTGCGAGAATCTTTACTGCGTTTAGTAACGCTGCTGATTCGCTGTGAAGAGTCTTACTTAGTTTACCCGAAACAATAACCGGAGTCTCTTTTTGCCATATCTCTATGGCTGCCCCTGTGTAGAGGCCATTGTTTCCTTTTGACGGGTCGCTCTTTGATTCGTTCATGGCGTTGTTTGCTGCTACAGCTACTTTCCTGTCTGATGGAGTCACGTCTACCCTTTTCATTATCCTGTCCATTCGTTCTAGAGTATCATAGGTGGTGTTTCCCTCAACAAACTCACGTTTATATTGATAGTAGCGTCTGGTGATTTCTTGTTTACTGGCTTCTCTGCACACCTCATCATCTATGATGCCTTGGTTAGCCATGTTTACCCCCATGTCTGTGGGGGACTTGATCTCAGTCATGGGGTCCCCGGGGGGTACCATCTTCTCTATGATGCGCTTCATTATAGCGAAGTTCTCAACGTCCCGGTTATAGTTGGTAGACTCTACCCCATAGGCTTTCTTGTGCCAAGGATCAACACAGTTATAGTCACCAAGATCAGCTGTTGCAGCCTCATACGCCACATTTACAGGGTGTTCAACAGGCAAGTCCCAGATGGGAAATGTCTCGAATTTAGCGAAACCACTCATAACCCCATTGTTTCTGTCATGATAAAGTTGGCTCATGGCAAAACTCATCTTGCCACTGCCGGGGCCAGGTGCAGTTATTACAATTATCTTCTTTGTGGTGGGTACGTGGTCTGATTTCCCGTAGCCTTCGTTGCTGACAACTTTGTCTATATCATCGAGATAATTGTCCAACTCGTAGCCATAGTAGACCTTGATGTCCCTGTTTTCCAGTCGTTGTTTGAATTTCTCAGCAGCCTTTTCCCCATTATACCTGTTGATGACGACAGCTGATACGTCCAGTCCCAGCAGTCTGAGATCGTTGATGTCTTTGAGTATCTGATCCTCATAGGTTAATCCAAAGTCTCGGCGTATCTTTCGTCCTTCGATGTCTTTGGCGCTGATGCAGTGGACTATCTCAAGGTCGTCTCCGAGTTTTCTGAGCATCTGTATCTTGGTGTCTAGTTTGAATCCGGGGAGTACTCTTGATGCGTGGTGGTCGTATCGTAGTTTGCCTCCGAACTCTAGGTAGAGTTTGTCATAGTGGCTTACTCTTTCTAGTATTCGTTTGATCTGCGCTTCAAGATATTTGTCCGTGTCAAAGCCAATTTGTCGATTCACCGTGTTTCTCCATCCACATCAAAGACTCCAAATTCATATAGAGCCTTATAATGGACGAAAAAAGGGCATAAGTTGTGTATAAAATCTTCTAACCGAGCAGACTCTGCCCAGTCATCTCATCAGGCTTCTTAATATCCATCAAATCAAGGATAGTAGGAGCTATACTGCTCAGCCCCATACCTTCTCTAAGCTCAATATCTAGGAGTGCAGTTTCATCTGAGATCATAATGAATGGTACTGGATTCAATCCGTGACTTGGATTAGGTGAGCCATCAGGGTAAAACATGGACTCAATATTACCATGATCCCCTGTAACTAGACTAACATAGCCTCTCTGAAGCCCAGCGTCAACAACACGTCCAACACACTCATCTACCACAGCAGCAGCCCTGACCCCGGCTTCAAGATTTGCGCTATGCCCCACAAGATCACAGTTAGCATAATTCACCAATATGAAACCATAATAGTCTCGCTCTATCTCGTGCACTAGGTTTTCTGTGATCTTGTATGCGCTCATCTCAGGTTGATCTTCGTAGCTGGGAACTTTGGGACTGGGTACAAGAATCCTATCCTCACCGTGGTAGAGTGTTTCTATTTGGCTGTTGAAGAAGAATGTTACATGAGCGTATTTCTCGGTCTCAGCTATACGTAGCTGTTTAATGTTATTCTTGGATAGCACGGATGCTAAATTGTTTTCTACGGTATGCTGTCTGAAGACAACGGGTAAATCTAGCTCTTGATCATATACACTCATGCAGACAAAGAAAATATCAGGTATTTTTTCTCTTTTAAAGCCCTTAAAATCATCCTGAGTCAATGCATATGTAAGTTGACGCGCCCTATCGCTGCGGAAATTCCAAAATATAAACGCATCACCATCATCAACAGTAGCCACTGGAGAACCCTCAGGGGTGACAAAGACAATTGGCTTGATGTAATAATCGGATAATTCAGGGTTAGACATGTACTGGTGTTCTAATGCCTCGAAGGGGTTTTGTTCCTCTATACCAAAGCCTTGAGTGAGTAACTCATATGCAACCTTTGTACGATCCCAGTTTGTATCCCGGTCCATGGCATAATATCGCCCAATAAATGAAGCATATTTTCCAACACCTTTAGCGTTCATCATGTGCTGAGTCTCGTATATGAAATCAATTGCACTACGCTCAGGCACGTCCCTGCCGTCAAGGAAACAGTGGACAAAAACATTCTCAAACTTGTTTCGTTTAGCAAGGTCAAATAATGCGTGGAGATGATGGGTTGTCCCATGAATCCCTTGGTCACTGAATAAACCGGCAAGATGCAGTTTACCACCAGTCTCTTCCAGATACTTGAAGAGATCTTTGAAGGCAGGCTTATCGTAGAAGCTACCATTGTCTATGGCTCTATTTATCTCCTCAAAGGGCTGCCATACGACCCTACCAGCTCCCATAGTAAGATGACCTGGTTCGCTTCCTCCCTGTGTTCCCTCTGGAAGACCCACGGCGTTTCCGGTACATTTCAAAGTAGTCCATGGGTACTCAGCCATGTATCTGTCGTTGTTTGGCGTATCTGCAATGTAAGCAGCATTTCCAATCGTCTCCTCAGTGTACCCCCAGCCATCCCTAACGACGAGAATGATTTTCCTTTGAGACATATATGCTCTGAATAATCCAATGAGCGTTTAAAACTGGTGCTATCGTCTCAGGTAACTCAAGATTATGGACAATAAGGATAATATAATTAGCAGTGGACTTGTCGCGAAATAAAAGCCATCACGCTTGTAAACCCATAGAATCCACCAAGGCACATGATCAAGCGATGGAAATATTCGCGTTAGATATGGTAAGGCGACGAACAAGACTCCAAGTATGATTAGCATCCAGCCGAGGCTTGTGAAAGGATTGTAATTATCCATCCCTAGAATATTCCTGTACTAGCGTAAATGTTTTAACAACATAGGTAGGCAAAGAAACGGACCGAGGGACAAGTTTGAGGATAGTAATGCTAGGACCACCCGGCTCAGGGAAAGGCACACGCGCCCACATCATCTCAGAACTATATGACCTACCAGTAATCACCACAGGAGACATGCTCAGAACCGCAGTAGCAGAAGGCACAGAATGCGGCAAGATAGCAAAATCCTACATGGATAAGGGTGAACTGGTGCCCGATGATATCGTGAACGGCGTGGTAAGGGAAAGGTTCCAGAAACCCGATGTTGAGGATGGGTTCATACTTGATGGTTTTCCTCGGAGCAAGGGACAAGCTGATGCCCTCGACCAGATACTTGAAGATAATAACATAGAGCTTACACACGTAATCCTCGTAGTGCTTGATGACAAGGTGATCGTTGAACGTCTAAGCAAACGTCGAAGCTGCCCAAAGTGTGGAGAAATTTACCACCTTGAGTCCAAGCCACCCAAGAAGCAGGGCGTATGCGATGTCTGTGGAGCAGCATTGATCCAGCGTGATGACGATAAACCGGATGTTATCAAGCATAGGCTTGAGGTCTACGCTGAGCAGACGAAACCCCTCATAAAAAAATACCGGGATCAAGGATTGATCTTGGAGACCAGTGGAGTGATCCCCATGGATCAGCTTAGAGACCACTTGAAAGAATTATTAGGCTAAGTCTTGTAGCCTATCATTCTGAGGAAATCTTTTCGCCATTTGACGCCTTCCTCATCCTCCAAACCCTTGGGTTTGAAGCCATCAATGACCCCCATTATGCCTCTACCTTGATCAGTATCAGCTACCACAACCTGTAATGGGTTAGCAGTGGCTGCGATTATACTGCATATCTCGGGCACCGACTTCAACTGGTTCAACACATTAATCGGATAGGCGTCTTTGAGGACTATATTGAAGCTGTGTCCACAGCCTAGCTTCATAGCGTTCTCGGCTGCGACTTTTTTAAGCTCCTCATCGTTGCCGTCAAACCGTACCAGACATTCTCCCGATGCCTCACAGAAGGCTATACCGAATTTTATGCCTGCGGCACTGCTGGCTAGTGCATCGTATACGTCTTCTACTGTTTTGATGAAGTGGCTTTGCCCAAGAATAATATTTGATTCCTCAGGTATTGTCATCTCGACTATTTTAAGCTCCATAACTCTCAAGAGGAATATTCGGAATCCTGTATAAAACGGGTTCCAAGGGGTACCACGTAAATATCACAATTGATCTGTGATACCTGTGAAAGACGACAAAACCGACACACCAGATGACTTCGGGCAGGACCTAAGCGGCTGGCATGAGCTACTAGGATGGGGTGATGGAAACGATAGCGTTGCACCCTATGTGCCTACGCCTATGAGTGTAGTGCGTAGTATGTTGGAGCTTATTGAGGCTGGTCCAGAGGATACCGTGGTTGACCTGGGGTGTGGTGATGGTCGTATACTGATTATGGCGGTTGAGGAGTTCAAAGTAGACCAAGCTATCGGCTACGAGCTAAACAACCACCTAGTCGAGACAGCCTCATACAACATAAAAGAAAAGGGACTAGGAGACCGAATCCAGGTTATCGAAGGTAACTTCATGGAAGCAGATCTAAGCCCAGCGACAATAGTAACCCTTTATCTTACTACTACGGGTAACGCGAAGCTTCGCCCCAAGTTTATGGAGGAGCTTAAGGAGGGCACTCGGATTATCAGCCATGATTTCCCCATAGTTGACTGGGTTACTACATCAGAGGATAATACGCCGATCCGGGTTGGTACGCACAAGATTTTCATCTACAAGATACCCGAAGCATATGAGACCAAGTCAGATGAACCTGAAAAAGTCTCAGATAGATGGCATCGAATAAAGAAAATACTTGAGAGATTAGATAAAAAGTGAAGGTTTTAGTCCTTCCAGAGTCCTAGGGCTAGGGCGATTATCGCCATACGTGCATAGATACCGTGTTTTACCTGTCTGAAGTACCATGCGTTGGGCATATCGTCTACGTCTGTGGTGATCTCGTTGACTCTTGGCAAGGGGTGCATGATTACCACGTCCTTCTTGCCGTTGTCTACGATCATCTTCTTGTCCATGATGTAGCTGTCCTTGACCTTGTCGTACTCTTCCTGTGAGGCAAAACGTTCACGCTGGACCCTTGTCATGTAAACTACGTCTAGCTTGGGCATGGTCGCCGGTAGATCGCTTACCTCGATTACCTTGATCTTGTCCTTTACTTCTTCGATTACCTCGGGCTTCATCTTCAAGGCATCAGGCGCAATACAATACACCGTCACATCATAGTGCCGAAGAGCCTTCAGTAGGCTGTGGACCGTTCTTCCGTTCTTCAGGTCACCAACCATACCGATTGTTAGTCCATCGATCTTGCTTTTCGCGTATCTGATGCAGTGGAGGTCCAGCATTGTCTGGGTTGGATGCTCCCATGTGCCGCTGCCGCCGTTCAGGTATGGTACCTTAGCTACTTTTTTTGCTCGGAGGGCTGCGTCGTTGTCTGGGTGCCTCATGGCTATGATGTCCACGTAGTTGCTGATTGTGCTGATGGTGTCCTCGAAGGTCTCGCCTTTCTTTGCGCTGCTTGTCATTGGGTCGGCTACTGTTGTAACTGAGCCGCCTAGTCTCATCATGGCGGTCTCGAAGCTGAGCCTTGTTCTTGTGCTTGGCTCAAAGAACATGCTGCCCAATACCTTGCCCTTGGCTAGGTCGCTGCCTGTTTTTTCGAGGTCTACCATCTTGTCTGCTACGCTGAGGATGTAGTCGAGTTCTTCTCGGCTGTAGTCCATCATGCTTATGAAATGTTTATCTTTGAAGTCTGATGCTTTTACCAAACTCTACACCGTACCAGATGATACCGGCTTACCCTATTTCTCTTTTACCATTTTTCGTCTGAACCCCTGAACAATAATCAATTCCTCAATAGAAATATGGAATAGCCATCTACAATCATTAAAAAAAAGCAGAGTAAGTCTGGGCGAGTCAAACTGAGGATACAGAAGACACCAGACCTCCATAGCTGGAAAAAGATAGGCGACATGCAGACAGCCCTAGGCAAGGAGTTCACTCTCTACGAGTCCCCAGACGGCAAACGTATCGCTCAGGTAGACAAGGATATGCTAATTCACATGATTATTGTGGACGGCAAACCAGTCTATATGAACCCAAATGTAGTAGATGCCTTGAAGCGTGTGGCAGAGATCAGGCAGCATCTGAAAAAAACAGCCAAACGGGTCAAACGTTAAACAAACCAATCTCAGTCATTATCTTGACTAGACTCTTGGATAACTCATATTCTTTGAACTCACCAAGGGTTACCCATCGCGCATCCAAAGCATCATCCATCGCCTTAAGCTCACCGCGGACATGAGTAGCCCCGTAGAACATAATTATGAAATGGTAGAGCACCTTGCCCTCGTTATCGTGGACTATCTTGTCAACTACCCCGAGACGCTCACCCACATCAACCACTAGTCCAGTTTCCTCTAATACCTCGCGAGCAGCTGCATCAACAGCTTTCTCTCCAACTTCTATCAAGCCACCGGGTACTGTCCAGAGCCCTTTGTCTGGCTCTGCTGCGCGTTTAATCAGAAGATACTTGTCATCTTTTTCTATGAGTATGCCTACACCGACAAAAGGATATGCTGGGTATTGGCGTTTCCTGCTCATACCTGATACCTTGTCTCGGGTGGTATAAGCCTAGTCCTGAGCTAAGTCTTGGCTGGCTAGCTCCATGTGCACGAATCTACTCATAGGCGTACTGGCGCTACTCGCAGGATACAGCTCAGGCAATACCTTGACCCATATAGGGAACCGGCACTTCAACGAGGTACCCTTCACAATAGCCTCACCCGGAGGCAAATCACCTATCAGGTCGGCAAACTCGTTACCCATGATCTCAGCAACCCGCGCCTTATCCACATCCTCCAAGCCATGACAGATGATGTTGTTGGCACACTGGGTAACCACTGTCTTCTCGACTGTACTGAGTCGCTGGGTTACAGCCCATAGACCCACCCCGTTACGTCCACCATTGGTTGCTATCTCCTTGATGACACCAAGTAGCTTACCTCGTGTCTCTTTTTCGCCTAGCTCGAAGACTCCACGCTGAGGTGCGTAATACATGGCTTCCTCAAGCACAATGATACATCCGAATTTTCTGTTCTCTAAGGCTTCGTTGAATATTCTTCTGAGTACCTGTGAGACTACGAGGTGTTTCTGGCTCCAAGTATCCTTGCCCTGACTCAGATCCATGATCACAACGTGGCGGTCACGAAGCAAATCAACGGGATCAAGGGGAACCATATCTCCCTCCGGGATCAATTTACTGTTGCCTACTGCGTTGATGACTTGCTGTCGGTAGCTCTCGAACTCGTCTTCTTTCTTGTTGAATCCGAGTTTGTCTGGTTTCACCCAGCCCAAGGCTTGCTGGATGTTCTGTTTGGTGACATTAGCCGCCTGCGCGTAGAGTATCTTCAATGCATGAATCAGAATCTTGCTGTTCCACCAAGTCTTCTGCCAACCAAACTCACCGATATAATCCTCCCACGGAATATTACCGGGCTGGAAGAACCTGCTCCAAGGCACCTTCAAGGTGTTTTCGGGTCCAAGATGCTCCATCAAGCTATTGTATTCACCGTCCTTGTCAACAATGAAGAAACGCACTGGAGGATTCACTCGCGCGGCTCTGCTTATCATGGTAACAGCAGTAGTGGTCTTACCTGTGCCTACCGCTCCACAAATCAAGCAACTTTGACGTATGAGACTGTATAATCCGAGTTCAACATCAAGGTCTGTGCTTGGGTCGTTACCGAGGAGTATTCTCCATTCTCCGCTTGGTTTGGTGAACTGGGATATGATGTCTCGTTCAGCGAGATAGACGGGTGTGTTTGGTGATAATGGGTATCTGAGGGGTCTGAGGCTTCCACTGTTGTCTAGCCAACCCCATTGGTAGGCGGTTGCGTGAAGGGTACTGTCCTCGATGTCTTCTATTATTCTGCCTTCTCGGAGCATGGCTTCCTCGTATTCTCGGACTCTTTTATGGGGATAGACGCGAGTTACTTGGTATACGACTGGTTGACCGTTTTTCGGATGCTCAATGAAAACCAAGTCACCTTTTGCTAATTCAAGACTCCTAAGCATCAGTATCGTGATCTCGTTGATTCCATACTCGCCGCTGCTACTATACGTGTGTCCTACCTTTATGCTCCCATCCATCCAGACTCCCCCCAGAAAGGCGCAAGCTGACTAATCTCACCGCTAACCCGCCCAACCCTGCTCAACGCCTCGCTGTAGACATCAGCGATAAACCGTTTTGAGACCTTGACCTCCTCATCAGCCTTCACAATAGGCAAAGGCAAACCACTCCAGTAACTAGTCGCATAACAATAATTGGCTACCCTTTCAAGCTCATCCAGACAATACGCGGGCATATCAAGCCTGATAGGCGGTGTCTGCCACTCCTTGCTGATCCGTAGATAACAGCTGTAGATTGGTGCGTCGACCGCGTCCATCAAAGGGCTACGATGAGTCGCCATCCGTAATCCAGTCTTTGGACTGAAGACCTCTGTACGTTCACCAGCTTCCAACGCGTGAAGCATGATATACCCATCAGTGTAATCGGTCTCCTTCTCCAATCCAAGGAAATGAACCAAGTGACGCGCAGTTGGACGCTTCACAATCCCAGCAACAGCAATACCTAGTCTATGACACATGGCTAGAAGCTTATTGATGGCGTTTATCAATCGCTGTCTGTCTGATTCCTCTCCGACCTTTGCCCACCAATTACTGAAAGCTAATGGACCATCGATGAATACCACCTCAATGTCTGGGTGATGCTCAAGATAACCGCAAGCTGTCTCGTAGAGCATAGCTTCACGTCTGATATCAACAAGGCTTCTGAAGTTGTTTCGACTGTCTGCGTATGGTTGGCTTAATGACTCTGGTTGTACGAAGTAGCGTCGCCCATATGGGAAGCTATATGCAAGTGCCCCAATCACAGCATACTGCATAGATGCCAAGGGTATGACTTGACTCCCAGCGTCAACCCCCAATACCTGGACGTAGCTTTCCTCTTTTCTGAGTGGCGTTATCTCCATTTCTTTCCTGATTGTTTCTACTATCTGGTTGATTCGTGGCGTCTCGTTGAATACATTCTCTGTTATCTCGGATAGTATGAGGTTTCTTAGTGTTAGTGTGAGGTTGTTGGTTTGTGCTGGTGGCTTTGTTAGTGTTTGTTGGATTGTTTTTTCTTTGACCGCCAGCATTTTGTTGTCTCTTTCCTGCAACCTGTAAGTATGCAACACTTTTTTTCGTGAATATTTAAACCATACGGTTGTTTTGAGCGTAATTTCTGATATAGCGTGTTTTATTTATATAGTAAGAAATTATTGCGCTCCGTCAATACATATAAAAACGGTTTTTCCGACTTCACCCCAAAAGTAAAGTTAAAAACACGTGACAACCCTATGTCACTCAGAATAAAATGTCAAACGAAATAAGCCTAAAAGACAGCGTCTTTCGCGAATTCCTTAAGAATCCAAGCCTCGGACCAAGCGAGATGACAGACAAACTAGAAGCTAATTACAACTCAGTTAAAGCTGCTTTCGCAAAGCTCGCGGAGGAAGGATACCTCGAGCGCCCAAGCAGAGGAACCTATGAGCCAAACATGGCGTTCATAATACTGGACCTAATGGACAGGGTAGCAGCACTAGAGGAGCAGGTGAAATCATAATGGTGGAGTGGGAGCAAGCATTAGAAGACATATCACCCACCACGAGCCAGTTCAAGGTACTTGTCTACCTCAGCTTCAAAGGAGCTACACAGCCAACAGACATCTCGGAGCAAACAGGCATACCGGCGGGCACGGTAAGGCCAGCCCTACGCACACTGCTGGAAAAGGGATACGTCAAACAGAACGAAGATAGCAGCTATTATAGCCTCATTCCGTTCACGGAAATCGTCTCACATTTATACTCGGTAGTCAAAAAGTAACCGGGAGTGATGAGACATGGCAGCGGAAGAGTTTGAGGGACTCAGTCGCGCGGAGAGCCAAAGAGACGTATTAATGTGTCTCATTGAGAGCGGTGAACCCATGTCCTCACAGGAGATCTCAGAAAAACTAGGGATCACCGTAAACGCCGTGAACATAGCCCTTTTCCAGTTGAATAAAAAGGAGCTTGTTGACCGCGTCAGCAGGGGTATATACAAGTACAAGTTAGGACCAATACTCTTAGCGCTGCTAAAGCAGTACTTTGAGGAATAAATTTGGAGTCCAAGCTAGCTGAGATAGACCCCACCACATCAGCATTCAAGATAATTGTTTTTCTCACATTCAAAGACCACCCAATGAAACCCATTGAGATAGCGCGAGGACTCGGAGAAAACGGAAGCACTGTCAGAGCAAGACTAGCTGAATTAAACAAAGAAGGCTTAGTGGACAATACCAACGACGGCTACGTGTCCAATCTAACCTCATATGATATACTGATGAGATTATTCAAGCCCTAATCAAGAGTGATAAGGCTACCAGTTTTACCAACATTCAGTTGACGCATTCCACGGTAATTCTTCACATAGCCTCCCTCGATGCGTACATGGTCACCCACCTTGCACTGTTTGATCTGCTCGTTCCAGAGCATCAAGACAACGTCATCAGACTTATCCTTCAAAGTAGCCTCAGTAACAGTCAAACTCTGCCAACCACGACGAGCACGCACAGCACGAGGAATAGCTTTCTCAACTATCTCACCCTCAACAGTAACGCGCCTCATGTCCTCGTTAAGCTCCTTGATAGATGGGAACTCTGGTTTCTCCAGGGTTTTTTGATACCAGACATAAGGCTCGTCACCTGTGATCTCGCCGATACGTTTGAACCCGTTCTTCTCCAAGAACCCCTGATTCGCAGTATTCCATTTGATTGTTCCACCGGTCCATGCCTTAGCCTCGCTAAACTCCATGAGATTACTCAAAGCAGTCGAAGCTATCCCATTTCTCTGGAAATCAGGATCAACAAATATACGTACAATCTCCTTCACACCAAATCCGTTATCCGAGACCACCACACCACCCACAATAATCTCATCATATACAATGCTGTAGGTCTCAAGTTTCTCAATATAGTACAGCTGGTCTTTTGCTGACTTGTATCCCCTTGGACCCCAAGCCGTTTGTTCATGGTCTTCTGCTGCTTTCTCGTAAGCTCTCTGACTGCATAACGCGAGCAATACTGCGTGGTCCTCGATTGCCTGTACTAGTTCTATTTTTGGAGACTCGCTCAACTTTAATCACCCAGAAAATACACTCACTGCTTATATGGGTAAGGATTCGGCTAAGACTTATACATCATCACCCCGAAATAGATGCTTGATATAGATTTGTCAGACAAGAAACTGGGGGAGATAAGGGAAAGAACCGAAGCACTCTTGAAACTCAAGAGAGCACCAAGCCAGGAGACTGTCTTTCATCATCTCCTAGAGACAGGGAGAACGATGAGCGTACGAGAAATAGCAGCAGAACTAGACCTAACCGATAAAGCCGCGGAACGTGCGGTAGCCAAACTCGTCGAAAAAGGACTGGTTCAACGCAGCACATTCAAGGAGGGAACCTATACCTGCGACAGCAGACTCATAACAATGAGCCTCCTCAGAGTCTTAACAGAGCTCTGGGAAGACTATGAAGACCGAAACTAATCCTCTTCTCGTCTTACTTTCTCTAATACTTCTTCTTCCATCCATTCAAGACCCTTTGCAGTAAGCCGGTACTCGCTGCCCTTACCGCTTGGTCTGAACACATGTCCTCGTTTCTTCAGCTCGTTAAGCCTAGCAGGCACAATCACTTCTTTACCGCTTGCCTCGATCCGGTCTCTAATCTGTTTGCTTGTTGCCTCATGATGCTTCATACTGTACAGTATGAGTCCAATTATCTCGTAGTGGCTAAGCTCGGCTCGGGTCACGATCACGGGGCCATCAGAGGTCACACGCACTATCCCATCAAGTTCGCTCTCAACGTCCTTGAGTTCAAGTAAAGCTACTTTCTCGTTAACCTGCTCAATGAAATCATCTGTCAATAAATCAAGGGCTTCAAGAATCTCTTCTTGACTATCACCCTGAACCGTCAAAGTACCATAATTTGTCTCGATATTGATGCAAAGCTTAGGCATTATTACTCCTCTTTCTCATTAACCACGTAGAGGTATCCACGCTTAGGGTCCTTCCAACGCCGCAAGTCACCCTTCTTAGTCAGCCACACCAAAACACCACTCAAAGTCGTCTTCGGGAAAAACACTGCGTTAGCCTCCATACCCTCCCTGAGCTCACCAATAGTCCTCGGAGTCTTACCCCAATCAGTCTGCAGGAGCGAGATAACCGCCTCGCTACACTGGTTTGTCCGGGCGATCTTCGGGAACTGGCTTGGATCAGGCTTATGTTTCCCGTTGGATTTCTTCTCAGAACTCGCTATATCAAATGCTTCTCTCACGAGCCCAACGATGGATTCAAGGTCCTCAAATGTTTCAAGAACCTCTTCACGTTCTCCCCCCACTTCTACCTCGGCGTCTCCGATGCGTATCTTGATCTTGAAGGGGGTCTCAACCATGGTATCACTGACACAAATCCGCTTCATAATAGACTGTAAGACCAGATATAATACTTATGAGAGGAAAAATATGGATAATAGATCTAGCCAAGACGAGCCTTAATGGCTGCCTGAAGCAGTTTCTGAACCACCTGAGGCTGAGCTTTACCTCTTACCTTACTCATGGTAGCGCCCATCAATGGACCCATCGAGCCCATACCACGCTCCTTGACCAAATCCATGCCATTGTTGACGACTTCTTCGATGATTGCCTTTAACTGGTCCTCAGAAATCATAGCCAAGCCAAGCTTGTCCAACGCTTCTTCAGCAGAACTTTCTAGATGATCAGCCAAGTATTGAAGCAGTTCAGGTATGGACTCCTTTACTGTGGTGCCTGACTCAACCATCATGAAGACATCAGTGATAGCCTCATCAGTCAATTCCTCGACAGAAACACCATCACGCCTAAGCTTCGTCAAGTCCTCCGTCAAAGTAACAGCAAGTAGAGTAGTTGATACCCCCTCGGCTGCAAGCTTCTCAAACAATGACAGATAATCACTGTCGATGATCTGAGTCGCTAGCTTCTCATTTAACGAGTATTCTTTCTGGTAACGAGCAAGCTTCGCCTCGGGCATCTCGGGCAACCGACCTTTGATCTCCTTGATCATCTCAGGGGTAATCTGAACCGGTTTAACATCAGTCTCAGGATACATCCTTGCTGCACCCGGACGAGGACGAGTAAACCGAGTAGTCCCATCTGGGTTCGCTGAACGAGTTTCCGCAGGAACACCATCAAGGGCTTGTCTAGCGCGGTCAACAACCGCGATTAAGGCAGCCTTACATTTCTCCTCCATATCCGCTACGATAACAACAGCGTCATCAGCATCAGCCTTCACAGCTTTTCTTAGTGCTTCTACTTCGGCTTCAGTGATCTTGTAGCCGGGAAGCTCATCAGTGTGGAAGATACCGCGTACACCGCCCATGAACTTGGCGTGGTCACTCATCTCAGTACCCAGTCGTCTATTTGGACAAAGCTCCATGCCTGTGAGCCCATTGAATCCTTTGAGTTTGACAGCATAGACCTTTCCGCCTTTCTTCAAGGCATTGACTAGTATCCTTGACTCGGTGTCCTTGAATAACTCTGAGACATCTTGGAGATCCTTGCGTAGCATCTCGGCTTTTACGCCGCGCTTATTTAGAATCTCAGCGATCTCCACAAGAGTTGCTTGTCGCTGTGCCTCATACTCAACGATGGTCTCAATCATGCTAAGGTCTTGTGCGCCTTTTACCTCGATGATGGCGCCATTCATTATGCTGACGTTAATGTCCTGCCTGATTGTGCCTAATCCCCTGCGTACCCTGCCTGTAGCCCTGAGTATGCTGCCGATTCTGGCAGCTACATCATAGACCTGCTTTGGTGTATGCATCTCGGGGGCTGTTGTGATCTCAATGAGGGGGATGCCGAGCCTGTCCAGTCGGTATGTGATCGTGTCACCGTCTTCCTCTACCTTACGTGCAGCATCCTCTTCGATGGCAACTTGTTCAATGTGATAGGTTTCCCCTGCCGCCATAAGTTCTCCTCCGAGGCTGATGACGCTTGTTCTTTGGAATCCCCCTGTGTTGCTGCCGTCAACTACGGTCTTACGCATGATCTGAACCTCGTCAACAGGGGCTCCTTTTGTGAGTAGTGAAAACTGTAATCCTATGTCTAGTGCCTCGGCGTCCATTGGACCCGGGGGCTCCTCATCCATCTCCACCAAGCAACATGAATCATAGTTTGCCTGATAGATGATCCTCTTTCCCTTCAAGAACTCGAATAACGCAGCTGGGTCTATTTCCCCTAACTCACTTTGAGCTGGTCTGAGTTTACGTGTGAATGTGTAATCGTGTTCATCTTTGTTTATCTTCGGAGGACAACTACAGAATAGCTTGTGCTCTGTGTCTAGCTCTTGATGTATCTCGATACCAACAGTCAAGCCTAGTTTCTTGTAGTCCATTATCCCATCCTCCCCAAGTATGGTGTCCGTGAATTCAACTCCCCAACTAGGTTAGTGAGCATAAGCTTCTTCACCTCATCAAGGTCGTCGGTTTGACCCATACACCATTTGAGCTTAACGAAGGCGGTCTCCCCGTGCATGTCCTCCATGGGAACCGCGCCACGGTCAATCAACTCACGACCATGGCTGTAGACGTTCAGGTTGACCCTACCCCAGATACACTGACTAACGATACCCACAAAGACGCCGTCCTTGCGTGCTCGTTCAACAGCAGGCCATAGAGTCTGGTTCACTTGTCCTAAGCCTGTTGCCTCGATGATCATGCCCTTGTAGCCGTCATCAATATAATATTCTAAGAGCCTTGGATCCATATCCGGGTGGAACTTGACTAACGCTACCTTGTCGCCGAACTTGTTGAGTAATTTAGGTTCAGCATCTCTTCTTGGAAGATAATCTGGGTTAATCATCTCCACACCGCCATCCTTATAGCGTGCAATTGGGAACGCGTTCACAGGCTGGAAAGCATAACGTGTGCTGGTGTGGCATTTCCTAACCTTTGTTCCCCTGATGTAGCTGATTGACTCGTCACTCGTATTCTCGTGGAGTCCAACACAGACCTCGGCAAAAGGAGCATGAGCCGCAGTGTAGACGCCGCCCATTAGGTTTGTAGCGTTGTCGCTGCTGGGTCTGTCACTGCTTCTTTGGCTACCGACAAAGATAACTGGTACAGGTAGGTTCTGGATCGCGAAGCTCATGGCTGCTGCGCTGTAACCCATGGTGTCTGTGCCGTGTGTGAATATGATGCCGTCTGCGCCTGCCTTGATCTTGTCATAGGCTCTCTTCGCCATTCCTTCCCAGTGCTTGTGACCGATATCCTCGCTAAACACACTGTAAAGTATGTCAGCGTCAACGTCAGCCACCTCCACAAGCTCAGGCACAATAGCCAACAGGTCACGACTAGTCATCGCCGAGACAACGCCACCAGTCACATAATCAACGCGGCTCGCAATTGTCCCACCTGTGCTGATGATGCTGACTTTGGGTAATCCTTCCTCGGCTTTGGGTAGGGGTGGTTGTTTGAACTCTGGTTTAGGGGCTGTGCCTACCTTGTTTATCACCATAGCCTCGTTGTAGGCTAGTCCAACGTTGTACCCGGAAACCATTTTGAGTATTAGATGCCAGTCGTCGAAGGTTTCAACCCTCGGCATGAGGCTTCCCCGGTACTGCTGATTATTGACAACTACCTCCAGTTTATCGCCTATATCTACCCCCGCTGCTGTGAGGGCTTTCCTGAGTTGTCCACGGTATCCGGTAAGCTTGTCCTCCGACATATAAATCAGAGAAAAGAAACACCTCTACATGTATTAAAATATGGTTAATAATCTCAGTTTCTGCGCTGCGGGAGGGACTCGAACCCTCGAGACCCTAGGACAGATCGCCGGTTCATAAGACCGGCGCATTAATCCTCTCTGCCACCGCAGCATCAATTAATTTGATATTACCTTGATGGATTTGATGTTACAAAAAATATTTTAAAAAAGATACAAAAGGTGAGTTGATGATCCGTCCTAGGGTCTTTTTCCGGTCTCACCAACGGATAGCTGAATCCGTCAAGATGGTCATATAAATTCAAATATTTAATAATTCAGATCTTGTGATGAACTTTTACTTAGTTACACCTGAAGAAGCAACTCGACTATGCGTTTAACCATCAAATGAATCATGAAATAGGCCTGCTCAGAATCTAGATAATTTTCCAGCGTTTCATCGAAGTAGATTCGTGCCTCAGCGGGGAATTCATCATCAGCTAGACTCATTACGATAGTGATAGGGACCCTTGGAAGCACATTCACCTTGACTGCTAGGTTTCCAAACTGGTAATCCGTCTTCTTACCGTTAAAAACCTCCACAACTTGTACCAGTTTTTCTGGATTGGATGCAAAATGGTTCACCAGAGTAATTGTCTCGCCTGTGTATCCTCTGCAAACGAAATGGTTTCCCCTTAACTGTTTTGATGAAATAAGTTTACCAGTTGGTAACTTGTCTTGGGCGTCGCTGTAAGCTGATAATACGTAGAAGATTGTATGAGTTATACTGCGATATGATCTTGCATTAGATTCAACGGTCTCTCCACCGAAGGTATCAAGTATTTTACCGGTCTTGGTGTCGAGGTTGAACCCTAGAAAAGATATTACAGGGTTATCCGGAAACCCGTTTCTTCCGGGAAGTGTCT